>OGYX01001416.1_pt1 | contig 17119 bp, 19 predicted proteins | sample 1576601 | NCBI WGS metagenome assembly OGYX01 (sample SAMEA3541561, study PRJEB24748) | human gut metagenome | biome: human gut; feature: human-associated habitat; material: faeces | place: China | collected 2012 | reverse complement strand
TATCGACCAAAAGCAAGTTGACAAGGTATTGAAAAGTAAGTGGTCTGGCATGAATTACTCCGAGAGAGTCTGGAGAAATACCAGGGCAGTTGCCCAGGAAGTGAAAGAAGCCCTACTCGTGAACCTGATCACAGGCAGAACGGAAAGAGAGGCAGCAGAGATGCTGACGAAAAAATTCGCTGGTGGATCCAGTAAGGCAAGAAGGCTGATCAGAACAGAAAGCTGCTACCTGTCCAACCAGCTCGAAATGGAATCCTACAAGGAATGTGGAATTGATAAGTACCAGTATCTTGCGACACTGGATCTTCGAACATCGGAGATCTGCCGGGAACTGGACGGAAAAGTATTCCTTGTGAAAGATCAGCAGCCGGGAAAGAATTGCCCGCCCATGCACCCATGGTGCAGATCGACAACAATCGCTATCATAGGCGAAAAGATGTTGGAGGGAATGAAGAGAAGGGCAAGAGATCCGGTAACCGGGAAGACTTATCTTGTACCAGCGTCTATGAACTATAGAGAATGGTATGCGAAATATGTTAAGAGCGATGGCAAAACGGTTGCAAAAGAGGCTGGTTCTGATATAATAGAGATGACAAGAAAGGCAGATGTGAATGAGGAAGATTATAAATCAAATGAACATCGGAAAATATGCAGCCCTTGAATTAAGTGATGATTTGCCGATGAATAACTATACCAAGTACAGGATAGCAGGAAAGATTTACAATATTGTTCCTGTGTATGACCTGCCTCGACATATCGCAATAGAAGCACAAGGGGATTTTGTTGGAAAAACAGTGGAATTTATTAAATAAAAATAGTATTCGAAAAAGGAACAGAAATTGTGGATACTGCAACAAATGTAATTTGATACCATCAGCCGAAAGGCCGGTGGTATTTTTATACCCATTTTTAAGAAAGCGAGGATAAGAACATGAAAAGATACATTGGAACCAAAATTATAAAAGCAGAGCCTATGACAAGAGGGGATTATAATAAGTATAGAGGATGGCAGATTCCTGTAGATGAAGAACCGACAGAAAAAGGGTATCTGGTTAAATATTCAGATGGATACGAGAGTTGGACACCATTAAAGCAGTTTGAGGAAGCATATAGAAGATGCGATAATATGCCATTTGGACTTGCTATTGAAGCATTGAAGAAAGGGAAAAAGGTTGCAAGAAAAGGCTGGAACGGTAAAGGAATGTATCTGTTTCTTGCGGATGGACAGGACTTAACTTCTTGTTTTTCTTCTGGGGACTTCCAGTGTGCAAGTTCCGTGTGTATGAAAACAGCACAGAATAATATCTGCGTAGGGTGGCTCGCTTCGCAGGCTGATATGCTGGCAGATGACTGGATGTTTGTGGAATGATAGAGCACTACACCGTCACAAAAGACGCAGACAGGCTTGCACCGAACTGGCTGGCGAGCCGGATCAATTACAAGACAATCAAATTCTTATACCGGGACAAAGACGGACACGTAGAGTTGAAGGGGGTGAAGATTGGTGATGAAGTGGCACAAATTGGCGACACGGTACAATTCAACGGCAGACGGTTATCCGTAGGAAGGCGGTGATCCAGATATCTCCCTTTGAGGCACAGGGCTATGTGTCTTATTTTTATGTCTTTTTCTGCCAGACATAAAAGAAGCAGGATGATCCATAAAACACGAATGGCCCGGACGTGAGAACGGATAGGCTGGGCGGAAAGGATAGAAAATGAAAAACAGATTTTTTATGTGCAACTGTAAAGTGCCAATGAGATTGCAGATCTTTGCAGAAGGAGACGGTGCTGGGGCTAGTGAAGGTGGCAATGGTGGTGGATCCGGAACAGGTGGCGAGGGAGAGCCGGGAGCAGGCACAGGGCCAATGAGCTTCGATGATTTCCTGAAAGGAGAAGGAAATCAGGCAGAATTTGATCGCCGCGTGCAGAAAGCGATTGATACGGCAGTAAGTAATGCACAGCAGAAATGGCAGGCTCTTACGGATGATAGACTTTCTGAAGCAGAGAAGCTTGCAAAAATGAACAAAGAGGAAAAAGCTGCGTACATGCAGCAGAAAAAAGAAAAAGAGCTTTCGGATCGTGAGGCTGTGATCACAAGAAAAGAACTGATGGCAGAAGCTAAGAATACTCTGGCGGAAAAGAAACTGCCGGTAAGCCTGGCAGAAGTATTGAATTATGCAGATGCAGACACTTGTAATGACTCTATCAGTGCAGTGGAAAAAGCATTTCAGGAAGCGGTAGAAGCAGCAGTAAATGAACGCCTGAAAGGTGGAACGCCGCCAAAGAAAGCACCGGAAGGTGAAAACAGTCTTGAAAAACAGATCGAGGCAGCCATGGCAAGAGGGTTCTGAGAACAGAAAGGAAGATGATATAAATGGCAATTAACACATTAGCAGCAGCTACGATTTTTCAGCAGCAACTCGACAAAATCGCTGTACAGGATGCAGTGACCGGCTGGATGGATGCAAACGCCGGACAGGTAAAATATAACGGTGGTGCAGAGATTAAGATTCCGAAAATGTCGGTTCAGGGCATGGGAGATTATGACCGTGACAATGGCTACCAGCAGGGGAGCGTAACTCTGGAGTATGAAACCAGAAAAATGACGCAGGACCGTGGACGCAAATTCCAGATTGATCCGATGGATGTGGATGAAAGCAATTTTATTCCGACTGCGGCAGCAATTATGGCGGAATTTCAGAGAACACAGGTTATCCCGGAGATTGATGCTTACCGTATCTCTAAGATTGCCTCAGAAGTGATCACAGCCAATAAAGCCGGTATGGTCGAGTATAACTATACACCAGGAGGAACTGGTACTTCTGCACTTAGAAAAGTGAAAGAGGGTATCAAAGCGGTACGTTCAAGCTATAACGGTCCGCTTGTAATTCATGCAACACCAGACTTTCTGATGGAGCTGGAGTTGGAACTTGCAGGAAAAATCAGAGATACTACGTTTTCGCAGGGCGGCATCAATACCACGGTTCCAGGAATCGATAACGTTCCGATTATTTCAACACCTACAAACAGAATGTACACTGCCATTACTGTATACGATGGAAAAACCGGAGGTCAGGAAGCAGGCGGATATACAAAAGGATCAAAGGCGAAAGATATCAATTTCCTGGTAATTCCAAGAACAACACCAATTGCAATTACAAAACAGGATATTATGCGTATCTTTGACCCGTTGACAAATCAGAATGCAAATGCATGGGCAATGGATTATCGCCGTTATCATGACCTGTGGATTCTGGACAACAAACTGGACAGCGTGTTTGTGAACATCAAAGATGCAAACGCCTAGGAGGGTATGACAGATGAGACTGATTAGAGAAAATGTTGAGCGGATTGCCAATACAGAGGCAATGATCGCAAAATTAAAAGCAGACGGGTTTCGGGAAATGGAACCTTTTGTGGATGGGTCAAAAGTGTCTGTTTTTGGTGTGAATCTGGATACAATGACGGTAAACCAGTTGAAAGTACTGGCGAAAGAGAAAGGCTTGGAAGGTTATTCAAGCCTTACGAAAGAAGAGCTCTTGACGGCTCTGAAGGAAGTGGTTTAAGTGACTGATTTTGAGAGAATCAAAATTCTGACTGGCGAAAGAGATGAAGAGCTGGTGGAAGTTGTCCTGGAAGATGCAACAGACTGGGTGCTGGCGTATACCGGACGAAAGAAGATGATCCCGGAACTTAAGAAAACGGTGCGTGATCTTGCCGTGATCGCTATCAACCGCATGGGAACAGAGGGGGAATCTTCAAGAACCGGTGCAGGGGAATCTTACAACTTCGATAATGCACCAAAGCGAATCTATGATGTGCTGAACCGGTATCGGCTGGCACGTGTAGGGGGTGTGGCCTATGAGGCTGAAAAGGAATAGGCTTCGAGAATTCAAACATTTCCAGGTGGTGCAGAAAAAAGATGCAGAGGGTGGAACATATACAGAATATGCTCCGCCTTCTTGTTTTCGGGCGGAAATGTGGACAGCCGGTGGAAAAGTACAGGCAGAAATGTATGGCAGCAGGCTTCCACTTATCCGAAACCTGAGGATTGACGGGAAATATGCGGAAGTAGCGGGCAAGAATGGCAAACCGTCATATCGGTTTCAGGAAGGTATGACGGTATCTGTAAATGACGGTATTTCTGTAAACGGCGGCAATGATCCGGATTATAAGGTCGTTGCCATTTATCCTTACACCTATCTTACGCTGGAGGTGGAAAAACTGTGATCATCGGTAAAAAAGAAATTACGGATGCGTTTCAAAAAACGGCAGCAGTGAATATGTATGATGCAGTATCAAAAAGTATCAAAACAGTGCAGGCTGAGGCGAAAACAAGATGCCCAGTAAATGATGGGGAATTGAGGGGGAGTATATATACGGCGATAGAAACCGGGAGTGAAAAGATTGTAGGAATCTGTTACACCAACAAAAAGTATGCACAATATGTGGAATTTGGCACAGGCCCCAAAGGTCAGAAGCAACACGCGGGGATATCACCGGATGTTGCCTATGCCTATGTACAGTCGCCCTGGTGGATCCACGAAAGCATGATCGGGCGGAAGACGGCCGAAAAGTATAAGTGGTTTTATGTGGATACGCCGGACGGCCGATTCTACCAGTGTACCGGACAGGCTGCACAACCATTTTTATATCCGGCACTAAAAAACAATGAACTGGAAATTGCACATTATTTTGAGGAGGCAATCGAAAAGAATTTATGAAAAACGTAAAAGATCAGATCTATTCCGCACTTGCCGGAGTGTTTGAGAATGTAACAGACCAGTACCCAAAAGACTGGGCAGAGCTTCCGGCAGTGCAGTACACCGAAGAAGATAACAAGGTATATGAACATACCGCACAGGGAGAGGAAAAGAGCTATGTACGATATCGTGTAGATATCTGGCATAACCGCTCTACGTCCGAATCTGCACTCAAGGTAGACAAGGCACTGGCAGCACTTGGGCTGGTGCGTACCCTGTGTCAGGACACCCCGGATCCATCCGGGTTGAAACATAAAGTAATGAGATATGAAGCAATCATTGATATGGAGTCAGAAGAAGTATTCTGGCCGAACTAGAAAAGGAGCGTGAAGAATATGCTGGCAAATGGAGCAAAACTTGAGTACAAGGAAAAAAGTGACGCAGCTGGTACTTACAAAGAACTTCCAGGGTTGAAAGAGATCCCGGACTGTGGTGTTGAACCGGAAAAAGTAGAAAATACCGGTCTGAACGATAAAAATAAACAGTACGAGAATGGTATTGGTGATCTTGGAGACATGACATACAAATTTAAGTATGAAAATGGAGCGGCAACCAGTGCGTATCGCATTCTTCGAAAAGCACAGGAATCTGACAAAGTACTTAGTTTCAAAGAAACATTAAAAGATGGCACAACCACGGAATATGACGCAGAAGTGTCCGTAAAACGTACGGGCGGCGGTGTGAACGGAGTTGTTGAAGTAGAAGCAAAGATGACAATCTGCAGTGATCTGAAAGTTACAGATCCGTCATAAGGAGGGGCGATCAATGGAAAGATTAGAAGGACTGGATGAAGAATTCCAGAAAGAAGAAACAGAAAAAGTAACATCTATCGAAGAAGCAAAGAAAAAAAGACCACCATTTCATTACTGGGAAGTGGCAGGTGTACAGCACAAAATGAAACTTAATACCGGTATGATCACAAAACTGGAAAACAAATACCGTACCAATATTATGACGCTGGTAACGGCGAATGATATTCCGCCGCTTGGTGTTATGCTGACGATTGCCCAGGCAGCTATCGAGCCATGGGAACACGGTACAACGTTCGACAAAGTAACAAAGCTGTACGACAAGTGGCTGGAAGAAGGCGGCAATCAGTTTGATTTCATGGCAAAAGTAATTATGCCGACTATGGCGGTATCCGGTTTTTTTACGCCGGCGATGGCAGAGAGGCTGATGAAAGATCTGGATCAGGCAGATGTGATCCTGTAACAGAAACAGTCACCGAAGAAATCTGGAAACTATACGAAGATGCATTGGATGCAGGAATCAAAGTGCAGGACTTCTGGAATATGTCTATCCCGGAAGTCCACGACTGCATTCGGAGTTATGGACGGCGTGCAAAGATTAAGATCCTGCAGCAGTTCATACAGGCGGAAAGCATCGCAGAGCATATCGGCAGGTATTTGAATTCAGAAAACAAAGCACGCAAACCATGGGACTTCTACCCGGAACTGTTCAGGGAAGAACGAGAACAGTTCGAGGAAAGCAAGCAAGAAGAACAGGTTGTAACAGCTGCCGAAAACCGCCGCTTATATGCCGCAGAGTTCAACAGACGAAGACATCAATAAGAAATAGTGAAAAGGGAAGGAGGTGTGAACATTGAGTGATACACTGCACAGAATGAAAGTCATCATTGAGGCAAACAACGCAAAACTGAAACAGGCAATGAGAGAAGCTACAAGCGTTGTGAATAACACAGTTTCTCAGATGAACACCAGCACATCAAAAATCGAAACACCGGGCAGTGCGGCAAGTGCCGAACTGTCGGAGGCGATGAGAAACGTTAAAAAGAGCCTGAGTGAGTTGCAAACACCGGAAGATGCATTGAATACGGACAGTTCCGTAAAAGCTATTAAGAATATGCAGGATGCGGTGCAGCAGTCACAACCAGTGTTTCAGAATGATGATCTGAGACAGTCGGCAAAAGAGACAGAAGATATTGTCAGAAGTACAGCCGCAGATATCAACAACAGCATGAATGAAACTCAGGAACCAGTTCGCCAGACAATGAGCGAAAATATGCAAATGATTCAAAATATGCAGAACCTTATAAAAAGTTCCTGGAAAGATATGGTCAATGGTACGATCTGGAAGCAGGCTACCGGACAGATAAGAGACTATGTCAGGGAAGCACAGGTCGCAGCTGGCATCCGTGTATACAATCCAGAATATGAACAGTTATGCAATACTATTGCAAAAACAGAGATGGAACAGGAAAAACTGATCCAGAAAATGAACAGCATGGATGCGAGCAAGCGTTTTGTGCCAACACAGGAGTTTAAAGACCTGGAAGCCAATATTGCAAAGACCGAATCCGCTTACGCAAAGCTGGAAGAAAAGCAGAAGGCATTAGAGGCAGCAGGAAAAGCGACGGTTCCGAGTGCTGATTACAGCGAAGTGAAGGCTCATTATGAAGATGCACAGGCAAGACTTGAGAAGTTAATTGCGAAGCAAAGAGAATGGTTGGATCTCGGATTTAAGCCTGGCGACGGTGGTGTAATGACTGGTCTGACGGAGCAAATCAAAGAAGTTGAAACGGAAATGAAATATCTAAAAGGTGAAATGAAAGACCTTGAGGATAACGGAAAAGCAATGATACCGACGGATCAGTACCGTGAGAACACAAACCAGCTGTCTATCATGCGGAACAAATTGAAAGAATACAAAGACCTCAGAAGTTCTATGTTGCTGGACGGCTCCAACTTGCAGGAGTCTGAACAATATCAGAGGGATGGAGTTGCACTTTCAGATCTTACGAACCGACTGCGAGAATACAATGCAGAACGAAGGAATATGGAGAACAGTGGTACAGATATCCAGACACCGCATCTTGCGGATGGAAGTGTATTTGCGACCATGGGAGCGACAACAAAAGCAGCATTTGAAGATATGACAGCAAGCATCAGACAGGCCCAGGCAGCTGCAGTGTCTGCAATCCAGAGTATTCCGGTCGTCGGTCAGGTTGCGTCCAGTGCTGCATATATCGGCTCGAGAGCATTTAAAGCTATGAGTGCTGTTATGAAAGGTGTCGGTCCCGCTATAAAAACAGCATCCGGTGCATTCGGGGCATTACTTAAAAAGTTCACAACCGGATTGCCAGGAATCCGGAAATTTGCCGGAGGAATCAAGCAAGGAAACAATGCTCTCAGTGGCGGAATTGGAAAATTACTCAAATACGGTCTTGGTATTCGAAGTATGTATGTATTGTTCAGCAAGCTTCGAAATGCCCTGGTAGATGGTTTCAAGAACCTTGCAAAGAAGAACAGCGAAACAAACGCAAATCTTTCAGAATTATCAGGCGGATTGCAGCAGTTGAAAAACAGCCTTGCGACTGCATTTTCCCCGATTCTCAATACGATCACACCGGCATTATCAACGCTGATAAATTATCTGGTGCAGGCATGCAATGTTGTTGGGCAGTTCTTTGCAGCTCTTACCGGGCAGAAGACATACACTACTGCCTCTAAGGTGCAGAAAGATTATGCCGCCAGTCTGGACAAGACCGGTGATTCTGCAGCCAATGCGGCGGATAAGGTCAAAAAATCCCTGATGGGGTTTGATGAGATCAATAAGCTGGATGATGACAGCAAAAGCAGTTCTGGTGGATCATCCGGAAGTGACGGCGGAAGTTTCGAAGAGAACGAAGTTACAAATAAATATGCAAATTTCGCCCAGATGATCAAGGATGCATGGGCAAACGCAGATTTCACGGAAATAGGAAAAATTGCCGGACAGAAGCTTAATGCGGCCCTTGAAAATATCCCATGGGATGACATCAAAAAGACCTGCAATAAGATTGCAAAATCAGTAGCAACATTCTTGAACGGTTTCATGGAAGGAACGGATTGGAGACTTGTAGGAAAGACAATTGCAGAAGGCATAAACACTGCGGTAGGGACAGCCTCTACCTTTGTGACCAATTTTGACTGGAGTAAATTAGGAAAATCTGTCGGAGAAACTATTGACAGCACCATCAAAAACATAGACTGGTCGATGCTTGGAAAAACTGCATCTGACACGATGAAAGGTCTTCTCACATCTTTCTGCGAAGCAGTGCAGAATGTAGATTGGAAGAATCTTGGAGAATCTGTTAAGACTGCAATCCTGGCCATTGACTGGAAAGGAATCTTGCAGAAAGCGGCCGAAGCAGCAGGAAGTATTGCAGGTGGAGCAGCAGCTTTTGTGGCCGGATTGCTGGGGGATATTCCAGGTGAAATCTACAATTACTTCATGGAGAAAAAAGACGAGTGCGGTGGAAGCCTCGTAAAAGGCATATTTAAAGGAATTACGGACGCACTCGAAAACGTAGGGAATTGGATAAAGGAAAATATTTTAGATCCATTTGTCGATGGTTTTAAGAAAGCATTCGGCATTCATTCACCTTCAACAGTATTTGCGGATTTAGGAAAACAATGTATTGCAGGATTATTGCAAGGCATTGCGGATATTCCAGGAAATATTGCAGAAATTGCAAAAAAAATCTGGAGCGGCATTAAAGATGCCTGGGATAATCTGGGTGACAAAGTATTGGGTATAGGTGCGAAAGTTTTAAGTACCGGAAAAGATTTATGGGATTCCGTTCAAGGTGCCTGGGATAAAGTAAAAAATAACTCTATCGTTGCTAACGTTTCAGCAACGTTAAAAGGCGGCTGGGATAAACTCGATGCGGCATTGGACAAAGTGAAAAATCAGGCCAAAAATACCACTTACACATTCAAAGCAAAAGCTGTAGGTGCATGGAATAAGCTGAAAGCATATGGGAGAACAGTTGTTGATAAAATCAAAAGTAAGTCAGCTGATTATACTGCGAACGCACGCGGTGCTTGGGACAGAATCAAAAATTATCTTGGGGAATTCGGAAGAAATATCAAGAATAGAGCTGCAGATTATACTGCAAGAGCTTCGGGTGACTGGAGCGGTATAGCACGTAACGCACGTACATTGTATGACAGCGTTAAAAGCAAAACAGCTACTTTCCGAGCAAATGCCGTAGGTGCTTGGGACAAGGTTTCCGGTGTTTTAGGTCAGGCGAAAGACTGGCTGGTAAATAAGGTTGTGAACTGGAAAATATCAATACCTCATTTTGCATTGCCGCATTTGAAATTCAGCACATCACCATATAAATTTCTGGGAAAAACATTTCAGATACCAAAACTGGATGTTGAATGGTATGCAAGCGGTGGATTTCCAAAAACAGGAGAAATGTTCATGGCAAATGAAGCTGGTCCTGAATTGGTAGGAAAGATGGGAAATAAAACTACCGTCGCAAACCAGCAGCAAATTATAGCGGGTATTGAACAAGGTGTATATAAAGCTGTTATGGCAGCGTTTTCTATGCAGTCAGCAAAGAACGGAAAGTCTCAGAATGAAACCCCTACATTCAATATCTACGTTGGCGGTCGAAAGGTCACAGACGTAGTCGTAGAAGAAATCAATCACAGAACAAAATCGACAGGCGTATGCCCGATATTGGTTTAACCGGTACCGTCCGAAAGGGCGGTACTTTTTGAAGAAATGAGGTGACAAAAAATGGCCGCATCCATCACGATCGGCGGCGTTGCCATGCCAGAACCGAAGTTAAATGGTCTGAAAATTTCACGAAATAAGATCTGGTCGAAAAATGCAGGGCGTGGAGCAGATGGAACAATGACCGGCGATATTATAGCCCGGAAATGGAAGTTAGAAATTGAGTTTCTGCCGCTTACAGATGCACAGATGGCAACGGTAGAAGCGGCTGTTGAACCAGCATTTTTCAATGTAACTTTTCGAAGCCCTAAGACTGGAAAGAACATTACAGTAAATATGTATGCAGGCGATCTTACGTGTCCGGTATACACCTATGTCGGGGGGAAGCCACGGTATGTAGGTGTCACGGTAAACCTGATTGAAAAATAATCATCAGGAGGGAGGTACAAAATGCTTCAAGTTAATGAAATATTCAAAAATGCAGTAGAACAGGACAGCAGAACATTTAAGGCAAGAGTCATTCTGGGAAAAGATATTTTTGAGGGTATCAAAAGTTTTACACTTAATGCTGCCTCGAACAATTCTGATCATATCAGTATCGGCGGAGCTGTGGCAGCCAGTATACAAGTCAAAATGGAAGCTACATCCATTTCACTCGAAAGTAAAGAAATAACGTTACAGATCGGAGTATTGTCCGGTATGGAGTATATATACTGTGACCTTGGAAAATTCACACCGGAAAAAGTGAATAATGATGACGGAATTATCAATTTTTGTGCATATGACAGGATGTATGTGAAGTTTTCAAAAGCATATGTAAGTAAATTGGAATACCCGGCAGACGGAAAAGAAGTGCTGAAAGAGATTAGTAACATGTCTGGTGTACCGCTTGCAAGCAGCATTGATAATCTCCCGTCCGGTGTCAAAATTCCGAAGCGTTGGAAAGAAACGGAAACAACGTATGATGACGAAGGCAATGAAATCACACAAGGGAATTATGTAAACCCATTCGACGGATATACCATGCAGGATGCCCTGGGATATGTTGCACAGTTCTATGGAAAATATTGTGTCATTAATCGAAATGGTGAAATTGAACTTCGTTGGTATGAACAGGCGGATTATGAAATATCTGCATCCAGATATTATGATGATCTGAAAAAAAGCGAAAGTCTGTTCAAGCTTGGCAGAATCCAGTGCGATACGGCAACCGTAACATTACTTTCTGGCGTGGGCACTGTAGGAATACAGATTGAGAATCCGGTTATGACGCAGCCCGTCCTTGATAAAATTTGCAATCAGTTGAAAGATTTTACTTTTCAGCCTGCTTCGGTATCTTTTCTTGGAGATCCACGTCTTGACATAGGAGATATCGTTACTAATCACGATAAATACGGAGGGAAAAGTAAGATCCCGATTATGAAGCTGTCGATGGATTATGATGGTGGATTAATTACAGAAATTGAAAGTCAGGGAAAAACGGAAATTGAATCCGGGAGCATAAGTAGCAGTAAAGGACCAACAGCACAGGCGATTGAACGGCTGAACATGGAATTGGTTGCAGCGAAAGAAATCATAGGACAGAAGGCAAGTTTTGATGATTTGAAAGCGACAAAAGCTACATTCGATAAAATGAGTGCGAGTTATGGTGAATTTGCAGATCTGACCACCAAAAGACTGGAAGTCGGAGAAGCAAACATAGAACAGTTGAAAACAGAAAATGCAAATATCAGTGGGCGTTTGACGGCAGGCGAGGCAGAGATCAAAGTTATTAAGACAGATAAGGCAAATATAAAAGATCTGGATGCAGCGAATGCCAGAATTGATAGTATTTCCGGAAATTTAGCTGATTATAAGGTGATAATAACCGGAAGACTTGAGGCTGTAAATGCGGTTCTTGGTTCGTTAGATGCAAATTACGCAAAGATAGATCTTGCAAATATCAAAAACGGAAGTATTACAACTGCAATGATAGGTGTCGGTGTTGTAGGTTCTGCTCAAATTGCAGACGGATCTATTACCGATGCGAAAATAGTGGAGCTGACAGCCAACAAAATCACTGCCGGTACATTATCAGTGGAAAGGCTGATTATCTGTGGCGATAAGAATTCAATCATCTATGCGATCAATAATGCAGGTGAACTGGTATCTCAGAATGTAAATACAATAGATGGTGATGTACTGACCAAGAGAAGCATAACTGCAGATAAGATTGTGGCGGGTGCCATTACTGCCAATGAAATTGCGGGAAAGACCATCACAGCAAATAAAATCGCAACAGGCACCATTACCGCAGGCGAACTGGCATCAGGCAGCGTGACAGCAGAAAAAATCAAGGCAGGTGCAATTGATGCAGATAAGATAGCGGCAGGTGCAATCAACGTAGATAAATTAACTTTTGGATTAAACAGTAATTTATATAATCTTGGATATGATAATTTTGCAACAATCACGGGAAGTACATTACTTTCATATTTTGAAGATTATCGAATAAGGCAAAGAGCAGAAGTAAAAGAATGTGGCGGATCATTTTTTCCACAAGCACCTAATGTTCCCGGGGTCAATGCACTATGGCTTGACGGAAGAGAGGGAATATTGCCATCAGAAAATGGATTTATTTTGGGGAGCAGCAAAAAGCATGATGGTTTCATAACTTTAGTCCCTGGAAAAAAATACCTGATTTCTTTCTATATAAGATGTCCTTATCTTTTTGAATCAGAAAACAGAGGAATTGAGTTTTTGATATGGGAAAGCAAAGAACGTAGTCATTTGTATAATGGAAATACCTTAGCATCTAAGAAAGGCGAATATGTTTATTGCAGTTTGCAATGGGAAAGGAAAACAATAAAATACACGTGCGTTGAAGATTTTCCATATATAGCATTAGGTTTTGGTTATATGGAGGGTGATTTGTATATAGTTTCTGGAATTCAAGTCGAACAGGTAGAAAATTTTGATACAGAACCAAGCCCATTTTCCGTGTCAAATGTACAGACTGTAGATGCAAAAGATCTGGAGAATGACGGTATAGCGGCTATCAGTGATAATCTCGGTACATTCCAAAAAGGTATACTAAAATCCGGAAATTATAGCGGTTCTTCCGGAGAAGCATTTTCAGGCAGTGGATTTCTTATAAATCTGAACAATGGCTATATTAACACTCCCAAAATACGAATTGCGGGCAATGGGAAAACATACTGCGATCACGATGGTATTGCAGTAGATATAAATGCATTAGTCAGAAATTACGCAATGTGTTATACAGCTGGTGCGACCGCCGCCAAAACAGTTAGTTTGACAGGGTTCAAATTGTACACCGGTGCACGGGTTACGGTACGTTTCAACTACGCCAACACGGCCACAAAACCAACATTGAATGTAAACGGTACAGGTGCAAAAGCAATTTATTACAAAAACAGCAATATCCCGGCAGAACTGATCGAGCAGTACACAGTCCTGGAACTGGTCTACAGCGGATCATACTGGTACGTGGTCGGAAACATGAATATCCTGACCAAGGGTGACAGCATAAGCGTTGAATGTTTCACAGCAGGCTATGTGACATCCATGGGACAGGAGGTGCAGTTCTGTATCCCGGTATCGACACCGATTGTCGGTTGCAGTTCTGTCAAGATAGAATCAGCAACTGGACTGCAGATCAGGCAGAACGGAAATTATGTCTATGGCGGGAATGCATCCACGCTGGTAGCGGCGTCCTCTTACAGGGGCGTTATTAACCGAAACATGGTTTCTGTTGCTGCCACCATGCCGAACACGACAAACGCAGTCAATAATGCACCGTGTGGTGTGCGTGCGGCGTTGAAACTGACATTTTCGTAACAATCAATTACAGAAAGCAGGTGAGAAATACATGATAACAGCAATCATAGATGCAGGGCAGCATTACTGCCAAGCAGTCAGCGACCTGTGGCAGTGGGATTATGGACAGACACTGCGGATCCAGGGCGTGAAGCTCCCGGCGGCGGTCGAGGTTCAGTTTTCGACAACAGAGCGGATCGGCGAAACAGTCACCAGAATTGGTGTGACGCAAGAGGGGGTTACTGAGGTACCTATCCCAGATACACTGCTGGAGGGCGGCGGAACAACGCAGGATTATACAATCTATGCGTTCGTGTACATCGAAAACGGCGATTCTGGAAAGACGGAGTATCGTGTCAGCATGAAAGTCCGGGCAAGGCCGAAACCGGAAGCCCATGCCACACCGGAAGAAGGGGAATTGTTCCGGCAGGCAATTGTGGCAGTTGCTGAATCCGCTGATCGAGCAGAGAGTGCCAGGGAATCAGCAGAGACGGCATCAGATCAGGCAGAGGATGCGAAGAACGCCGCAGAGGAAGCTGCCGATGAAGCAAAAACATCAAAAGAAAATGCAGAAACAGCAGCAAAAGTTGCAGAAGCATTCAAGACAGAAGCCGAAGCCGCCAGATCAGAAGCAGTCCGGGCAGCAACGGAATCCACAGATGCTAAGGACTCAGCAGAAAAGTCCAGAGCCGCAGCAGAAAAAGCGAAGCAGGATGCAGAGGCAGCGAAAGCGGCAGCAGATGCAGATAAGGAAGCGGCTGAGGCTGCCCAGGCAAAAGCAGAGGCTGCACAGGTAGCGGCTGAGAACGCAGAGGTGGAAGCAAAGAAAGCACAAACAGCCACGGAAACAGCCCGGAGAGAGACAGAGACCGCAAAGGCAGCAGTAGAAACCATGCAGAGCACAGTAGCAGGCTATGCTGATAATGCCAAGAACGCGAAAGAAGCAGCTGAAACTGCGAAAGCAGAAGCCGAAACCGCAAAGAACGATGCAGTACAGGCAAAAGAAGCCGCTGAGAAAGCAAAGAGCGGAACGGAAGCAGATAGGGAAGTTACAGAAGCGGCATCAAAAGCGGCACAGGTAAGTGCAATTTCAGCGGAAAAGTCGGCAGAAAGAGCTGAGACGGCAAAAGAAGAAATCCAGGAATCAGCGGATCAGATCCAGAAGAATGCAATAGAAATTGATTCGCTAAAGGAAAATAAAATTGAAAAACCAGCCGAAACCCCAACTATCGGCAAAATCCTTCGGGTAAAATCAGTCAACGAAGATGGCACATTCATTTGTGAATGGGCTGACAGTGGTGGAAGTAACTTGGATGTGCGGATTAATGGCGAGAGTATTGTACAGAATGGAACCGCTGAGATACCTTTATGTACAAAAACAAAAGAAGCAGGATTAATTTCTATAGATACATATACTAGTAACGGCGGGCTGCATAGAGCAAATAATGAAACTGGATTAATTAGGATTGCTTCTGCTACAAATAATCAAATCGATGAGAGAAGAAACAAATTTTGCCCAATAGTCCCTGAAACCATTGACTATGCTGTTAAAGCGGCTATGTGTGACGGTAAAGGTGCTATGTGGACAGCAGATGAACAGACGGCTGCTAGAGAGAGGATGGGGGCTTGGACGGGAGACTGGCAAATAATCATGGATGAGACTTTAGCAGAACTAACACAAGAAGTCTCGTTTGAAGTCCCAGATGATACAAAAGAAATGATTTGCTATTTTAAAAGCGGAGCAGCACCTAAGGATGCTCAGGTATATTTACGTACAAGCAACAACGGCAGCAGTATCGCTGAAAGTTTCGCTTCATTTGGCGGATCATTATCTAATAATACGATTTCTATCGGTTGCCAAAAGATACAGTTCCTTAATTCACAATACGGCTTAATCGAATATAGCTATTTGTCGCATTCAACCCCATCGTCAGCAGATTATGCTCAACGAGCGGGAAAACCATCCTTATTAAGGATTGACAGCAAGCGTTTTGCCTTTCATTCGGTCGATATAAATGGTGGATATCCAGTAGAAACTCGATTGTTAGTGCTTGTTAGGAGGTAACGATGAAAGTAGCAGAATACAAACAAACAGGAACCCGTACAGAATCTTACACAGTAACCGTTCCACCAGAATACGATGAAGAGGGTAACATTATCTCTGAGGAACACGAAGAAACTCGCACCCGTGAGATACCTGTAATGGGAATGGTCTACAGAGATATGACAGCAGAAGAAATTGCTGAAATGGAGAAGATACAAACAGAAATGCCTGAGTCACAACCGACCGCAGAGGAACGACTGAACAAGGTAGAGCAACGCACAGACACGCTTGAAGGTGCAACGGATGACATAGTGTTAATGTTAGCAGATATAATAGGAGGCGAATAAGATGAAAACAATTAGTGGTATCAAATTAAAAATCATGGTAAGAGCATTCCGCATCAGAATTAAGAACGGAGAAGTATTCGAGGACATTGCAGCGGATTATCCAGCATTGACAACAGATGATCTGGAAGCGATTCGAGAAGCACTGAATTTGGAATAATTAACTAAAGAGGGCTACGGTAAACTACCGATGCCACTCGTAACACAGTCTGCAGCTGCTTGCAAATGGAGATGGAGATGACTGCACATATGAATATTAATCGAGGAAGTATCATCAGAGCAGGACCGTAGAGGTCCATTTTTATTGTAATTTTTGAAACCGTAAACGAAAAAGAAGCCCTGTGTTGAGCGATGGCATTGCCCACAAGACTTCTTAGAATGTTTCTTGGTTAGATACATATTAACACATCTGACCAAGAAAGGAAAGACTAACGAGGATGAAAAAAGAAATGTTATGTACAGGTATTGGAGCAGTCGGTGGGGCGATTGCTTCTTTTTTTGGCGGCTGGGATCAGGCATTGATGACGCTGATCATTTTTATGGCGATCGATTACATATCCGGTCTGATCGTTGCCGGGGTATTCCACAACAGTAAGAAAACGTCAACAGGGACATTGGAAAGTCGGACAGGCTGGAAAGGTCTGTGCAGGAAATGCATGACGCTGCTGTTTGTTCTGG
>OGYX01001411.1_pt1 | contig 17142 bp, 14 predicted proteins | sample 1576601 | NCBI WGS metagenome assembly OGYX01 (sample SAMEA3541561, study PRJEB24748) | human gut metagenome | biome: human gut; feature: human-associated habitat; material: faeces | place: China | collected 2012 | reverse complement strand
AAAGCTCTATAATCTCTACAGTAGTTTTACCCACTACAGAAATTATAGAGCCCTTAAATTTATGAGAGTTCTCTCGGCCGACTTCGATTATTGAATCAGTCCAAAGCTGACGAAAAGAAAGGAGAATACGCAGTAAGTCACCTGATGGTTTGCTTGAAAGATGGCGTTGTGTCGGGCGTAGTCGCTCATTCTCAAATCACTCGGAGCGAATGGCGGTGCGAAAGTTATTTTTTGTAATCTGAGACACTAGCTTCAGGTATGAAATATAGGGTTCTTTTAGCTCGAGTACACGCAACATAGAATTTTGATTTAGTAGAAGGTGCTAGCTCTAAAAGGGGTTGCTTTTGAAAAGAGTCAAGTGTTTTTTTATTTAAAACAACGCACACATCTAAAAATTCTCCTCCTTTACTCTCTCCCCAATTCTGACTGAAGCATTTATAAGTGGAGGAATTTTGGTAAAATAACTTTAAAATGCCGTCATTCTCCATAATTTCTTTGATAGCAACATTATCATCAAAACACTCCACAATGCTACCCACCTCTTCCGAACAAGAGCGGATAGATACCCTTAATCTTGACGAGATAAAGTCACAGACAACAGTCGGACATCTATGGCTGTGAGATAAAGTATCTGTATCAATTTCGAACCCAGCCTTAGAAATCTCTCCTAGCCACCTGTCTATATCTGAATGAATTCCTTTTCCTGTGTTACCTCTTTTTGATGTACTGAATGTTTTTTGATAAAAATCCCCTAAAAGAAATACATCGGCTTTTAGCTCCGACAAACTAAGCATCCATTTGAAGTCGTCAGACTCAAAATCTTGACATTCATCGATAAATACATAATCAAAAAATTTATCAATTCTATCCAGATAACTATTATCGAATGCAAGATTCTTACTGTTTATAGTCAACTCTCCCTTTAGTAGAGAGTTTGAGAGTTGATTGTGAATAATTCTTCCATCTTTGCTTACAGAACTATTATCAAATTGGTTCGTTTTTTGGTAATCAAAAATGATTCCCTTTGGTCGTCTACCTAAGTAAGGAACTAGACAAAAATTATAGAGAAATTCGAATACTCCAAAAATATGAGTATTTTCTGGAATGTTCCCATACTTCTCACAAAGCCTATCTTTTAGAACTTCCTGATTATTTTCTGTATATGTTATAATCAGATTCCGTTTTTCAGGTTGTACTTTTTCAATTATCGTTCTTGTTTTTCCGCTTCCAGCAACCGCATGAATTAATCGTTTTTCACCCATTCTATAGCCTCTTTAATATAATCTGGAATATTGAATGATTCCTGTAATGAATCATTATCATTAAATTTTGTTAATAGTCTGAGCGCAAACTCTGCTTTTTCTCGAAGCATAAATTCTTGAATGTTAACAGTAAGAGCGAAGCCTAAAGAATCTATTAAATCTGAATTTTTATTATATAGACACACCTCAAACGTACGATTGGTGTCGATGCTGTCAGAGAACACCTTAATGTTATCATAACTATAATACTCCGAATACCTATCCAGCACTTTCGATTGATAGTCACCATCATTATCTGTAATTACTGCAACTTTTTTATCACTAAAACCTTTTGCGATTTCTAAATATCTCTTAAAGCTTAAGCCGTCGACAGAGATAATAGCTACACCGCAATTCGACGCATCCTCAGAGTGAATAATTTCGAAAAACTTTTCCATCAAAATATACTCAGCGTTTCCTTCTACTAAGATAACTTTTTTAGACAGAATAAAATTCAAAAGATTTTGGTTTGTTGATTTTTTGAAAAATTTAACTGTATCAGGGCTTAAATCAGTAACTTTCGAAGTCTGACCCTCGTTAACAAATATTAAATTGTCAACGCCAAGTCTTGAGGTTATCATATTTGAGTGTGTACCGATAAATACCTGAACATTCGTATCCTCGGTTAGTGTATTTACTAGTTTTTGTAAATTTAGGTAGCTCAAATGATTTTCAGGTTCTTCAATCAATAATATTTTAACCCTATCTTTTAAAGATTTATAAGAGTTTTCTACACCCAGTAGCACCTTTTCGCCTTGACCGAGATTTTTAATATCCACTCCGTTTTTTGCAGCAGAAATAGTGTCTCTGAAAGTTCTCTCAGATTCTTCGAAGTGTAGCGTAAATTCCGAATCCACTGACTCTATTAAATTATCATCTCGTAGAGCGTTTATAAATGAAAGTGAGGATTCTCTATATTTATTATTAACCTTAGCTCGATTCGTTTCATTAATAGAGCTCAAATAGACCTCATCAATTCTTTTCCGAGTTTCTTGATTTGTATCTATCAAGCTTGTGTTAACGGTACTATACAAAAATTTGAACGGCTTAGAGTGAGAAAAGTACGATTCTCCAGCAAACGTCAAAAACTCAACTTTGTAAAATTCATACGGAAAGACGTTCCAAGCGTTGCCCGTTAGAATTTCCTGAATTTCTTGACGGTAATCAGAATTGGGAGTGATTTTCAGACAAATTCCATACGCCTTTTTCTTTTTTGAATTATGAACGCCTTCAATTTTGTAATTTGCAGCTATTTCTGGATTATTCTCATCAAAATATAACTCAATAAAGGTCTCTGGAAGTTGTTTAAAATTCCCGTTTTCGGCTAAAAATTTCGAAACAGCTGTTGAGTTCATTAGACTAGCAAGGCTAACTTTTTCAATTTGAGAATGACTACCGCTTAACACTAGTCCTATGGCTTGGAGAAGCGTTGATTTTCCTGCGCCATTTTCGCCGATAAAAATATTTTTACCGTCATTGCATAAAATTTCCGTAGAAGTAAATCGTTTAAAATTTTGTAGAACAATTCTTGAAATCATATAACTATCTCACCCATTATTTACAATCCTCTCAACTCTTCCTTCACTAACTCTTCACTCACCGTATGGTTATAAAATGGTAAGCCAATAATGCGATAGCGGTCATCATCCACCAGAGTTCTGGCTTCATCTCGTTCTGAAATTTGCAACAAGAATTTCTGTTTCCAGCCTTCCTTGCTATTTTCGAAAGTATTATCACTATCTAAGAATTGTCCACCCTTTGGCTCGATGAAAATCTGCCATGAGACATTTCCTGTTTTCTTGTCGTTGGCAAACATCAGAAAATCAGGCTCGAATGCACGCCCATCTTCAAAGCTATAAATCTTAACAGCTTTTTCATTGCGAAGCAAGTAAATGTCCGTCCACTTTTCTTCTAAATCCGCCATCAATTCCTTAATAACTCGAACCAACATTTTTTCTTCGTCAGTTCCAAAGTTGTCATCATAAGCATACCAATCAAAAGCGTCTAAATCTTCGAAATACTGGGTTTCTGTGCGGTTTTTCTGAGACAATCCGAACTCCGCATCGCTTCCTTGATTAACTGTGAATTTACGCTTGATATTTGCCTCAAATAAATCCTGAATTCTATAAGCCGTGAACTCATTCGATCCATAAAATCTTTCTTCAAGTGCCACCAAGTCTTTTTCGATATAATGTAAGAGTTTTTCAGCGATAAATAGTTTGTGCTCTTGGCTCAGTTTTTCTACCGCCTTTTTATCTCCCTCGATAATCAATTCGATGTTTTCCAGCATCATGATAAAGCCATCGAGACTTGGTAGACCAGGAAATGCCTTGCTAAGGTTTTCGAAAGTATAGACTTTGTTTCTGTTGATTGCTGCTCGAACAACATGCGGTTCAATCTTCTTGCCAAACTTGTAAGGCAAACTGACAATATCTTCCGATACCAATACAATATCCTCACCTTCAAAAGCACCAATATCACGGCTGGATTTCGTCGGCAAGCTCACCTCAAAACGAGTCGGAATAATAGAATCATCCAAGAGAGATAGCTGTTGCTTCTCAGCCAACTCTTCTCGGCTCAAACGCTTATTCATCCAAACAAGCCCATCCGTATAAGTTCGAGTTTTCTTAAAACTGTCTTTCAGTCGCAGTTCACGCTCTACCAAATTTTGGTCGTCGTAAATACCAGACTCACGCAGGACTTGCTTGAGTTCGGAAATGTAGCGTGGATTGTTAGCAGAGTGATAATGAAGTTGCTCAATGACACGCAATTCATGGAGTTCATTTTCATCGAATTTTCGAGTGAATTTCTCATCTAGATTGTCGCCAAAGACAAATGGACAATAGCGAGCGCCACGCCCAATCAATTGCTTTTCGGCGTTAGTCGTTGAACCCGCCACAAAGCCATTCTTTGTTACTTTTCCATCACGAGTGTCATAGAGACGGACAATATCGAAGAGATTCAGTACGTCCCAGCCCTCGTTGAGCATATCCACGGCAAAGATGGCACGGATTTCATTGCTGGCTTCTTCCAGAGTGTTCAACTCCACCAAGCTATTACTGGTTTTATTTTTACCATCAATCAAGAGCAGGCGTTCTCGGCGAAAGTCTTCTTCTAACTCCGCTATCAAGTCTCCATCTGATATTCCCGACTGAGCAAAAAAGTCAAAAGCTTGTTTCAAAATGCCATCTTGGGCTAACTCACGCTGAGCGACAATTTGTTGCACACTTAGATTTGTCAGCAAATCCAAAAAACTATCCAGATTGCCCTTGCTCTCTGCAATCTTCTGTGATTTGAACATGACTAGAGGTTTCAAGTTGATGCCGTTTTTTAGAGCAACTTTTTTGCGGAACTGACTGATAAGAATAGCTTGAAGCATACGTGCCGACACGTCACTATCCACCAGATGAAAAAGAACATCTTTGGAATACTTATCCAAACGAAACTCTTTCAAATCATACTTATAAAGCAAATGCTTTTCGTACTTTTGGGCAATATCCTTGTTATTTAGGTCAATAGTTGCCGTAAATTCTAATAGACTAGACTTTTTAGCCGTCTTCTGAATGTTTTCAATAGTTGATGTCCAGCTGGTGTTATCCTTTTTCTCGCCAGCGTTTAGCCCTGCGTTAAGGTGGTGGGCTTCGTCAGCTAATAACACAACTGAAATATCTTCGAACTGCTCATAAGACAAGCGATTTTCTCTCGGCGTGTTCAAATCTTGATGGAGCTTTTGAATAGTCGTAAAGACAATGTTAATCGCATTTGGATTACTATCAGAAAAATCCGTAACCTCTCGCACAGGTACAACTTGATTATTGAGCATGATTTTTTCTGCAAAGAGATACTTGCCAGCTCCTACCGTCAAAAAGTTATCACGGGTTTTAGTCAAGATATTGTCATTATTGACAAAGAAGATGAAGTTGCGCTCCCCTTGTTGATATTTTTCAAGAATGAGACTGACCATGAGAAGAGTCTTGCCCGAGCCCGTCGCCATATTAAAGAGGACATGCTCTGGGGTTAAGCGATTTTTGACATCTTCCTTGTAATGCAAATACCTTCCCAAGGCTTCCCTCTGATAGTCACGAAGTGGATATTTGAGGTTTTTCTCAAGTTCTGCTGGAACTTTTTCCTTGAAGTCGACAAAGCCATTGGCACTTGCCATATTATAGATTTCGTAGAGAAATTCCATGATTAGTCCTCCCCGTAAAATGCTCGGTTAAGAGCTTTTTCTTGTGGAGAAATTGCAAAGCTACTATCTTCTATATCACTGTAATTGACATAGAGGTTATTATTATCGATAAGTTCTGACAAGACCTGCTTTTGTTCTGCCAAGCTCAGCTCTTTAAAGTCCGCTTCTTTCAATTTTTTAGGGTCAACACGGTAAGAAAGGAAGGATGACGTTTTTGCCTTATTGAATAATTCAAGCAATTCCTCGGTCGTGGTTGCTTTCAAAATCGACTCTTTAAAACCTTGAGCATCATTTTTCAATTCTGCATGAACGAATGAACCGCCACCTTGCCAGTTGACGTCTTTGGAAATACCGCCCTGCTCTCCATTAATAACCTTTTTCAAGCGTTCCACAGAAACGGTCTCAATATAATCCATCTGCTCAATGCCAATATACTGGCGATTCATCTTGTGGGCTACAGCTTGCGTAGTTGCCGAACCCATGAAGAAGTCGAGGACGAGGTCATTTTCGTTGGTTGAAATCTGAATAATCCGCTTTAATAACTCTTCTGGTTTTGGGAAAGCAAATACCGAATCTTCAAATAATGCTTTTAGTTGCTGTGTTCCTTTTTGAGAAATTAGATTTTTATCATACCAAATTGATGTGGGCATGGTTGTTGAATTACGATTTTTTTGATAAATACTAATCTCACCATCTTTATTTTTTCTTGCGACTAAATCATCTATTTGTTTAGTGGATTTTTCTTTTCCCCAACGCCAAACAGAATTATAACCATTAATTGTTTTCGGGTAAACTTCAGTCAGTGTTTCATCATATTCTGTATGAACCTTCATAAAGCCATTTTCTGATACGCTTGTTTCATCAACATAAAATGGATACCTTAAATTAGGTCTGTTCTTATCATTGAATGCACGTACATTTCTATTTCGGAGACCAACTATATCAAAATTTCCGATTAAATCTTTGAACGGCATTTTTTTATTAGAATCATCCATTTCATACATTTCAGTATTTATATTATTTTTACTGTACACCAAAATATATTCATGCGATTTGGCGATGTATCCATATCTTCTACCTTCAGGCTTGACGACATCAACAATTATTGAAATAAAATTTTGAATACCAAAAATCTCATCCATCAAAACTTTCAAATATGCTTGTTCATTATCGTCACATTGAACGAAAATTACACCATCTTCACTTAATAAATCTTTCGCGATTGTAAAACGATTTTTGATAAAGGTCAGCCACGTCGAATGATTAAAACTGTCATTATACCCAAAACTATCATTTCCCGTATTATACGGCGGATCAATATAAATCAACTTCACTTTCCCTGCAAAGCGTTTTTTTAAACTATGGAGAGCAATGAGATTATTGCCCTTAATAATAAGATTGTCAGTATCGCTAACCTCCTTTACTTCATGCTCACCATCAGCGTCAAATCGTTTGAAGTTAGTCAACACCTTGTCGTCCAACAGGCGATTAATTTCCGTCGGTGCAAGTGTTTCGTTGAAGAAAAGCTCCTGACGCTTGACATCCTCCTTGGTCTGACCGCCCTCTAAAATACAGTCTTTATAAGGGAAATTAAGGACGACTTCATTATTTTCTGACAGGTATTTGTTGTCGCTAGTCGCAAGCCCAATCTTGGTCTTATAAGCCGTAAAACTATCAGGCAAAAATTCCTTGTTGTTTAGAAACTGCAAGAAAGTATCCTTTTTGAAAACCAAAACACCTTCTTCAAGCCTGCTGAAGAAATGGCTTGAAGTAGTCGGCTCAGTCATCAAAAGATTTAGGAGTTGTGGGTCATACCGCCTTGCCAGCTCTGCCAGTTTATTTTTGTTTAATGCGCCCTCTACTAAAAATTCTTCTTTCTGTGACAGCAGGCGCTCCAGTTCTTGCTTCATAACCTTGGTTATCCTCTCAACTTTTTTCATAGAAGGAGCTAATAGGATTCCTTAGTTATGAATATAATTAAGGAAGAGAGCTCTCTTCGGATTTATGTTTTATCTATATTATAGCATATTGGAAGCGATTTTTTGAGATAAGAAAAAGACCCACAAAAGTGGGTCGAAGGTGAATCAATAGATGAACGCTTTTTTAGAATTACTCTCATCTTAGTCTCTTTTTCGAAAATTTCTTGGCGAGTTTAAGTGCTTTTTCGAGTTGTGGGCTATCTTGCTTACCACCAGAATCTTTTCAATAAAGACAATATCGCAATCTTCGAGAGCTTCTTTTCAGACTTCCACAAGCCTAATTCTTGCTGGTTGTCGCTGGAGCTAACACAAGCGTAGCTAATTTGAATCAAGGTCTTGTTTTTTGAATTTGTTGATATAGTATTTTATCACGACTTCTCCTTTACGTAACTATGATATTGTAGCGGGGGACGGGAAATAGTCGTAAAAGAAAAGGTCCACTATTGTGGACCGAAAAACAAGATGTAAGCTACTGTTCAATATTTTTACTAAAATATTTCTTCCTGTCTGCGTATATCTCTCTCCTGTTCTGTATTAACATTTTTTGACGAAGAGTACGTTTTTTTCTGAGACTAATATATAGCTCCATTTCTTCATTTGTTAGTTGAGGCCTATCCTCTACTAAAACACTTGGCTGCAACCATGCGATAACATTTTTAGTCATCTTAGTCATTATTAAAACCCCCTCCAAATTCTTTATTGTATACCTTTTTTAGAATTTTTAAAAAATCAAAATTATTAAAAGAATCAGTCGAACTTAATCTTGAATCGTTTTTGAGCATTTGGGAAATTTCATCTGCTTCAGTGTACATATTTTCTGCACATGCTTGCAAACTTCTTATATAATAACTCATCTGCTCCGCTATTGCAAGTCCCATTTGAGCAGAATCATCAACAAATTTTTGAAGATTCTTCTTATTGCTGTGACGTATTAACAGAAAACCAAAGAACTTTACAACTCCATCTTGGGTATAGCTTCGTATTGGGATTAGGAACTCAGCTTGATTGATTTTTTTATACGCCTGATTTCTATTCAACAGTAATGACTGCATGTCTACCGTTAATGGGTGGGTTCTGGTATCTCTATTATTCCTTCTGGAACGCTCGACAAATGCTTCATGATATCTAACACCATCTAAAATAGGTGAGCCAGAGTTTGTAAAGTTAAGATCTTTGGAAAAAAGATATACCGACATTTGACATTTTGTTCCAAAAAATAGTTTTAATATCTCTAGAAATGGCGCCGTCAACGAATTTAGCCCCTCCCGAGAAGAACTAAAGAGCTCTTTATAGCCTTTCATACATAACTGCTCAATATCGGGAGTGACAGGACCATTTAGGGCATCATAACTAACGTCTAAATCAAGATTTTCGATATTAAGCAGATTTGTGTCGTGAGAATGTGTCATATCCTTAACTAAATCCGCGAATTTTGACATTCTTCTATTATAATTTTTTGTTTTTACATAACAATTATATACGGAGCCTATAATTACCATAATACAAATTGTTAAAGAGATAGTTAGCAGTCTATCAAATTGCGATTTTGGACCAAGATAACTTTTTATTACCTCCAGTATAAAACTAATAACACCGGAAACTATAGAGACTATCAATTCCAACTTCAGACTATATCTTTCCTCTTCAAGCATCTAAGGTATCCTCCTAAATAAAAATATGCACTTTCATTCTAACATAAAAACGTTTTCACTTCACTTAAAATCTTCAACCTTTACAATCTCCACCACAACAGACAAGCCCTCAACCCTCTCCTTGAACATATCCGCCAAATCATTGAAAAACTCATCATTGGTTTCAATTTCTAAAATATCGATTAAAGCTGTAGCAGTATCACTTAAATGAAAAACCCCATATTCGACAACCTGCTCCTCGTCACTTTCTGTTGTGAAAGTTAAAACCAGATTATCATTTTGAAATCCCGACAATACACCTTTTTCAACTGTCATTTCGTGCCTACTACTCGAAATCAAACCATATTCTCTTAAGCGCGAAATGTCATTGCCTTTTACGCCGTATTTTGTAAATAACTTCTCAAAATCAGCGTGAGAGATGATGTAACGATCTAATACGAATTCCCCAGAATAATCATCATAAGACTCATCATAAAAAGTAAACGGCGCAATCCGCTGAAACAATCTCAATTCCTCCTCAGAGAATTGATTCAACTCCTGAATGACCCTGCGAGAATAGCCGCTCACTTTTGAAACAAGCGTTTCTAGAGGTTTCGAAACAATCTGACTCTCCTTGCTCGCATCTGGGAGGTTGTAGACAATATTCGACTGATGGTCGCACACTAGGGCGTAATATAAGCATTCCACCAAAAACAGATAAGGTCTGGTTTCGCAATTGTTCCGATAAGACTCAGCCAAGCCAGTTAAAACTGAGACAGGCAAATGATTAGCTTGCTCTAACTGTTTGAAAACTTCCTCAATGGCACTTGCTAGATCAAACTTATTTTCTTTATAGTTTATTTGAGAAAATCGATATTCTGCTTGAAAGAGATACTTTGAAAATCCCTTCTCATCGATTTCATCTTGGACGACTCCAGCTATAGTTCGTCCTTTATTTTTGCCAGAAAAATACTTATTGAAAGCCGTATCTGAAATATAGGCACGAGCGTCCTCAGCTATCACCGAAAGTAAATCCCTGCTGGCAGATTTAGGGTTAGACCAAGAAGTCGTTTTTCTGTTCTGGAAAATCGTCTGAAATAAGGTTGAAACAGTAAACATTGGCAACCCCTCCTCAATTGGCATTATTTTAGCACTGATTTTGGCACCACAAGACATTCTTGCTTTGATACAATAACCTCATCAGTTAGCTACTGACAAACCATAAACACTATTGGAAAAACATTTCCAATGCCCTATAATTGGAAGTGTCGGGGCATACTAGTCAAGCCCTCTGACATTCTCAATTCTATTATACTACTTTTGGAAGGAGAAATCTCATGACCCTAACACCTCAAACTAACAACACCCAGCCACTTCAAACTCTGGCGAGTCCATATCAGCTCAAGCTGGCGCAGGACTTGTCGAAGGATATGGCAGTAGTTCAAGCGAACCAACTCCTTACCGCAGATATTCTGAATAAAATCGGCGAACTGGCAAAGCTCGAGGACCAAATCTTGAGCCAAACGCCAGACGCCAAGCCGTTCTGCGATGCGGTTCTTCAGTCTTTCGCCTACAAAGCTGTTCAGAAACTGAGATAGGGAGGGGCTGCCATGACACAACCGTTGTTCTATTTTCTTCTCGGCGTTGGAGCGAGTTTGCTTGCCCTCTGCCTGCTGGGGGCTTATCTGGAATGCACGAATAAAGACCAAGAGGCGGAAGAAGCTGAATCGGAGCTTGTTTATTCAGAAGAAGAAATCGCTCTGGCAAACTTTCTCCAAGACAAACAAGCCGTTAACGAAGCCTATTTGTCCGCCCAAGTCCAACTATTGAAACAGCTTCGAAAGTCCTAGAATATCGTCGAAAGGAAGGAAGTGTTGCCTTTTCTACAACAGACAACAAACGGGGCAAAATTTACCTACTTGACCTCTGTTTCACCCATTCGCATCGCTCCAAAAACAGATTGCGCTTACGGTTCGCTTTTTCGCCACTTTGCGTTATTCTGAGAGCGTCTTTCAAGACAGAAAGGAACATGCTTTATGACAAACCAACAAGAAGAAAAGCTAAAAGATATTATTTCAACTTATCGGGCGAAGCACCAGCCCAAAAAGTTCAAAACGGTGCTGGCAGACCCACCTTGGGAAGTTGCCCAAAAAGGCAAATATGGAGCCATCTCTCATTATGGCCTGATGAGCGTCGAAGACATCAAAAAGATGCCCGTCAAGGACTTAGTTGAAGACAACGCCCATCTCTGGATTTGGACATATCCAGCTGTTCTCGAACAAACTTATGAAGTTATCCGAGCCTGGGGTTTCGAGCCAAAATCACTTTTCACCTGGGTTAAGCCACGCCTTGGTTTGGGAAATTACCTTCGAAACTGCACCGAACAAGTTCTATTTTGCACCAGAGGCAAAGCACCGATAAAGTTTAAAGGACAAATGAACTGGGGATTCTTTCCACTTCAAGACCATAGCCACAAACCCGAAGAACAATATGCCATCATCGAACGCTGTTCAAGCGGCGACTACTTGGAATTGTTTGCACGCCGTCCAGTTCCGTCAGACAAAAACTGGAGCGTCTGGGGAAATGAAATCGAGAGCGATGTGGTGATTTCAGGTTATCCTGTGCCAGAGTATTCCCAAAATCCTCGAGATTTTACGCAAATTTCCGAACAAGAACCGTCAAATGATGAAACTAATTAAATACATTCTGATATTCTTTCTGCTAGCCTACCTTATCAATCTATCTGTTCATCTCTTGCTTGAAGTGTGGGTATATTTAGCCCTTATCTTCGGCGCAATGATTGGCGGTTGGTTAATAGTCAGGATTATCAGATATGACAAAGATTGGAGATAATATGAAACGACCCAAGCAATTTCACTGGCAAGAAGTGGAGTGGTTTCGTCCTTTCGACTTTGGTGTTGTGGAGAACTTTATGAGTCAGCTTTCGGGCTTTACTCGCCGTCAGCCGTTTATATGGGAAATTCATATCAAGCCGAATAGTATCAAATATTATTTGGGAACAGAAGTCAGAGACAACAAATACCTCAAAAAGATGATGAGCCAACACCACCAAGTGCGATTCGAAGATGCCAAACGCTTCAAGCACAAAAAGCCAAGTTCCGCCTTTAATCTTGGCGTGAAGCATTCCTACTTTTCACTCAAACTAAGTGCGACCGAAAATATGACCCGCTCGACCTTGGCGCTTTGCAAAATTCTCAAGCCAGAAGAAAACTTAACAATTCAAATCATTGTCGGCAAGTCTCGCTCACCAAAGCCAATCCCAAAAGAGCTCACTATTAACCCAACTTGGTGGCAGTGTATTTCGGGCAATATTCCAAAACTCTCTGCCGATTCTGAAAAATTGATAAAAGAAAAACTGAGGCAAGCCCAGTTTCAAACCATTGTGCGTGTTGGAATTAGCGCAAAAGATAGCGTTCGAGAAAACCTCATTCGCAAAACCTTGTTAAGCAGTCTTCGAATTTTAGATTCGAACGGTGCGAGCGTCGAACTGCATCATTCTTCTGCCTATGATTTTCATCGCCGCAAAGTCCCTTGGCACTTTCCGACTATACTTTCCGCAAGTGAGCTCGCCAGCCTCTTTCTACTTCCAGCTGGCGAGAACGAACTTGCAGGTGTGCCGTCATTAGCACCTAAAACTATTTTACCACCAATCGGAATGAAACACCAGAACGGCTTTTGCTTGGCGGAGAGTTTGGGCGCAAATAAAATGCCCTTAAATATCCGCCCGCTGGATTTGCTTAGTCATCTTCATCTGTTAGGTGGAACTGGCGCTGGCAAGTCAACCGTTATGCTCAATCTGATTTTGCAGGTTATCAAAAATGGACACTCGGCGGTGGTTATCGACCCAAAAGGCGACTTGATTCGAGATGTGTTGGTGAGGTTTCCAGAAGAACGAGATGAAGATTTGGTTCTGCTTGACCCAAGTATGAATGAGCGAATTATTGGAGTTAACCCATTCGAGCTGACCAAATTTGGCGTGAGCGAAGAATTAGTGGCAGATATACTTCTGACTGTTTTTAAGGAGCTGTTTCCAGACCATTTTGGGATTCGAACGCTTGATGTGCTGGGCCATAGTTTTCTAACTTTGGCGAAATCTGAAGAAGCTAACCTTGTGATGTTAGTTCCGCTCTTAACCAATAAAGCCTTTCGACAGAAAATGATTGGTCGAATTTCTGATCCGTTCTTGCAGAATTTTTGGCAAAGTTTTGAAACGATGAGTCAAAGCGAACGGAATTTGCTTATCTCGCCCGTCTTGAATAAAATGCGCCAAATTCTCCTTCGACCAGAACTTCGAGCGATTTTTGGACAAAGCCAGACCAGCTTTTCGTTAATGGAGCTCTTCACAAATCGAAAAGTTCTGCTCATTCCCTTAAACCGTGGACTGATTGGCGCAGAAAATGCCAAGTTTATCACGGCGCTTGTGGTTGGCTGTCTCTGGCAACTGACGCTTCGAAGGACCAGTATTACGCCCGAAAAACGCCATTTTATTTACTTCTTTTTAGATGAGCTGGCAGAATTTATCAAACTCCCGACTTCTGTCGACGACGCTCTTTCGATGTCGAGAAGTCTTGGTGTCGGCTGGATTTTAGCCAACCAGTTTTTGAAACAACTTCCCCCTGAGATCAGACAAAGCATCAAAACCAACTGCAAAAATCGACTTGTGTTTGGTTTGAGTATGAGTGAAGCCAAAGATATAGCTAACGAAACGATTGAATTAAAGCCGGAAGATTTCCACTCCTTGCCGACTTTTCAGGTTTATGCCAAATTGCCACTTATCGGCAAGGAATTTCGCTGGGTGTCAGGCTCGACGCTTCCGCCACCTGCAAAGTTTCGAGATTTGACCGCTCTGTATGCCAAAAGCCTAGCGAAATATGGAGCCAACACTAGCGATATTGAAGAAGGATTCGTGCAACTTTTCAGTGAAAATACCACCAATTCTACACCGCCACCAGACAAAGTCGGCAGGCAAAAACGCAAGAAGGAGGCAGAAAAATGAAGTTCAGCGATGTTCAAAAGTCCATTCTCAAATTATTAAAAGACTGTCGCTACGCCTCCACACGCCAGCTGGCAGACTTGTATTTTGCGGAAAGTTCCTCGCCACGAACAGCCACCAGACGGGCCAACCTCGCAACCAAAACCCTGTTCGAAGCTGGCTATATCACACACCTCAAACGTCGAATCGGTGGTAGACGAGCTGGGAGCGGTTCCTATGTTTGGTCTATCACCAAAACGGGTCTGAAGCATCTGCGTCTGAACGATCCGCAGATTCAAGTGAGATTTCGCAACCGATATGAACCAACCTCCCACCACTTGGAGCACACCTTGGGAATTGCGCAAGTCTATGTCGAACTCAAAAAGCTGGAACGTCTTGGAAAAATCGAACTCGAAGCATTTTCTTTCGAACCTGCCTCGCATCGAAGTTTTGCCAAATTCACGCAGAATGTAACGCTCAAGCCCGACGCCTATGCCAAGCTGGTTGTCGGCAACGAAGAAGAATTCATCTTCTTTTTAGAACTAGATAAAGACACGGAGAGTTTGAATCGGATTGTTAACCAATGCAAGAAATACATTCAATATTTCAACACGGGAATCGAACAACGCGAAACTGAAATTTTCCCGCAAGTCGTGTGGGTAGTACCAGACCACAAGCGACAGACCGCCATCGAAAATCGTATTCAAGAGGAATTAAACAGTTACTGGACACTCTTTGAAGTGATAACTTTGGAGGAATTTCCAGATTTTGTGATAGGAGACAGCGATGAATAAAAACGAGCAGGAACTCAAAGAACAACACAAGAAAATCGGGCGCGCCACCTTTATTATCCACCGAAAGTTCAGTGGAAATAAGACTCTGAGGCAGATTTTGGAGAGGTTGATTTTGAGGGAGGAATGACTGGACTTTTCGCCCCAAGAAAGCTATCATGTCTGTGGGTTATAGGTGTAATCGAAAGGAGACACTTATGAATAAAAGTACTTTGACAATTGAAGAATGGACAAGCCTAAAATTCGAAAACTTAACTAACATCACAGTCCTCTATTGCCGTTTGTCCGCCGAAGACGCCAAGGAAGGCGAAAGCAATTCGATTTCGAACCAAAAGCAGATTCTCACCCAAGTTTCCCAGCGTGAGGGTTTGACAAATCCTGTGTTCTTTGTCGACGACGGATTTTCGGGTTCAAACGCCCAGCGTCCAGCTTTCCAACAGGCGATGAACTTGGTTGAAGCTGGCAGAGTTTCGAATTTTGTAGTGAAAGATTTGAGCCGTCTTAGCCGAGATTACCTCTTGTCTGGACAACTGACTGAGATTACTTTCCCTTCGAAAAATATCCGCTTTATTTCCTTGAATGAAAATCTGGATAGCTCCAAACGCAGCAGTCAGGACGCTTATCTTGCGCCACTAGTTTCACTTTTCAACAACTGGTATAGCTTGCAGTGTAGCGAGAAGATTAAACTATCCAAGCACACCAAGGCAAAAACGGGCGAGAAAATTGGCTGGGTTGCGCCATACGGTTATCTCAAAAATCCAGAAAATCCCAAGGAATGGCTGGTTGACGACTACGCCAGCCAAATTGTGAAGCGAGTTTTTAAGGAGTATCTTTCAGGAAAGCCAATCGCCTCGATTGCGAACGGACTTCGAAAAGATAAAATTCTAACGCCAGCTAATTATAAGAAAAAGTTGGGCGTTTCGAATTATCGAGTTTTAGAAAGCGACCCTTATCACTGGAAAAGCCAGATGATTTACCAGATGCTCGAAAAGGAGGAATATACAGGCGCAACTATCAATCTCAAGACTTCGAAGATTTCTTACAAACACCGTGGGCATCGCTTGCGACCTCGAGAAGATTGGTTGATTTTCCCTGATACACACGAGGTGATTATTTCGAAAGAAGATTTTGCCTTGGCTCGAAAAATGCTTGGACATAAGCGAGTTGTCAGGCGAAACAATTGGAAGGATAAGCCTGGACATGAAAATATTTTCGCAGGATTGGTTTTTTGCGAGAATGGACACAAATTGACATTTTGCCCACAACAAAAAGTCGATGTTAATCTCGACCATTACAAGTGTTCTTACTACGAGCGTGTGGGCAAGACCTGTTCGGGTTCGCACTATCTTCGCAAAGAAATTTTGGAGGAATTGATTCTCGACGACTTCAACCAGATGATTTCGACGCTTGAGTTAAGCGAAGAAAGTTTGCTCGAAAAACTGAAGGCTAAGTTCGATATTCAGGAAAGTAAGAAACAAAACAGCCTTCGAAAGACACTTCTCAAGGCTGAAAAGCGAGCTGAAGAATTGGACACCATTATCCAAAGGCTTTATGAAAAGCAACTTCTGGGAGATATTAGCGATGAACGATTTCGAAAGTTAGCGGATGGCTATGAAGCTGAACAGGCACAATTGACCCAGCAAATCCAAGAAAGTCGAGAGGTTCTGGATAGCGAGATTGAGTCGGCTGGCAATATCGAAAAGTTCTTGCGAACCATTCGAAACTACAGCAAACTCGAAAAACTCACACCGCAAATCTTGAACGAGCTAATCGACAAAATTGTCGTCCACCAGCCGACTGGTCGCGGAAAATCTCGACATGTTCGGATTGAGCTACACTACCGTTTTATCGGCGAAATATAAACGGAGCGAACCCAAAAAGTTCGCTCCACAATTTAACGGATTGGACTGCTGGGGGAGGTGTGGATATTATAACACTAGAAAATGATTCCCCAAAACGACAACATAAAAAGAGAACCTGGGATGTTTCCATTCCAAATTCTCTTCTTGTTGATTTACAAAATAGCAACACATCTTACCACAAACTAATGCGTTTGCTTGGTGCCAAGTACATGTCATCCCCTTCTTTGATTTGAGGGTAGGTCTCATAGAACTCAGGAAGGTTTTTAAGTTGTTGGTTAACACGTAGCTCATTTGGTGCGTGGACGTCTTGCACCATGGTATATTTGTTGTACTGTAGGCTAGCCTTTTGTTTCCAGATATCTGCGTAGTTCTCAAAGTAATCCTTGAGGTTAGGTT
>OGYX01001392.1_pt1 | contig 17297 bp, 14 predicted proteins | sample 1576601 | NCBI WGS metagenome assembly OGYX01 (sample SAMEA3541561, study PRJEB24748) | human gut metagenome | biome: human gut; feature: human-associated habitat; material: faeces | place: China | collected 2012 | reverse complement strand
GCAAGCAGTTCCCCGCCCCCTCCGAGTATCTGACCATTGTACAGGGAGAATAAACTCTTGAAGAATGAAACTAAGATGTGGTCTACGATAAAAAACCGTATCCTCGCAGTTTTAGCAGCACTGCTGCTCGGCGTCGGTATTTTGACGAGCTTTGTTGTCTTTACGGATTTCATGGAGCAAACCATCTACGAGGAAAGCACGGCACACCTTACCGAGATCTACCATCAGGCAAACCAGACCCTTTACAATAAGGTATCCTTCAACTGGGGTGTCATGCGGATGTGGACACCTTATCTGGAACGTTCGCAAAGCGATGCCGATGTCTGCTCTTTCCTCGCACAGGCAAAAGAAGAATACCAGTTTACAGACTTTTTCTTCGTCTCACGGGATGGCTCCTATATCACGCTGGACGGCGAACAGGGCTATCTCGATCTGGGACGAATGCTGTCGCAGCTGATCCTGGAGCAGCAGCCCATCGTGGCAAACTCGGTGGTCCCGGACAAGCCGGAGATCATGGTGTTTGCAGTCCCTACGGCAAAAGGCAGCTATCAGGGCTTTGCGTACGAAGCCATTGCCGTCACCTACAACAACAAAGATCTGGTGGACTCCCTGAAGATCTCTGCCTTTGAGGGGCACGGCAGCACCTTTGCTGTGCTGCCGGATGGCCGTGTGGTGCTGGACAGCAGCAGTGCGGACATGCGCGGTGTGCACAACATCCTTGCCATGCTCAAAAATTCGGCTGGTTTTACGGACGAACAGATCACTGCCCTGCAAAAGGCTTTTGCCGCCGGGAAGAGCGGCAACCTTGAGTTTTCCATCCATGGCGTCGGCTATTACATGGTTTATGGTTCTGCCTCCTTCCAGAACTGGACGGTCCTTGGCATTGCCCCCAAAAGCATTGTGAACGCCAACATGAACCGGCTGCAATACACCACCATGGCTGTGATGAGCGGCATCGTGGGGATGCTGGCCGTTACCGTTTTGCTGCTGATGGTACAGAGCAACCGGCAAAAGCTGCGGAAAAAGGATCAGCAGCTGCTGGCCCGTGAAGAGCTGTTCTCAAGCCTTTCCCGCAACGTGGACGATGTGTTCCTGATGATCGACACCGGCACCGGCAAGGTGGAATACATCAGCCCCAACGTCCGGCGCATTCTGGGCATCTCCCCCGAAGCGGTGCAAGAGGATTTCCACGTTCTATGTTCTGCCGGGGGCGATAATTGCAGATCACCGCTGGACGATCTGATGCAGATGGAGCAGGGTACGCAGCAGGAATGGGATCGGGAGTTTATCCATCAGGAGACCGGCGAGCCACACTATATCCACGTGACCGGCTTTATCAATGAGGTACAGGGTGCAAAAAAGTGCATCGTGGATCTGTCTGACCGCACAGGCGAGCACCAGACCACGCTGGCCGTGGAAGCCGCCCTGGAAGTAGCCGAAAAGGCCAGCCAGGCCAAGACCGACTTCCTCTCCAACATGAGCCACGATATCCGCACCCCCATGAACGCGATCATCGGCATTACCACCCTGATGAAAAACGAGCTGCACCAGCCGGAAAAGCTGGCCGATCATCTGGACAAGCTGGAAACCTCCGGCCGGCTGCTGCTGAGCATCATCAACGACATTCTGGATATGAGCCGCATCGAGAGCGGCAAGACCACCCTGAATGTGGAAAAGATGAACCTCCCACAGCAGGTCAGCCAGCTGGACAGCGTCATTCGCCAGCAGGCAGGCCAGCGCCGCCAGACCTTTACGGTAAACACCCTTGTGCAGCACGAAAATCTGCTGGCCGACCCCACCCGCCTCAATCAGGTGCTGATGAACATCCTCTCCAATGCGGTCAAGTACACGCCCACCGGCGGGCACATCCGGCTGGAGGTAGAGGAACTTACCCATACCGAGCATTACGCCAAATACCGCTTTGTGGTGCAGGATGACGGCATCGGCATGAGCGAGGCTTACCAGAAGACCCTTTTTGACCCCTTTACCCGCGAAGAGCGCTCCGGCACCAACAAGGTGCAGGGCACCGGCCTTGGCATGGCCATCACCAAAAACATCGTGGACCTGATGGGCGGCTCCATCAGCGTGGAGAGTGCCACCGGCAAGGGCACCCGCTTTGAGGTCGTGCTGGAATTCCCCATCGACACCGAAGCGGACGCGGTGCCAAAGGCGCAGGCGCTCCCGGAGGAGCCGGAGGACGTCTCTCCCCTGTGCGGGATGAACTTCCTCTGCGCCGAGGACAACGCCATCAACGCCGAGATCCTGGAGCTGCTGCTGGAATCCAAGGGCGCACACTGCAAAATTTGCCCCAACGGGCAGGAGATCGTGGATGCGTTCGCCCGCGTCAAGCCCGGCGAGTATGACATGATCCTGATGGATGTGCAGATGCCGGTGATGGACGGCCTCGAAGCCGCCCGCCGCATCCGCAGCAGCGAAAACCCGCTGGGCCGGGTCATCCCCATCCTCGCCATGACGGCCAACGCCTTTTTGGAAGATATGCAGAAGAGCAAGGAAGCCGGGATGGACGAGCATCTGTCCAAGCCCGTGGACATCGACGCGCTGGAACAGACCGTCAAGCGCTTCCGCGTTACCCCCCCCCGAAAATAAATAGTGGAATCGCACGGTTTCGCAGATGACCGACACCCACGACCTGGCAGGGCCGCCCATTTGCGGCCCAGCTCTTTTTTGTGAGAGAGCAATCATGATGAATCAAAGGATTGGATGGTATTGCGTATGGAACGACAGCCAAATAAAATTCAGCCTATGTTGCTATCGGCACTTGCCCAATTGAGCGCCTGCCTGATCGTCTGGAATTTTCATATTCCAAATCCAAATATCGTGCTTTTTGTTGTTCTTTCTGCTGTGCTCGTGAAATGCGGCTATGCAGCAGGAATCGTAAGCGGCCTCATTGCATTCCTATACTCCGCGTTTTTCTTTTCTACCGACCACAGCTTTTTTCTTTACACCTCTTTGAACCTTCAAAAGCTCATCGTGATCGGCCTTGGTATCGCTGCGAACATTCTGCTGATCGGTCACCTGCAAAGGCAGTTCGAGCGCTCCAACATGGAAAAGATGCAGGCCGAAACCGAGGAAAAGCTTCAAGAAACAACAGAGAGCTACCGTGCAAAACTTTACCGCGATGTCTTGACTGGCACATACAACCGCCGCTACTATGAGGATATCGCATCCCGTATCGTCGGCCCCGCAGGCATCGCGCTGATGGATGTGGACGATTTCAAGATCTGCAACGACACTTATGGGCATCACGCCGGAGATGTGGCGCTGGAAGCAGCGGCCAACGCCATTCAGTCCTGCATCCGCAGCTCCGATCTGCTCATCCGCTACGGCGGGGATGAATTTCTGCTGGTGCTGCCCGGCATTCCGAGCGACATCCTGCAAACCAAGCTGGAGCAGATCAGAGCCGCCGTGCAGCAGGCTACTGTACCCGGCTATCCGCATTTCCGTGTTTCTCTGAGCATCGGCGGAACGATGCAGGCCATCACCGACTCGATGGAGAATGCAGTTCGCCGGGCAGACCGGCTGATGTATCAGGCAAAGGGCCGCAAGAATGCCGTCATGGTGGAGGTTCCGGGGCATAGTCTTGCAGCGCTGGAAAAACTTTTACAGAATAAGTCGCAGATCTTACTTGTGGATGACTCCGCAATGAACCGCATGATACTAAAGGAGATCCTGGGCGACGATTACAGCATTCTGGAAGCAGAAAACGGACAAGAATGCCTGGAAAAAATGCAGGCGGAGGCCGGGAACATCGCACTGGTGCTGCTGGACATCAACATGCCGGTCATGGATGGCTTCGAGGTGCTCAAGGCCATGAACGCCAACCACACCATCGAGGACATCCCGGTCATCATGATCTCCAGCGACGACTCCGACGCCGCGATCCGGCGCTCCTATGAGCTGGGAGCCAGCGATTACGTCAACCGCCCCTTCGATGCTCGCATCGTCTACCGCCGCGTGACCAACACCATCAAGCTGTACGCCAAGCAGCGGCGGCTGGTGCAGATGGTGTCGGACCAGATCCGCGCTCGTGAAAATAATACGGATACGCTGGTGGGTGTACTGAGCCATATCGTGGAGTTCCGCAACGGCGAAAGCGGCACCCATGTGCTGCACATCCGCATCATCACCGAGCTGCTGCTCCATCGCCTGCTGGAGATCAGCAGCCAGTACCCCATCACCGCCGAGCAGCAGGACAACATCCCGCTGGCCTCCGCCCTGCACGACATCGGCAAGATCGGCATCGACGAAAAGATCCTCAACAAACCCGGCAAGCTGACCCCGGAAGAATTCGAGGTCGTCAAGACCCACAGTATGCTGGGAGCCGAGATGCTGCACCAGCTGGAAAACTTCAACGAGCAGCCGCTGCTGCAGACCGCCTACGAGATTGCCCGCTGGCACCACGAGCGCTGGGACGGGCGCGGCTACCCGGATGGGCTGAAGGGCGATGCGATCCCCATCAGCGCACAACTGGTCGCGCTGGCCGATGTGTACGATGCACTGACCAGCGAACGCTGCTACAAAAAAGCCTTCTCCCACGAAAAAGCCGTGCAGATGATCCTGAACGGCGAGTGCGGAGCGTTCAACCCTTTGCTGCTGCAATGCCTGACGGATGTGCAGACCGACCTGAAAGTCCAGTTGCAGCAGCGGACGCAATAACAACAGGAGAACGAAAATCCCCATGAAACACCTCATCTCACGCCGTGCATTCCTGAACGGATGCACCCTGCTGGCGGCCTCGACGGCCCTCGGCGGCCTGACTGCCTGCGGCGGAACGGACGCGAAGAACAGCGATCTGCCGCAGATCCTCATCGGAAGCGACACCTACCCGCCCTATATTTATCTGAACAATGACGGCACCCCGGCCGGGATCGACGTGGAGATCGCCACCGAGGCATTCCGCCGCATGGGATACGCTGCACGATTTGAAGTCATCGACTGGGAGCAGAAGACCGCCCTTGTGGAAAGCGGCGCCATCGACTGCATCTGGGGCTGCTTTTCCATGCAGGGCCGCGAAACGCTCTACCGGTGGGCCGGACCTTACATGGTGAGCCGTCAGGTCGTGGCCGTGAACGCCGACAGCAGCATCCAGTCCCTCAGCGACCTTGCCGGGAAGACCGTTATGGTGCAGAGCACCTCCAAGCCAGAGAGCATCTTCCTCAGCGGCTCCGACCCGCGCATCCCACAGGCCGTCGAGGTGTTCAGCATCGAAGACCGCAGTGTGCAGTATGCCATGCTGGCCTGCGGCTATGTGGACGCCATCGCCGCCCACGAGACGGCCATCCTGCAATACATGAAAGACAACAACGCGGTGTTCCGCATCCTCGAAGAGCCGCTGCTGGTCACCGGGCTGGGCGTTGCCTTTGCCAAAAATGACAGCCGCGGGCTGGACCACCAGCTGAACGATACCTTTGCGCAGATGCGCGAGGACGGCACACTGGAACGGATCGTCGGCAAATACCTGGAACATGCTTCGCAGTATCTGGAGGTGGACACCATTGACGCGTAACAACAAAACCACTCCGAACACGCGGACCTGGGTGCTCTACATTCTCGTCGGTGTGCTCTTCATGGCGGGGGTCGTCCTGGCTTCCGGCTGGAAAGCCCTGCATGCGACCGAAGAGCGTTTCTGCCAGACGATCGCGTTCGTCAAATCGCAGTCCACCAGTTTTGAGCAGTACAACGATACCATCACGGCCAAAGCGCTCCGCCGCACGGCGGTCTCGGTGCACCAGCTGGCCGGTGACGCCGCACTCGACCTCTCCGACCCGCACTGCCTGAAACAGCAGACCGAGACGCTCTGGCTCACCGGCATTTCCGTGCTGCGCCCGGACGGCACACTCCTGTGCGAGTACACAGCGAACGGCATCGGCTATGCCCAGCTGGAAGACCGGCTCAAAAAGGAGACCGCGCTGGACGTCTTCCGCTTCCCGCAGAAGACCTACCTGAAGCGCGTTCTGCTGGCAGACGGGTCTGCCGTGGATGTGGCGGCACACCGGGCCGACCACGAAGAGGTCATCCTGCTGGCCTATCGCTGCACCCCGGCCAAATTTGTCGAGGGGACGGCACTGTCGGTGCAGAGCATTCTGGACGGCTACCCAGAAGAGACCAGCGGCACCCTGTTCATCGTGCAGAACAATCAGGTCATTGCGTCCAACCGCCCGGAGCTGATCGGGCAGGACACCACCGCAAGCCCGCCGGTGCAGGAGATCCGCAGCGCCGGGCTTGCGGAAAAGCTGACGCCCACCCACGGCTGGAACGGCTCCGGCTGCTATTTCGGCATGTACAGCCACGGCCGGTCGTTCGACCTCTATGCGTACACGGATGAAAAAACCGTGTTCCGCGAGTCGCTCACGCTGGTCTTAACGGCACTGGTCTGTTACATCCTGCTCGTTTCGGTCTTGCAGATGCTGCGCCGACGCTCGGTGCAGGAGATGGAGCAGCAGAAAAAAGAGCAGGAGAAGAAGTATCAGACCCAGCTGGAAGAGCAGAACCGCAAACTGGAGATCGCGCTCCAGCACGAGGGCGCGGCCAACCGCGCCAAGCGGGAGTTCCTGTTCAACATGAGCCACGATATCCGCACCCCGATGAACGCCATCATCGGCTTCACCTCGCTGGCGGCGACCCACATCGACAACCGCGAGCAGGTGCTGGACTACCTGAAAAAGATCTCCACCTCCAGCCAGCATCTGCTCTCCCTCATCAACGATGTGCTGGATATGAGCCGCATCGAGAGCGGCAAGGTCAAGATCGAGGAAAAGGCGGTGCATCTGCCCGACCTTGTCCACGATGTGCGCTCCATCATCCAGCCCAACGTTGCGGCCAAACGGCTGTCGCTCTTCATTGATACCATGGACATTGAGGATGAGGACATCATCACCGACCCGCTGCGGCTGAACCAGATCCTGCTGAACATCCTGTCCAACGCCATCAAGTTCACCCCCACCGGCGGCATGATCAGCATCCGCATCGCCCAGAAGAACGGTGCGCCCAAGGGCTGCGTCTGCTATGAGTTCCGCATCAAGGACAACGGCATCGGCATGAGCGAAGAGTTCCAGAAGCACATCTTCGAGGAGTTCAGCCGGGAGGAAAGCTCCACCGTCAGCGGCATTCAGGGCACCGGCCTGGGAATGTCCATCACCAAGAACATCGTGGATCTGATGGGCGGCACCATCGCCCTCACGAGCGAGCCGGGCAAGGGCACCGAGTTCATCGTGACCCTCTGCTTCACATGCAGCGGGCAGAAAGCAGAGCCCAAGCAACTCCCCCAGCTGGAAGGGCTGCGCGCACTGGTGGCAGACGACGATACCAACACCTGCCTGAACGTCAGCACCATGCTGTCCAAGATCGGGATGCGGCCGGAATGGACGATCTCCGGCAAGGAAGCGGTCATCCGCACCAAATATGCGGTGGAGCAGGGCGATGCGTTCAGCGTCTACATCATCGACTGGCTGATCCCCGACATGAACGGCATCGAGATCGTGCGGCAGATCCGCAAGGTGATCGGGAATCGCTGCCCCATCATCATCCTGACGGCCTACGACTGGGCGGACATCGAGGACGAGGCCCGCGCCGCCGGAGTGACCGCGTTCTGCGAAAAGCCGCTCTTCCTCTCGGAGCTGCGCCGCGTTCTGGCCGAACCGTTCCGTGCAGAGCCTGCCTCCAAGCCTGCTCAACCCACTGCGACCGACCTCAAGGGGAAGAAGCTCCTGCTGGTGGAAGACAACGAGCTGAACCGTGAGATCGCACTAGAGATCCTGAAAGAAGCCGGTTTTGTGGTGGATACCGCCGAGGATGGCGCGGTCGCCGTCCAGAAAATAAAGCAGGCGGCCCCCGGCCAGTATGACCTGATCCTGATGGACATCCAGATGCCCAATCTGGACGGTTACGAGGCCACGCGGCAGATTCGCGCCCTGCCGGACGCCGAGAAGGCCAACATCCCCATCTTTGCGATGACGGCAAACGCCTTTGAAGAAGACCGTCAGAACGCGCTGGCGGCCGGCATGAACGGCCATATCGCAAAACCGCTGGACGTCCCGCACCTGCTGCGCGTCCTCGCAGATGCCCTGAAAAAATAACCCAAAAAACGAAAAATACCGCTGCACAGCTATTTTCTGCGCGGCGGTATTTTCTTTTTGGCTTTTTTACTTCACCTGTGCCCCGGTGGTCAGCGCCTCGGACACGGCGTCCATCAGCGCGACCATGGTGCAGTAGTTGGCACCGTAGGTCTCGGTGTAGGCAGAGTAGGTGTCGATCTGCTCCTGGGTGGGGGCGATGTCCATCGCCTCAGCCACTGCCTGATAGAGCAGCGCTTCGCGAGCATACTCGGTGATGCTGTCGCTCATGGCATCCAGCAGGTCGTCGGCGCTGTTGTAACCGGCAGCAGCCTGCAGGAAGCTGTCGAGATCATAGCCGTAATACTGAGCCATGGTATAGTAGTAGTTCAGGCACTGGTTGACCTGATAATCGGTCACTTCTTTGGGCAGGTCCTTGAAGGTGGAGTTTGCCAGCAGATAATCCATCACCGCAGTGTTCAGGTTGTTCTGATACAGCATCTTCTGGTATTCGGCCCGCAGGTCTTCCACGGTGTGGACGCCGTCGGTGCTGCTGAAATTCTCCTCGACCCAGGCATCGGTCAGTTCCGGCAGGATCTCCTCGCTGATGTAGTTCAACGTGACGGAGAAGACCGCCTTTTTGTTGCTCAGGACTACCGTATTGCCCTCAGCGTCGGTGGAGTCGCTGTAGCCGTCCGGGAAGGTGACATTAACATCGAAGGTCTCGCCGGGCTTGTGGCCCACGATCTGGTCTTCAAAGCCGTCGATGAAGGAACCGCTGCCCAGCGTCAGGCTGTAGCCGCTGTAGGTGCCGCCGGTAAATGCCACGCCATCCACGGTGCCCACATAGTCGATGTTGACGGTGTCTCCGTCGGCGGCGGCACGGTCGGTGATCTGCTGCGTGGTGGTGTTCTGGCTGAGCAGACTGTCGATCTGGGACTGGACGTCCTCCTCGGTCGACTCGATGTCCGCCTTCTTCAGCGGGATGGAAGCGTAGTCCTCCGGCAGGGTCACATAATCCAGTGCGCGGATGCCGGACCAGTAGCCGTTCTCGTCCAGACCGTCACTGTAGGCAAAATTCTGGTAGTCATAATCCGAAGCGCTGCCGTAGACAGACGCTTCCGAGCTGGCCGATGTGGAAGAGGACGCCGCAGACTTCGAGCAGCCCGCAGCCGTCAGCGCCAGCGCACCGGCGCAGAGAAGGCAGACTGCCTTCGAGATGATTCGTTTCAAGTGGATACCTCCTGTATCCCGGACGCCGCCGGGAACTGCAATTTTTTCAGACAAATCTTATTATAAAGGGTAAAAATGAAAAAGAAAAGGATTTTGCGAAATTTCCACAAGTTTCACGCAGCCTCTTGCGCTGCGGGGCCTGCGGCTTTATTATAATAAGAGAAGCACATCAACACAAGGAGGAACATCCATGGATTACAACAAAGCCGCTCTCGAAATGCACGAGAGCCACCACGGCAAAGTCGGCATCGTGAGCAAGGTCGAGGTCAAGACCCGCGACGACCTGTCCACGGCTTACACCCCCGGCGTCGCCGAGCCTTGCCGCAAGATCAAAGAGAATCCCGACGACGTGTACAAGTACACCTTCAAGAGCAACATGGTGGCCGTCGTGTCCAACGGCACCGCCGTGCTGGGCCTGGGCGACATCGGCCCCGAAGCCGGTCTGCCGGTCATGGAGGGCAAGGCCGTGCTGTTCAAGGAATTCGGCGGCGTGGATGCCTTCCCCATCTGCATCGACGCCCACGACGCCGCCAGCGTCATCGCGGCCTGCAAGGCCATCGCCCCGACCTTTGGCGGCATCAATCTGGAGGACATCAAAAGCCCGGAGTGCTTCGAGATCGAAGAAACGCTGGAGCGTGAGCTGGACATTCCCGTCTTCCATGACGACCAGCACGGCACCGCCATCGTCGTGACGGCTGCGCTCATCAACGCCCTGCGCGTGGTGGGCAAGAAGATGGAGGATGTCCACATCGTCCTGAACGGCCCCGGTGCCGCCGGCACGGCCATCATCAAGATGCTGATGACCGCCGGTGCCAAAGACATCGTGGCGGTGGACCAGTTCGGCACCCTGTACAAGGGCTGCAACAGCGCCGAGGCCCACAAGAACTGGCTGGGCGAAGTGACCAACCCCCGCCAGATCAAGGGCGGCCTGAAGGAGGCCATCGAGGGGGCCGACGTCTTCATCGGCGTGTCCCGCCCCGGCATCCTGACCACCGAGCTGTGCAAGGCCATGAATCCGGACGCCATCGTTTTCGCCATGGCCAACCCCACCCCGGAGATCATGCCCGACGAGGCCAAGGCAGGCGGCGTGCGGGTCATGGCCACCGGCCGCAGCGACTTCCCGAATCAGGTGAACAATGTGCTCTGCTTCCCCGGCCTGTTCAAGGGTGCCCTGAGCGTCCGCGCACGGGACATCAACGATGCCATGAAGCTGGCCGCAGCCTACGCCATCGCCGACCTCATCACGGATGAGGACCGCAGCGAAGAGAACATCATCCCCGGCGCATTCGACCCCCGCGTGGCCGAGGCCGTGGCCTCTGCCGTGGCAAAAGCTGCCCGTGAGACCGGCGTGGCCCGTCTGTAAAGGAGGCGCGGCATGAGGACGATCTCCGCACAGTCCATCACCGATACCGTCGCCCGCCTGTGCATCGAAGCCAACACCCGCCTGCCCCAAGACGTGGAAGCAGCTCTGGCCAGAGCGCGGGAGGAAGAGCCGTGGCCGCTGGCGAAAACCACCCTCGACCTGCTGTGGTCGAACCTCGGTGCGGCGCAGGAGAAGGCTCTGCCCATCTGTCAGGACACCGGCATGGCCTGCGTCTTCGTGGAGCTGGGAACGGATGTCCACATCGACGGCAGCTTTGAGGCCGCCATCCACGAAGGCGTCCGCCGGGGCTACACCGACGGCTACCTGCGCAAGAGCATCGTGGCCGACCCCCTGCGCCGGGGCAACACCGGCGACAACACCCCTGCCGCCATCACAGTCCACCTCGTGGACGGCAACGGCTGCACCATCACCGTGGCCCCCAAGGGCTTTGGCAGCGAGAACATGAGCCGCATCCAGATGCTCAAACCGGCCGACGGCGTGGAAGGGTTCAAGAAATTCGTGCTGGAGACGGTCACGCTGGCAGGCTCCAACCCCTGCCCGCCCATCGTGCTGGGCATCGGCGTGGGCGGCAGCTTCGACAAGGTCGCCTATCTGGCCAAAAAGGCTCTGCTCCGCCCGCTGGACATCCCCAACCCGGACCCCTACTATGCCGCCCTCGAACGCGAACTGCTGGCCGCCGTCAACGAGACCGGCATCGGCCCGCAGGGCTTCGGCGGCAGGACCACCTGCCTGGGCCTTGCCATCGAGCAGATGCCCACCCATGTGGCGGGTCTGCCCGTGGCCGTGAATGTTTCCTGCCATGTCACCCGCCGCGCCAGCGCGACGCTGTAAACGATCCCCTTTCCGTCAAAGGCGTGAGCCTATTAGGAGGCTTGATGAACATGCAATACGAACTGACCACCCCCTGCACCGCGCAGGACCTGGCCCCGCTCCAGGCGGGCGACACCGTTCTGCTGTCCGGTGTGGTCTACACGGCCCGCGACCAGGCGCACAAACGGATGCTGGAAGCACTGGACCAGGGCGAGCCGCTCCCCTTCGACCTCGAAGGCAGTGCCATCTACTACGTCGGCCCCACACCGGAGCGCCCCGGTGCGGTCATCGGCTCGGCCGGGCCCACCACCAGCGGCCGGATGGACGCGATGAGCCCCCGCCTGCTGGACCTGGGCAACAAGATCATGATCGGCAAGGGCAAGCGGGATGCCGCCGTCAAGGAAGCCGTCGTGCGCAACGGCGCGGTCTATCTGGCCGCGCTGGGCGGGGCCGGTGCCCTGATGGCCAAGAGCGTCAAAACGCTGGAAGTCATCGCCTGGCCGGACCTCGGCTGCGAAGCCGTCCGCCGCCTGACCGTGGAGCAGATGCCCCTGACCGTCATTCTGGATGCCCACGGCGGCGACCTCTATCGCTCCGGCCCGGAAGCCTATCGCGCGTCCAGATAAGCACGTTCCACAAGATTTCAGGCCCTGTTTCCGGTCAAAATAGCAAAATCATGCAGAAGAAGCTCAGTTTGTTTTAGCAAACTTCCGCCGAACGACTTGCATCCCCCGGCAGAATGTGGTATCCTATAACAAACCGAACCGATGTGCGTTTTTCTGCTCCGGGCCGGAAATCAAGAAAGGCAGGAGGCCGACAACCATGCAGATCCACCAATCCGCAGAAGATTACCTTGAAACGATCCTGATGCTGAATCAGAGGATGGGCCGCGTCCGTTCCATCGACGTGGTCAACGAACTGGGCTACACCAAAGCCAGCGTCAGCATCGCGATGAAAAAGCTGCGGGAGAACGGCTACATTGCGGTGGACGGTGAGGGCAACCTGACCCTGCTGGAACCGGGCCGCGAGATCGCCGAGCGCATTTACAGCCGCCACCGGCTGCTGACCCACTTCTTCGTGCAGCTGGGCGTGGAAGAGGACATCGCCGCAGAGGACGCCTGCAAGGCAGAGCATATCCTCAGCGAGCAGACGCTGGAAAAGATCCGCGAGTATGCCCTGCTCCACGACGCCGAGAGCACCCTAAAAAAAGAAGACTGACCCAAAACCACAAAAGGGACTGCCCGAACCGGCAGTCCCTTTTCTGTTTTCACATCTTCAGTAGGCGTCCAGCCCCAGGCTGACATCCAGTGCCTGATCGACCCGTTTCTGGTCTTCCGGCGTGATCTGCCCTGCGCGTTCCCGCAGGCGGTGTTTGTCCAGCGTGCGGATCTGCTCCAGCAGCACGACGCTGTCCTTGGCGAGGCCGGTGTCCGCTGCCCGGATATTGATATGGGTGGGCAGGCGGGCTTTGTCCAGCCGGGATGTAATGGCCGCCGCGATGACGGTGGGGCTGTGGCGGTTTCCGATCTCGTTCTGCACAATGAGCACCGGCCGGATGCCGCCCTGCTCGGACCCCACCACCGGCGAAAGGTCTGCGTAGAAAACTTCTCCTCTGTGTACTTCCATGGAATCAACCCTCCCTGTCTGCCTCTAGTATGGGCTGTGCCGGGCGGCGGTATGCACGCGGGGGCTTTCTTCCATTTTATGCAGCGGAGTGGATCAGGTTTCTGCCTGTTCCAGGACGCAGAACGCCAGCGCCATCCCGCCGTCGTGGCTGAGGGAAAGGCGGGCCGTCACGTGATGCTCCTCCACCCAGGCCGCCGTCCGGCCGGAGAAGCGATACACCGGTGCCCCGGAGGGCAGACGCAGCACCTCGATCTCGCAGAGCGAAAACGGCTCCCGCAGGCCGGTGCCCGCCGCCTTGAGGAAGGCTTCCTTCGCCGCAAAATCTGCAGCGGCGCTGGCAGCTCTGTGGGTGCACCTGCGGGCGGAAGGGTCGGCCCGACACTCGGCCAGCGCAAGCGCCTGCCGCTCCCCGGTGCCAAACACCCGCGCCTCAAACGCCGCCCCGTGCGCCCCAAACAGGCTTTTTTCCATCCGTGCCACCTCACAAAGATCACATCCTACCCCGAACAGCATGAAATCCTCCCCTTTCCAGGGCAAACGCCCCGTTGTTTTGACTTAAAATTTCCGTTGATTTTGGTGAATATGTGCAAATAGAGTCTGGAATCTTGAAGTTTACACTCGCTTCGTGTACAATGAACTATAGTTCTAGTTCCACTTCCGCTTTGGGCGTGGATAGAAATACCGAAGGGGGTGTACTGCGTGGGCGACGCAACTGCTATTTTTTCGATCCACGACAAAAAGGACGACGAAATTCATGAGATCGTACAGCAAGTGTACGACGCATTGAAGGAAAAAGGCTACAATCCGGTCAATCAGCTGGTGGGCTACATCCTGTCCGAAGATCCCACTTATATCACGACCTACAAAGGAGCCCGCTCCCTCATCCGTAAAGTTGACCGGGACGACCTGCTGCAGGCTCTGCTCCGCAGCTACCTGAACGTCTGATCCGCTTTGTCCTTTCCGGCCCGCTGTCTCGCAGAAGACAGCGGGCTGTTTTTATTTATTTCAGCTGCCGCGTGAAGATCTGGTTCACCACCGTCTCATACTCCCACCCCTCGCGGGCCTTGCGGAGAGGCTTTTCCAGCGGGTCGGCCCCTTCGAACCGATGGATGAGATAAAACCAGTGCGCCTTCATCCGGCTGACGGCACAGCTGGCCGCGCCAAAGGCCTCGGTGTAGCCGTGGTAGAGGTCGTCGCAGTAACCGCGCAGTTCCTCTCTGGAAGCCGGTGCGCCGCCCCGCGCACGGCGGAACAGGGCCGGGTCTGCGATGAGCCCCCGCCCCACCATGATGCCCGACAGCTGCGGGAACTCCGCTTCCAGCGCGTGCAGTGCTTCCGGCGTCGTGACATCGCCGTTGTAGCAGACCGGCATCCGGCACTCCGGCAGCGCCGCAGCAAAGGCGGCACGGTCGGCCTCGCCCCGGTACAGCTGCTTCATCACGCGGGGATGGATGGTCAGCTCGCAGATGGGATAGTGATTGTAGATATCCAGCAGAGCCGCAAACTCCTCCGGCTTCTGTACACCGATGCGGGTCTTGACCGAAACCGGCCCCTCCACCGCCGAAAAGACGGCGTCCAGAAAAGCGTCCAGCCGGGCGGGGTCCCGCAGCATCCCAGCTCCCTTGCCCTTGGCCGTCACCGTGCCGGAGGGACAGCCGAAGTTCAGGTTGATCTCCGTGTAGCCCAGCTTCCGCACTTCGCCGATCATCCAGGCGGCCAGTTCGCCGTCTTTGGCCAGCAGCTGCGGGATCACGACCGTGCCTGCATTGGCCTCCGGGGCCAGCTCCGCCATCTTTTTCGGGATGAGGACGCGGTTTTCCGGCGGCGACAGGAACGGCGCATAGTAGCGCGTGGGGGCATCGGCTGCGCCAAACCATTTCTGGTGCACCTGCCGCCAGATGCGGTCGGTCAGCCCCTCCATCGGGGCAGCGTAATAGTTCATAGAAGACCTCACAATGTTAGAATGGCTCTATTGTAGCACAAAAAATGCCGCCGCGCATCTGTTTTGCGCAGCGGCATCGATCGATCTTGCGGGTTATTCGGCGAACAGCGGCGTGGACAGGTAGCGGTCACCGGTATCGGGCAGGAGGACAACGATCTTCTTGCCTGCGTTTTCGGGGCGCTTTGCCAGCTCCAGAGCAGCCCAGACGGCTGCACCGGAGGAGATGCCCACCAGAACGCCCTCCTTGTGGCCGATCAGACGGCCGGTCGCAAAGGCGTCTTCGTTGGTGACGGGGATGATCTCATCGTAGACCTTGGTGTCCAGCACAGCGGGGACGAAACCGGCACCGATGCCCTGGATCTTGTGTGCGCCTGCAACGCCCTGGCTCAGCACCGGAGAGGATGCAGGCTCCACGGCCACGACCTTGACGCCTGGGTTCTTGCTCTTGAGGTACTGGCCCACACCGGTGACGGTGCCGCCGGTGCCGACGCCTGCCACAAAGATGTCCACTTCGCCGTCGGTGTCTTCCCAGATCTCCGGGCCGGTGGTCTCAATGTGCGCCTTGGGGTTGGCCGGGTTGACGAACTGACCGGGGATGAAGGCGTTCGGGATCTCCTTTGCCAGCTCATCGGCCTTGGCAATGGCACCCTTCATACCCTTGGCACCCTCGCTCAGGACCAGCTCTGCACCGTAAGCCTTCATCAGCTGGCGGCGCTCCACGCTCATGGTCTCCGGCATAACGATGATGATGCGGTAGCCCTTGGCCGCCGCCACAGCGGCCAGACCGATGCCGGTGTTGCCGGAGGTCGGCTCAATGATGACGGAACCGGGCTTCAGCTTGCCGGTGGCTTCTGCATCGTCGATCATCTTCTTGGCGATGCGGTCTTTGACCGAACCCGCCGGGTTGAAGTATTCCAGCTTTGCCAGGATGGTGGCCTTCAGGTCCTCCTGCTTCTCGATGTGGGTCAGCTCCAGCAGCGGAGTGTGACCGATCAACTGATCTGCGGACGTATAAATCTTGCTCATAAGAATGTTCCTCCCTCTGCGGGCACCCGGCCCGGAACGATTTCGTCTCTCCATATTCCCCGCAAACCAACATCGTTTGTGGGTTTGATGGTATTATAGCCCTCTTTGCCCCGGTTGTCAATGGAAAAGTGCAAAAAACAGATTGAAAAGTTATAAACCCCATTGTATAATAGGTTAAAATCAAAATTTCTCCCTCCCCTGCGGTGACATCTCCCCTGTTCGGAGGTCGAGCGGGCCGGTCTACGGCGTTGTCGCCCCATTTCCGCAGGACCAACGGTGAGACGGAGAGGTTGCTATACAATAAGGAGTGCACTATGATCGTTTCAACCAAAGGCCGCTATGCGCTGCGTGTGATGATCGACCTGGCCGAGCATCAGGCCGAACGCTATGTCCCGCTGAAGGAGGTCGCCGCGCGGCAGGATATCTCGGAAAAATATCTGGAGAACATCCTGAAAGTCCTGGTGCAGAACGGCTTTCTGGAAGGGCTGCGCGGCAAGGGCGGCGGCTACCGCCTGACCCGCAGCCCGGACCAGTACACGGTGGCAGAGATCCTGCTGCTGACGGAGGGCAGCCTTGCCCCGGTGAGCTGCCTGACGCCGGGAGCCCCGGCCTGCGAGCGGATGGCCAACTGCCGCACCTATACGATGTGGAAAGGTCTGAACGACCTCATCGCCGACTACTTCGGCAAGATTACCCTCGCCGACCTCGCCGCACCGGAGCAGGCGGGAAATGATTATGTGATCTGATCTGCATCCCCCGCATGAAAATGCAGAGGTGCAGATCGGCCTCACAGCGGCCGTCATACCAGCCGCGCCCACGCCAGCCTTCATTCCATGGCAGTGTGTGGAAAAGGAGAATATTTTATGTGGTTTGTTTTTGCGCTGGGCTCTGCGGTATTTGCCGCACTGACTTCCATTCTTGCGAAGATCGGCATTGACGGCGTGAACTCCACGCTGGCCACGGCCATTCGCACCGCCGTTGTGCTCCTGATGAGCTGGGGCATGGTGTTTCTGACCGGGACGCAGACCGGCATCGGGGACATTTCTCACAAAAGCTGGCTGTTCCTGATCCTATCCGGCCTTGCCACCGGTGCAAGCTGGCTGTGCTATTACCACGCATTGCAGATCGGTGCAGCATCCAAGGTGGTCCCCATTGATAAACTGAGCGTGGTCATCACGCTGGCACTGGCATTTTTCATCCTGCA
>OGYX01001362.1_pt1 | contig 17594 bp, 19 predicted proteins | sample 1576601 | NCBI WGS metagenome assembly OGYX01 (sample SAMEA3541561, study PRJEB24748) | human gut metagenome | biome: human gut; feature: human-associated habitat; material: faeces | place: China | collected 2012 | reverse complement strand
TGTTTTGGCAATTTCTGCTACAGCATTTGCTGCTAATCTGATTAGTGCGGACGAAGCTCGTGCAATTGCGCAAAAGCAAGTTCCAACAGGTAGTACTTACCTGCATACTGAAGCAGAACTGCAAAAACTGCAACCATATTATGAAGTGAAGTTTTTTGATACTGCTACTCAGACAAAATATGAAATTGATGTATATCAGGTAAATGGTAAAATCAAAGAATACAATATGGAAAGAAAAGCGTTGGGCGGCAGCGCTAATGTAATCTTGTCCAAAGATGATGTAAAAGCAATTGTTGCCAAAGAAGTTGGTGACGTGTCGATTTATGAACTGAAATTGGACAGAGAACATGGATTATATGAATACGAAGTGAAATTCAGGGCCTCTGGTTTGCGTGGTGAGATGAATGTTAATCCGGAAACTGGTGTAGTGCTGGATAAAGAGGTAAAATACAGCCTTTAAGAATAAATTTTTATAAATTTTTTAGAGCGGTGCGAAAGCATCGCTCTATTTTTACAATCTTTATTCTTGGTTTTGAGTTAAATTCAGATGCCATTAAAAAGCTGCAAGGAGACAATAAGGAGCTGCTAATTATTTCTGGTGCTGTGCGTCGGATTTGTACTGAAAGATTGATGTAAGTTCCTTTGATAAAATAGAAGCTTTTTATATGAAATATCTGAAATAAAAAGTGGAGGCTATCACTAGAGTGATATGATAGCCTCACTTTTTTCCATAAATCAGCTGGGAAGACCGATATTGAGAGGGAAATCAGGGGTTTACAGTTGTGCGGTAAGCCTGCTTGCCATCTTTGAATTCGATGATGGTTACGCTTTTTACTGCGTCATGCTGCTATACAAAAGGAGCGGGCAGTGTATCTTTTTTCAACAATTATCTAAATATATAAATACGTCACCGTCGGTATCTTCTACTGGAAAGCTTTGAAAACTTCGCTTGAAAATGATATAATAAGCTATTATACTATGACTGGAGTACGCTATGCGCAGGAAAATATTATTTGGTGTTGATTATACAGACAGCGAACTGATAAAGCTTTTGCTGTATCTGTTTGTCGGCGGTACGGCGGCCTTGGTGGAGTGGGCCTTGTTCTACATTTTCTTCCACTATCTTTTAACTGGCTTGAGCCTTACACTGCTGACCATGCTGGCAACAGCCTTATCCTTTTGCCTGGCAACACTGTATCATTATTTCTTGGGCAATGTTCTGGTTTTTGACAGCGGCAGCCGTTACCAGCGCGGCAAGGAGCTTAGCCTGGTGTTTTTGGTAAGCTGCATAGGCTTGGCCTTTAACCTGCTGCTGATGTATATTTTTGTCAGCCTGCTTGACTGGCAGCCGATGCTGTCTAAGGTGCTGACAAGCTGTATTGTTGTTGTATGGAACTATCTCTCACGTAAAAAATGGATTTTTAGGAGTTAGATATGCCTGGAGAATATGTAGACGTAAAAAAATTTAAAAAGGTTGTGCTTTTGTATAACCGTAATTCCGGTAAGCAGCTTTTTGCCAGTATGATGGCTAAGGTGAATGAAACCTATAAGCTGGTGAAGGAATTAGTAGGACCTAAAAATGCAGAAATGCGAGATATCCGCTTCTTTGACCAGATACCGCAGATTGCTGCGGAAATAGTTGAGGAAAAGGTTGATTGGGTGATAATTGCCGGCGGTGACGGCACAATCAGAGCGATGATTGAACAGCTGGCTAATCGCAAGTATGTGCCTTACATCAGCGTTTTTCCTGCCGGTACGGTAAATCTGGTGGCTAAGGAGCTGCTTTTGAAGGCGGACCCGCATAAGTGGTTTAAACGAGTATCCAAAGGTATAGAGGTGCCTGTTTATCTGGGACGCGCCAACGGCAACGTCTTTTTGACGGTTGCCGGTATAGGCTTTGATTCGCTTGTAGTGGACAAGGTGACCGAAAAGGAGAAAAAGCTGCTCAACAAGCTTGCTTATGTTTGGCAGGGAACAGAGATTATGCGTAAGGAATTTCTGTTTAACAACTGGCGTTACCGCTTTCAGGTGCGCTTTGATGATGAAGAACAGTGGTATGATGCAACCTCTGTTATTGTAGGCAAGAGCCGCTATTATGCCGGACGTTACAACCTCTTTAACGGTGCGTCGCTTTCGTCACCTCTTTTACATGCGGCGCTGTTTACCGGTGATAAGCGCGGGGATTTTATACGTTATGCGGCCTGCATTGCTATGGAGGCGCTGACGCTGGATAATGATATTATTATCCGTGCAGCGAAAAAAATGGAAGTACGCTGCAATGAAGAGAATTTTGCAGCAGAGCTTGACGGAGATGCTGTAACAACTGCTCCGCTTTTAATTGAGATGGAGTCCGAGCCGATTAAGTTTTTGGCGTAAGCAAGGAAATGGTGTAAGGTGAATAGGATAAGCAGAAAAATGGGCTGGCTGATTTTTATTATCGCGGCCTGCATAGTAGAAGGATTTTTTGCCTGGCAAAGCTTCGGCGGAACGCACCCCTTTCCGCTGAATGAGTTTGGCTTTCAGATTTTTGATCATGTATTGCGTGACAGCGTTTTGGCGGAGATAGCATATGTACTGTATTACCGGCGTAAGCGTGTGCCGGACAGATTGCAGCGCTATTTTCCCGTTATTGTTATCGGTATTCTTTATCTGGGCGAAGCCTTTTTTATGGTAAACCAGCTTAGTCTTGATAAAGGTTTGCAGACAAGCCTTTCCGTGCTGGCCGGTATTAACAATAACATTTTTATTGTGCTCCTGATGGCAATGTGCTACCATAAATGGCCCAATATCGGGATGAAAATCCTCTATTTTGCTGTTTATGTATTTTCTGCTTTGGCAGTGGTTTTTGACGGCTTTTACTTTTGGCAGACCTCCATGCATGTGGAGAGCGTTCTCTTCCAAAACCTGAATATCTATGCTGTTAAAGGTATTTTTGCGACGATGAGCAATACGATGATTGCCGGTATTGTTATCAGTATAGTTGTGATTTTACTGCTTTTTTATGTACCGAAGCCGCAAAAGCGTAAGCCGAACTTTGCCTGGTCACTGCTGTGCGTGGCCATGTTTACATTGGGCTTGAACCTTACCGACAGATTGCTTGGCTATGCCGGCATGTACGGCGTGGAAAATGTTATCGGTATGTATGCTGAGGTAGAGAACGAAAAGACGCGTATGAACTATCGCAATATGCTTTCCGTTCCTGTTAATGTGAACTTTGTCAGCAAGGCAATTTTTGATACGGATAAAATTGCCGGCGGCAAGCATGTGGAGCAGCGCGAGCTGACTGCCAAGGATAAAACGCGTCTGACGGAAATGGGCATTGATGAGCCTAAAGCCAAGATTGCCAAAATCAAACCGCAGTATGACAGAGTTGTGCTGCTGATTCTGGAATCCATGCACCGTGATTACATCAACTACTATAACAACGATATTCCCGAAGAGGCTACACCGTTCTTAAACAGTCTGGTTATCCGCTATCCGCATATGAACAGGTACTATTCTTCTGCTGTGCCTACAACGCAAGGATTGAATGCTACCTTCCGTTCACATCTGATTATGGATAAGGATATTCCCGGCAAAAATACGCCATCGCTGTTCCGCAGTGTGCAGGCAGAGGGGATGCGCGGCATTTTCATGAATGCCTCTAGCCAGTATTATGCCAACGAGCTGCGCGAGTATCCGACACAGTTCGGCATGAACGAATACTATGCCAAGGAATATCTGGAAAAGCAGGGCTATACCGGTGCCAGCGGCTGGGGCTTTCATAATGACGTAATGTATGAGGAAACACTGAAGCTGTTGGAAAAGGCAAAGGCGAAGAATGACCGTCTGGTGATGGTTACCAAAACGCTGGATATGCATCAGCCTTATCCTTACACCGGTTTCAGCTGGAACGAAATGCCGGACAATGTGCGCAGTAATAAGTTTATTACAGTGCGTGGCGTCTACTGGGTTGATAAAACACTGGAGCATTTCTTTAAGGAAGCACAGAAGCGCGGACTGATGGATGACAGAACTCTGTTCATCATTACGAGTGACCATAATCCGCACAGCGGCGGCGAGTATACGAAGCTTGTTACCAAGGCTGAGGATAAACAGAGCATTGCACCGATTCCGCTGATTTTTGTATCGAAGAACCTGGCGCCGCTCAATAATCTGCGCACCAATGAATATGCTTCGCAGATTGATCTGGCGCCGACGCTGTTGTATCTGCTGGGCATTGATGTGCCGGAAAAATTTATGGGCCGCAATCTTCTGCAGCACGCGGATATCCCTTATGCCTTAGGCTACTTTGGCGGTAAGGCGTTTTACTGGTCGGATGAGCGTCATTTTGTCGACCAGATGGATAAGCCTGTACCGGATACAGAATATGAGGATGCTTTAACAAACTATATTATTCATTATTATGGATTGTGGCATCAATAAAGTTATTAAAAAATACCGTTCTGCAGAAATGTGGGACGGTATTTATACTTTTGCTATATAAACTTAGCTGAAGAAAGCAAGTATTATGTATACAATTGATAATACACTTTTCAAAAGCATTTCTATCACATATAATATTAATGCAAAAAAATAATTTTAAGGAGGGAATGAAGATGTTTCTGATAATTGGTGCACTCGTTGTTATCGGTGTAATTTATCTTTTGTTGAAACGACATGAATCTAGAATGGTATTGATTGCCGCTGGTATTCTGATGTGCTGTATTGCCGGCAAGCCAATGGCTTCTCTTGATGCTTTTGCCAAAAGCATGACTAATGCCGGTCTGATTACTTCTGTTTGTTCCTGCATGGGCTTTGCCTGGTGCATGAAGTATACGGGCTGCGACAAGCATTTGGTTGTCGCTATTGGTAAGGTTTTGAAAAAAATGGGCTTTTTGCTCATTCCCGGTGCTACGCTGGCAACCTTTGTTGTTAATATTGCTATCCCCAGTGCTGCAGGCTGCAGTGCTGCGGTAGGCGTAATTTTTATTCCGATTATGATGTCTGCGGGCATTCATCCGGCAATGGCCGCAGCTGCCGTTAAATCCGGTACCTACGGCAGTATGCTGAACCCCGGGTTGGTACATAACGCCGTTATCGCTAAGCTGGCAGGTGTACAGGTTACTGATGTAATTGCCAACCATATGCTGGCAACCGTAGCCGGTGTAATCATTGCTGCAGCTGTATTGACTGTTCTGGCAGTTGTGCTGAAGGAAAACAGAGGCTTTGCTCCGGAAGGCGAAGCCGGTGTTGACGAAAACTTCGGTATTAATCCGCTTTTCGCTATCATGCCGCTGGTTCCGGTTATCATTCTGCTGCTGGGCAGCACCAAGCTGGTGCCTGCGCTGAAAATGGGCGTACCCCACGCTATGGTTATCGGCGCAATCCTGTCCTTGGCAGTAACCCGTAAAAATCCTGTTGAGCTGACTAAGAGCTTCTTTGACGGCATGGGCGATGCTTATGCCAACATCATCGGTATCATCATTTCCGTTGGCGTTTTCGTAGCAGGCCTGAATGCTTTGGGACTGATTAAGGCGCTGATTAACTGGATGCTGAATTCTACCGGTATTGTTAAAATTGCTGCTACCTTCGGTCCGTTTGTGCTGGCACTTATTTCCGGCTCCGGTGACGCTGCAACCGTTGCGTTCAACGAAGCAGTTACTCCGCATGCGGCACAGTTTGGTCTGGAAACCATGAACATGGGCTCTATTGCAGCTTTGGGCGGTACTCTCGGCCGTACTATTTCCCCGATTGCCGGCGCTACTATTATCTGCGCAGGCATTGCCGGTGTAGATCCGATGGAGGTTTGCAAGCGTAATGCTTTGGGTATTACCTTGGCGCTGGTAGTGGGCATGGGACTGCTGCTGTTCTAATCTAAAAACGTTGCGGGTAAATATTAAAGACCTGCGGCTTGATGAGAGTCAAGCTGCAGGTCTTTTTTTACGTGCAGCTAGGGTTTATTGCTGCTGTACATACGGAAATTGCATGACAAGTCTGTCCTGCAGAACGTGGGTGAGGCTTTCGATATTAGCACTCAGCTTTTCTATTCTGCCTTCCATACGGACCAGAAGATACGAGCTGACGAGCATGGGAAAGCCATAATCCGCTGCTGCGGAAAGCAGTCTTTCAAATTCCATGAGAATCACTCCTTAGTCGCTGTAGATTGCCCCCTTCCGCCTCACTACGTTCGGCACCTTCCCCAAGGGGCAGGCAAGATGGTAGTGATACGCTAACTTTCTTGGTTCCCCCTTGGGGGAACTGTCGCCGTAGGCGACTAAAGGGGGTGCTACGTAGCGAACTGACGGAAGGGGGTGAAAAAAAGGGGGTTGCTAAGTTAGCGAGTAGACGGAAGGGTTGTTATAGTTTACTCCAACACTTGGACGTTGCGGTTGACCACACGGGCTTCCACCGCCTGCGTCAGGTCGCCGCCTACGGTTTTGAAGACGTTGGCTGCGATGATTTTTTGCATAGCTTCGTCGGTTTGGGCTTTGGTGAGGTCGTCCTTCGGGTTAGAGATGGTGATGAGCTTGGTGTTGCCAGAGGCGTTTTTGAATACGAGTTGCAGGGATTTTTCCATGATGTTTGTCTCCTTTTGCGAATGATGATTTAGATTGATTTTTTAGGTTGTTGTTCTAGCGTTTGTCAGAAGATGAAAACTGCGGTAGCAGAGAGCCTCCCCTAGGGGGGAGGTGGCATCGCGTAGCGATGACGGAGAGGGGATTAGCCCAGCCTAACGCTATTCGTAAGCGTGAAAACAGCGGCCCCCTCTCAGTCGCCCTAGCGGGCGCCAGCTCTCCCCGAGGAGAGCCTCTCTTGCTCTTTTATGCTAGCGAATAGCGTTGGTTTTAAGCGATTAAGTTCGGTAGAAGATAGCCTCTCCTTGGGGAGAGGTGCCGAGCTTGTCGAGGCGGAGAGGGGTTCTGCCTAAAGCAACGTTGCTTTCAGTCCCCTCTCAGTCGCCCTGCCGGGCGCCAGCTCCCCCCAATGGGAGCCTTTTAGTTGCTGCCTGAGAAGTCATATTGCCTTCTGACGGAGAGTATCTCTTACTATTTTACGCTTCCGCCAGCTCGCTCTTTTCGGTCAGCTCAATGTCCTTGAAGCCTTTGTTCATCAGACCGCCGAGGGCAGTGCCAGCCTCGTACACCTTGTCCAGTGCAGCGTCAGTCTTGATGCCGTTGAAGCTTTTGCCCTTGTACTTGGTAGTACCGTCGGAATTGACGCCATCCTCCACGTTGATGACCAAAGTGCGTTTCATGATTTCCTGATTGATGTTTGCCATAGTTGAGAACTCCTTTCGATGTTAAAAAAGATTGATAGATGAGCGGTGCAGGCTGGGGTGTCGCCTTTACGCCGCCGCCAGGTGCGTCAGCATAGGATCTTCAGGCAGATGCAGTAGCTGAGCTGCAAGCATCATCTTGCTGTACGCTTTAGCCTTTTTACGCAGCACCACACCACCGGGGCACAGGTTCTGGGTGTCCGGCAGGTCGGTGAGTCGGTACAAATCCCAACGCATATCTGATGGATGCTTAGCTGGACCATAGTCGTCCTGATCGGCAACCTCAGCATGGGTTCTTACTGTGTCATACGAAATTTCAAGCTCCAGCTCCTGGCACAGAATAGCGACAACAATCGCCATCTGTTCAATCTGCAGCGCAGTTGGGGGACATAACCCCTTATAATCCGGGATACTATGATAATTAAGAACAGCGTCCTTGGCACAGCAGAGGGTGATACCAACGGCACCGGTGTTGCGATGCCAGGTGTGCTCTTTACGATCATGCAGCGTTCTGCAGGTGAGGTAAATTTCGCCATGCTCATCAATGTTGATGTGGTAATCGTCAAAGACCTGACCATATTGGCAGCCGGTCCAGTGCAAAAATAAGTGCTTGATGCTGCCTTTGGCCTCAGCGGCCACAACGCGCAGCTCTTCATGATTAATCTTGCGGGGATTTGTTACTAACATGTAAAAAGCTCCTTTGTGTTTTTCTCCCGATGCTTACTTGCTTATCCGGAATCAGCTTTTGGCAGGAGGCGGGAGTGGGGTGTTTTTGCCTCTCACTATACTAATGACATTTTTAGCCTAAAAGTCAGACAAGAAAAAATAAAAATTTAAAAAAATTTTGAAATCGATGTCTGACTTTTACATGTTTTTTAGCCATTAGTATAGTGACTTTTCTTTTTTCTCTCTTTCTTTTTTATAATTTTTTCTTTCTGTCTTTATTTCTTTTGCCATGATCATAACTACTAGCGTAGCTAGTAGTATCCTTGTTCTTTAGAGTACTACCTAAAGGATAGACGTAAAGTACGGTAGTAGTATAGCCTAAGGCAGATGGCCTGTTTTTAGCCTGAGAAGCTTAAAAACCCATAACTCCAGACAAAAATAGAAGCTAAAACCCTAATCCTTGACAAAAAGAAAAGGCGCAAGCCCCACTTCCTTGACAGTACTTTCTTTTTAGCAGCACTGCAATATAAAAAGCGTTCTACCCAAAAGTAGGGCAGAACGCCAAGGGTTAAGCTGTGAGAGCTTGTTTTAATTTTTCAAGAGCACGCTCTTTGTGAACAAAGCAGGTTTGCTTAGTTATCCCATATTTTTTACTACAGGATTGCATAGACTGATCTTTCAAGAAAACATCTTGAATGATATTTCTTTGTGCATCAGTAAGTTGTTTCATCGCGTTAGCCAGAAGCTGATTATTAACCATCTGGTCAATATCATTCTTCTCGTCAGCAAGCTGAAAACAGTTATCGTCCTCCTCATCGTCAAGAAAAACACTTTCCTTGACAGACTTACTGCGAGTAATCTTCTGCATAAGTCCGAAATGGACATGGTACTGCAAAAGTCCTGGCAGATGCCCATAATCGTGACCATCATACTTTTTGATTTGCTCTAAAAAGATTAACCAAGCAGTATTAACAGAGTCTTCGCCTAAGGCTTCACGAATTCCGTAGCGATAGGCTTCTTTGTAGATTAAGGGTTTAAAGGATGTACATAATTGTTCAATCGCCTGGCGGTTGCCATGTTGGGCGCTGGTAACAAGCTCCCTAAGTTCTGTGAGAGTGAAGGTGTACTTTTTGTTCTGGCAGGCATGCTGCGCGGTGCCTTCCGGCAAGCAGCAGATTGTCTTTTCTGTACCGTCGGGCAAGCAGGAAAGCTCCTGCTCAGTGTATTCTTGCATTTCACATTTTTGTTTGGTTATTTTTTTCCAGTTCCTTTCTGAGGCGGTCGCAATGCCGCGTATGACAGAATTCTGTACTGTACTACATCAAGCTTGATGGGGTTATTATAGCACGGAAAATTAGGAATTTTTAAATAAAGGCAGGATTCTGCCGCTCCGGACGAGGACGCTCATTTTTGTAATACGCTATATGCAGCAAGCTTGCAGGAGGCGTTAGCATGGATGAAGAAAGAACGTTGATGGCACAGCTTATCGGCGAGTACATTGTATCGACTCGTCGGGATAAGCATATCAGGCAGTATGCTTTGGCAGCAAGGGCGGACATTCCCCAGAGGACGTTGCGCACGCTGGAAAAGGGCGAGGTTGATATTTCTGTTTATCAGCTGAGCAGGATAGTGCGGGCGCTTGACGAGGATATGCAAAGCTTTTGGGAAGAGCTGCAAAAGGACATGAAGGTCAGAGAGTAGACTGCCGCAGGTGGCTGCCGTTGCTTGTAGAAAAGGATAGAAATTGTTAAATAGAATCAAGTACATGAAAAAAATTTAAAAACCCTCCTGCAAAGTCTTGCGGGGGGGGATATTTATGCTATAATTTTCTACTAAGGACGGCAGACCCCCAAATTTACAATGTTTTATTAAAAATTAAGCTTTGAGTGCTGTTGAGGATGAGTGTTGGTGGAATGGGGGATGTGATGATTAGCGAAAAGGCGAGGCTGGTTGGTAATCGCATTAAAATGATGCGTCTGGCTAAAGTCTTACGGCAAAAGCATGTGGCGGACATGCTGAAAATCAGTCAATCAAATATGTCGAATATCGAGTCAGGCCGTTGCGGAGTTACCATTGAGCATTTATTTACTCTGCAAGAGATTTTTGCCTGTTGTATGAGTGATTTTTTTGTGGATATAGAAAAATCAGCTGATAAGTCCTCAAATAAAGGCTATACAGTCGAGGATTTGTTTAAAATTGTAGCCAAGCTTAAAGGCTAGGAGGAGTGTACGTATGAAAAAAACTGTTTTGATGAATGCAGCGAAAAAAGCGCGCATTGCTTTGTCTGTTATGGCGCTGTGTGGTATGAGCTTCGTGGGGGCGCAAGAGGCGTTTGCGGCAATAGAGATTTCAGGAACGAATAATACGATTACTAATGCTACGGATTCTAGTACGGTAATTGGTACTGAAAATGAGCTTAAAGGCCTAAAAGTTTTATATAATACAGACTTTAATATTTTGGGAAGTGGGAATAGTTTTTCAGGAAGCTATATTTCTCTACCTTACTATCAAAAAAGTAATACTATGACGATAGTAGGATCTCAAAATACAGTATCAGGTGTAGGAAATACTGTTATTGGCAGTTATAATAAAGGAATTGCAGATCGAGATGTGGTATTGGGAAATAAGCTTGAATCTTCAAAAAGTGGTGGTAATAGAGTCATTGTTGGCAATGATATAAGTACTGGATCCAGTAGTAATAGTTGCCTCATAGGCAATGATATTAAAGCCTCTACTTCCGTAGTTACAGTTTTGGGCAATTTTGCTAAAGCTGAAAATGCTGTGTATTCTGTAGCAGTAGGAAATAATTCCAGCGTTACATCTAATAGTTCTGCTGCGTTTGGTTATGCTGCTAGTGCGAGTAAAATAAACTCGGTTGCACTAGGTGCTAATTCAAATGCTGATGAAGAAAATACTGTTTCAGTGGGAGGTACATATGAGGATACAGTGTTTACTTCAACAGGTCCAATGAATGTAACAAAATATAATAAAAGAAGAATCGTCAATGTTGATGAGGGCAAAAAGGATACTGATGCTGCGACTGTCGGACAGGTTATTACTAACATTAAAAAGAATGGCAACACATTAGAATTTTATACAGGCAAGGGTGCTGATGGTAATGGTACGAAAAAATGGGAATTTGATTTGGCGGCAGGCGGCTCTACGCTGACGCAAGATGATTTCAATAACATGTTGAATGCCAGCACGAAGTTTAATGATTTGCAAACTGCGGTAGGTAATAAGGCCAATGCAAATGGTGACAATATTACAACTGGCGCAGGCTCTAAGTGGGCAGAAACGCTGGGAACTGGTGCTATCGTAGATGGCGATAAAAACCTTGTGAACGGCGAAACTGTTTATAATAAAATTGGCGATACTGACAAGCTGACTGCCGCAGACTTAGGCTCTAACCTGTCTGACGCTGTAGTGAAGGTGAACACAAAGGCAGAGGCTGCGCAAACAACAGCAAATAGTGCTCTGGATAAGGCAAAAGCTAACGAGAATAAAATTGGCGATTTGGCTAAATTGGATACCGCCGAGAAAGGTAATTTAGTTGGTGCAGTCAACGAGGTTAACAACAAGGCAACTGCCAACGAGACTAAAATTGGTGACCTGACTAAATTGAAGACCACCGAGAAAGGTAATTTAGTTGGTGCAGTCAACGAGGTTAACAAAAAGGCAGATAAGAACGCGAAGGATATTGCGAGTCTGGGCGGCAGAGTGGATACCCTTGGCGGCGCAGTGAGCAAGCTGGACACGAAGGTGAACAAGGTTGGCGCTGGTGCGGCAGCTCTGGCAGCTTTGCATCCGATGGACTTTGACCCGGACAACAAGCTGACCTTCGCAGCAGGTGTGGGCAACTATCGTGGTGCGAACGCTGCTGCAATCGGTGCGTTCTATCGTCCGAACGAGCAGGTTATGTTCAGTATTGCTGGCAACATGGGCAACGGCGAGAACATGGTCAACGCAGGTGTAAGCTTCGCACTCGACCGTCCGAGCAAAACGCCTACCACGAAGGCTGCTTTGGTGAAGACCGTGGCAGCGCAGAATGAGCAGATTGCAGCGCTGAATGAGACTGTGGCTGAGCAAAATGAAAAGATTGCAAGACTTGAGGCTATGGTGGAGAAGCTGGTGGCTAAGCAGAACGCTTAATATTGAGTAAAACTAAAGATCTGTGGCTTTACGAAAGTAAGGCTGCAGGTCTTTTTTTACGTGCAGCTAGGCGCACTGCCTTTTTCTTGTAGTTGCTCCTGCCTGCCTGTATGAGTTATAATATATCTCGGAGGGAATTATGGAGATTAATACTTTTCTTGATAAATTACAAAGCTATCACAGCGATCTGGTTTTTAACCCCTGGCGTGATTTTGATACAAGCTGTGATATAGGTCCGCAGGCTCCCGTTATCCGTAGTGCCAATCTGCGCCGTTATCTGGAGCTGCGTCCGGATGCACGTTATTTGTTTATTGCCGAGGCCTTGGGCTATCAGGGCGGTCATTTCAGCGGTATTGCTATTACTTCGGAGCGTATTCTGCTGGGGCATCATCCTGATGTAGAGCCGAAAAGCGTGCTGGGTGAATGGGATTACCGCCGCACGAGTGATGCAAGCAGCGCAATGCTGAACAATACGCAGCGCCTGAAGGGCTTTAACGAGCCCACGGATACCGTTGTCTGGAATGCGCTGAACAGCCATGGCCTTGCGTCCTTTGATGTTATTCTTTGGAATATTTTTCCGTTTCATCCGTATAAAGCAGGCAATCTGCTGACTAACCGTACGCCCTCACCGAGCGAGCTTGATGCAGGCATTGAGTACGCGCGGATGCTGCTGGAGCTGCGTCCGGGGATGAAAATTGTTGCCATCGGTCAGAAGGCGGCGACAACGCTGTCACGTTACGGTGTTGAATGTATGTCTGTGCCGCATCCTTCTATGGGCGGTGCCAACCGCTTCCGTGCGGCAGTAGCGCAGCTGTTAGGCGGTGAGGCATAATGGGACTGGAAGCTGCTCCTTTAAGCCGTGAGCAGACCTTGCATATTGCTCTTGGCATGGGCAAGGCACTTTTGAAAAACGGTGCGGAAACTTCCCGAGTAGAGGATACTATTTCCCGCTTCTGTCATACGCACGGCTATCACGATATTCATGTTTTTGTTACGCCGACGGTTATTATTTTAGGCGATGAGGAAAGCGAGGGTGCGACTATTATCAGCCGCATCCGTTATCGCAGCACTAATTTGAGCGTTATCAGCGCGGTGAATGATTTTTCCTATAACCTGAAACGTTGGCCGCTGAATTACGAAGCAACGCTGGAGTATCTGGAAGAGCTGCGTCATAAGGCACCGCCCTATGGCAAATGGCGTGTCTGCATGGCTTCGGCAATCAGCTCGGCAGCCTTTGCGGCAATGCTTGGCGGCAACAGCCATGACTTTATCGCGGCCTTTATTACCGGCGGCCTTTCCATGGTGCTGTTAAAGCAGCTGGGCGGTTATCGCCCCAGTGCCTTTTGGGAAAATGCACTTTCCGGTGCGGCAATCGGTGCTTTGGCTATTTTTTGCTGTGAGATGGACGGCGAATGCACGCGTACCAATATCATCGTAGGTGCGCTGATGCCGTTCCTGCCGGGTGTAGCCTTTACCAACGGTTTGCGCGATTATATGGCCGGCGATTTGATTTCCGGCAATTCGCGTATCGCCGAGGCGATGCTCTTTGCTACATCCATTGCGATTGGCCTGGCATTCAGCCTGCTTGTATGGTATCACTGGGGGTGGAAGCTATGGGCATAAATTATTTTACAGCCTTTGGCTTTGCGTTTATCGCTACGGCTGCTTTCGGTATTCTGTTTCAGGCACCGCGTAAAAGCCTGCCTATCAGCGGCTTTATCGGTGCTGTAGGCTGGGTAGTTTATTGCTATATCCGCAAGGATTTGGCTTATGATTCTTTTTATGCCATGTTTTTTGCCACAGTTGCGCTTTCGCTTTTGAGCGAGCTGGCGGCGCGCATCTTTAAGCAGCCGGTAACGATTTTCGTTATCCCCGGTATTATCCCGATTGTGCCGGGACTTGGCATGTATCGCGGTATGGCAGCGATTATTGAAAACAATTACGACATGGGCATGAACATTCTCATAACCACCGGCATGGATGCCAGTGCTATTGCCTTGGGGATGATGCTGATGACGAGCGTCTTCCGTGTACTTAAGATAAGCAAGGATCATGAACGCTTGCTGCAGCTCTTGCATAAGGAAGAAAAATAATAAGGTTATTTACAGTGAGTGAGGGAAAGAAAATATGAGTTTAGTAGAGCTGTTGCTGCTGGCAGTTGGCTTGGCGATGGATGCCTTTGCCGTTTCTGTTTGCGGCAGCATGGTGCTTACGCCGGACAACAGATTGCGCGGAGCATTACGCTTCGGCAGCTGGTTCGGAGCATTTCAGTTTTTGATGCCTGTGATAGGCTATTTCGGCGCTGTGTCATTTCGTGATTATATTACGGAATATGACCATTGGCTTGCCTTTTTCTTATTGCTTTATCTGGGAATCAACATGATTCGTGAAGCAAACGAGGCCTGTCATGTCAAAAAAGATTATAGCGTGAAGGAGATGGCGGTGCTGGCGATTGCCACCAGTATTGATGCTCTGGCAGTTGGTATCAGCCTGGCCTTTTTGAATACCGATATCTGGTCCGCTTCCATACTGATTGGCGTGGTGACCTTTGCTATCGCAGCCTTTGGCGGTCTAGCTGGCTTTAAGCTGGGAGCTATGGCCGGCAAGAGAGCTGACGTGGCCGGCGGCCTGGTGCTGATTTTTATCGGTATCAAAATTTTGCTGGAACATACAGGAATAATTTAAGGAATAAAAGTTTAGCGGATTTGCTGCCCCTTTAGGCACGCTGAGCTTGAATTTATATTATTGAAAGGAAGATAAATATGACGCAAGTAAATAAGGAGCGTATGCTCGCAGAATTTAAGGAAATTGTTGCTCTGCCTTGTCACAGCCTGCAGGAGCGTCCTGTATTCGAACTGCTCAAAGGCAAATTAGAGGCTCTCGGCTTTACGGTGGAAGAGGATGACGCCGGTGAAAAGCTGGGTGGCAACTGTGGTAATATGTGGGCATTTTTGCCTGCCAGCGCAGGTGTTGAAGGTGCTGTACGCGTGCTGCTTTCTGCACATATGGATGGTGTTGAGCCTTGTGGCGGCACTACCGTTATCCAAAAGGACGGCGTTTTATACAGCGACGGCACCACTATTCTCGGCGGTGATGATAAATCCGGCGTTGAGGGTATTTTAGAGGGTATTCGCCTGCTGCTGGAGGAAGGTGCTCCGCATGGCGATATCCAGATTCTCTTCACTGTATGCGAGGAGGGCGGCGTTAACGGCTCCCGTTGCCTCGACCGCTCTAAGCTGCGTTCCGACGTTGGCTATGCACTGGACGGCGAAGGCGCTCCGGGCGAGATTGTTATTGGTGCTCCCGGCCAGAAAAAATATAAAATCGACATTATCGGCAGAACCGCGCATGGCGGACTGGAGCCGGAAAAGGGCATTAACTCTATTATGATTGCTGCCAAGGCTCTTGCCGATGTTAAACGCTATGGCCGTATTGATGAGGAAACTACCTGCAATATCGGCATTATCGGCGGCGGTAAGGCAACCAATATTGTGCCTGATTTGGTAACCATTGAAGGCGATGCGCGCAGCCGTAACAAGGAAAAGCTGGAGGCTATCTGCAAGGAAATCGTAGAAACCATTGCAACCAGTGCTGAAAAATACGGCGCTAAGGCAGAAGTCTTTGTTGATAATAAGTATGATTCCTTTGCTGTTGCCGAGGACAGCGATGTTGTGGCACTGGCAAAGGCTGCCTGTGCAATGCATGGCTTTACTCCGGATATTACCGTGACCGGCGGCGGCAGTGATGCCAACTTCCTCAATGCTTATGGACTGCCCAGTGTAATTTTGGGCACAGGTATGGCTAATGTGCATACTGTTGACGAATACATCAAGGAAGAGGATTTGTACAATTCCGCCCTTATGGTACACGGTATTTTGAAGGCTGCGGTAAAATAAAAAAATAAAACGCTGTATATAGCAACAGGCCTGCATGTGCAAAACGAATGCAGGCCTGTTTTTATAAAATTTGACCAGATAGCCGAATTAAGGTATAATTTAGCTATATGAAGGAGGTGTGATTATGCCTAAAATTACTTCAAGCGCAGAACTGCGCAATAACTATAACGAAATATCTTCTTTCTGCCATGAATATGATGAGCCTGTTTTCATTACCAAAAATGGCAAGGGAGATTTGGCGGTAATGAGTATAGAAGCTTATGAACAGCTTACAGCACGTTTTGAGTTGTATGGTGCGTTGAAACAAGGTTTAGATGATATTGAGGCGGGGAGAGTAGTTTCCGCAGAAGATGCTAAAGAGATGTTCAGAAAGAAATATCCTGGAGCAAATATATGATGACGTACAAGATAATTTATACGCAAAAAGCATTGGCAGATTTAGATGCTGTCGTTAGTTATATAAAGCTCAAGTTGTGTAATATCTCTGCGTCAGATCGTATAGTAGAGAATTTTTTCGGCGAAGGAGATAGCCTTGCTTCTTTTCCGACTCCTTATCCCTTATGTAACGACGCATTTTTGCGTGCGTGGGGAATCCGCTTCGTGCCCGTGAAAAATTATCTGCTGTTTTATGTCGTGCGCGAAGATGAAAGTGCTGTTTATGTCATTCGTTTTCTGTATGCTAAGCGTGCTTGGCAAAATATTTTGCGCGCGTATGTCAAAAAAGAAGGCGGCGGATTTATGCCTGTTTTTACGACACATTATATTCAGGAAGAAACAGAAAAATATGGAGTAAAATAAAAACAGCAGCCTTGGCATACGCATGCGTATACTGAGGCTGCTTTGCTTTATTCTTCTTCTGCTGTCGCCAGCTGCACCTTCAGCTCTACGCCGAAGGTCTTTTTGAACCATGAAAGATGCTCCTGAATCTGATGCATTTCAATACTGGGAATACCTTGAGCATAGAGCTTTAAGGTAGCATTCTTTTTGCTGATGCTCGGTTCAATAACATGAATCTGGGATGTTTCCGTATAATCGAGGCTTTCAGCTAAGGCCAGCAGCAGTGCCAGCTTGTTGATTGTTTTCCAGTTGGCGTCGCTAAGCAGTTCCTTGTAGAAACGGTCCTTGAAATAGTTTTTGGAAACACCGTTGTGCCAGCCGGCGATAGCTGCCGTGATAACCTGCTCTTTGTGCGTCAGACCAAAGAGCTTGGCATTTAAAATCATATAGGCACTGTGACGTGCGTGACTGTAGAAGTTGATAGTAATGCCGATGTCATGCAGCAGTGCAGCGGTTTCCAGCAGACGGCGATAATTTTTGCGTAAGCCGTGCAGCTCACTCCAGCCGTCAAACATTGATAACACCAAATGGGTGATGTGTCTGGAATGCTGCTGGTCGGGTTCATATAGGTTTAACACATTTTCCCTGCTCATTTTAAGGATATCCTTCGCTATAATGGGCACGTGATTTTCTTTGGAATAATAATCGAAGAACAGGCCTTCGCGCAGGCCGCAGCCGGAGGTGATGAGCTTTTTGGCACCCGTTGCCTCCAAAAGGCAGCTGATAATGCTGCTGCCGGCCAAAATGATATCACTACGCTCACTGCTGAGGCCGGAAATTTTTTT
>OGYX01001352.1_pt1 | contig 17647 bp, 9 predicted proteins | sample 1576601 | NCBI WGS metagenome assembly OGYX01 (sample SAMEA3541561, study PRJEB24748) | human gut metagenome | biome: human gut; feature: human-associated habitat; material: faeces | place: China | collected 2012 | reverse complement strand
TCCTGCTGGTCATGGGCATGTTCCTGGATCTGACTCCTGCAGTCCTGATCTTCACCCCGATCTTCCTGCCCATCACCCGCAGCATCGGCATGAGCGATGTGCAGTTCGGTATCATGCTCATCATGAATATGGGCATCGGTTCTGTTACGCCTCCTGTTGGCTCCTGCCTGTTCGTCGGCTGCGGCGTCGGCAAGGTCAAGATCGAGGGCGTTACCAAGTACATCGTGCCGCTGTTTGCCTCCATGGTCGTGGCACTGTTCCTGGTTACTTTCATCCCTGCCATTTCTCTGATCATCCCGTACCTGTGTGGCCTGGTCCCCAGTGTAGGCTGGATGTTCTGATCATTCTGCGTTTCCCTTTTTCTTCTTCTCAAAAGAGCCGTGGCTCGTGGGAATCCTCCCATGGGCCACGGCTCTTGTTACATATTAAAAAATCAGTTTTCTGCTTCCCGCTTAAGCATCCGGCGCACCATGAACATGCAGTACAGCATGGCCAGGCCCCAGGCAAAGGGGTTGGAAAGGCAGATGCCAACATAGCCCAGGCCTGTTTTCACGGCCAGCAGGCCGCCCAGGCTGCGGCCGATGAGCTCGCCCACGCCGGAAATGATGGCCTGCACGCTGTAGCCCAGGCCCTGCAGCGTGTTGCGGAAGATCATCAGCAGGCCATGGAAGCAGAACAGCATACTCATAATGGCCAGGTACTGGATGGCTCCGGCGGTCACGGCGGGGTCTGCATCGCCCAGCACCAGCCCCACGGCGTAAGGCTTGATGAAGAAGATGACGACCCAGGCGGCCACGCAGTAGGTCAGCTGGATCGTGCAGCCGTCCTTGATGCCCTGCTTGATGCGGTCGGTGCGGTGGGCACCATGGTTCTGACCTACATAGGTGGCCATGGCCATGCCCACGCTCTCCATGGGCAGGGTGAACATCTGGCGGATCTTCTCACCGGCAGTCTGGGCGGCTACCGCGGTACTGCCCAGCAGGTTGATGGCGTCCTGCATGATGACGGCGCCAATGGCCGAGACGGAATACTCAAAGCCCATGGGAAAGCCGATGTAGGCCAGCCGCTTACAGTGCCCGGCGGAGAGCAGGCTGCTCTGCCCCCAGAACGTGAGCTCCTCCTGCTTGGCCGTCCGGGTAAAGAACCAGAACGCGCACAGCCCGCCGCTGAGCAGCTGGCTGAGGACGGTGGCAAGGGCCGCGCCGTCCACGCCCATGCCCATGGAGGCGATGAGCAGGTAATCCAGCCCGATGTTCAGCACGCTGGCCGCCAGCAGGAAATAGAACGGGTGCTGGGAGTCGCCCATGGCGCGGAGCACGCTGGAAGCGTAGTTGTACAGCACCGTGGCCGGGATGCCCAGGAAGAGGATCCGGATGTAAAGCACGGCGTCCGCGTACAGCTCTTCCGGCGTGTGGATGAGCTGAAGCAGCGGGCCCGCCATCAGGGTGGTGGAGATGGTGAACACCACGCTCAGCACCACGCAGAGCAGGGCACCGTTGAACAGGTATTTCCGCAGGCCGCCCTTATCCTTGGCACCGAACGTCTCGGCTACCGGGATGCCAAAGCCCACGCAGGCACCCTGCACAAAGCCCAGGATGAGGAAGTTGAGGGAGTAGGTGATGCCTACCGCACCCAGTGCGTCGGTACCCAGGCACCGGCCTACAATGACGGTGTCCGCAAAGCTGTACAGCTGCTGGAACAGGGTGCCCAGCACCAGCGGCAGCGCAAACCGCAAAATCTGGAACAGCGGCTTGCCCACCGTAAGGTCCGTGGTGCCAGACTTGCGTTTTGAGGTCGTTTCCATAAAAAGAGACTCCTTATCTTAAAATGATTTGAGTATATTGTACCATGGAGATCCGGTGCGGCCAAACAGGTTTTTGTGATGGAAACCATGTTTTTTGTGATGTGGGCTTTACTTCCAACTTCTAGAGATTTGTGGTAATATAATCAATAAGAATAGAAAAGAGGGACGCGGATGCTCAGACAAAAGCCGGAACTGAATATCATCTACATCTCGGAGCGGATGCGGCACAGCCTGCAGCCCGTTGCCCGCAGCAGCCTGACGGCGGTGGTGGCTCCCATGGGCTACGGCAAGACCACCGCCATCAACTGGTACCTGCCCGGCATCCTGATGGGTCTGTGTGTCGCTGGCCTGGCCATTTTCATTGCGGTCAAGAAAGGCTACAAATCTTCTGACGTGAAAGACCCGGATCCCGCGATCAAAGTCATCATCGATGCAGTGCCCTCTCTGCCAGCTGACCACCCGCTATGGGCGGAAGAACTGGGTGTGACCGCTTTAAGGGGGATGGCAGCTTTTCCCCGGAAGCCAAATGGCGGGCCGATTCCGGCAGACTGCTGCAAAACGGAAGGGTAAAAGTATAACTTTTGTCGAAAAAGGGGTAAAAAACCGTAAATCGCTTGCGGAATGTGAAAGAAATGTGTATACTGAGCCTGGGTTCAAGCGAAAAACGACGCAAATCATCGGACGAAAGAGAAGAGGTATTCACATGAGAAATCTGTTCCGCAAACTGATCTCCGGCGTTGCTGCGGCTGCGCTGGCGATCAGCATCTTCCCGGCTGCGGCTTTTGCTGCGGGGAACGACCAGCAGACGCACATCACCATTCTCGGCACCTCGGATATGCACGGCAATCCGTGGGGCTACAGCTACGAGGACGACAAGGAGACCGCCAACAACGGCATGGCACGCCTGTACACCTACATCCAGCAGGTGCGGGCTGAGCAGCCCAATGTGGTGCTGGTGGATGCCGGTGACGACATTCAGGGCACGATCATGACCGACGACATCGCCAACAAGCGGCCGAATGAGGCGCATCCGGTGATCGCCGCCATGAACCAGATGGGCTACGATGCCATGACGCTTGGCAACCATGAGTTCAACTGGGGCATCCCGACCATGAAGACCATCCTCAGTCAGGCCAACTTCCCCGTGCTGGCAGCCAATGTCAAGGACGCCAGCGGCAATTTTGTGACCGGCGCAGGCTGGACCATCACCGAGCGGGATGGCGTGAAGATCGCCATCATCGGCGTGGTCACCCCCGATGTGCCCATCTGGGACGGCGGCAAGGCCGGCATTGAGGAATGCACCTATGAGGCCGCCAGCACCGCAGTCAAGGAAGCAATCCAGGCCATCAACGGGCAGGCCGACGTGATCGTGGTCTCCGCCCACATGGGTCTCTACGCCGAGTTTGATGAGGAAGGCGGCTCTGACTCCGCCCAGAAGATCCTCGACGACAACCCGGAAGTGGATGTCCTGCAGGTGGCACACAACCATGTGGTCGTCAAGCAGAAAGAGGGCAATGTGGTCATCGGCGGTGTGCGCAACAGCGGCCGTGACATCGCCCGTTTCGATCTGACGCTGGACGCCGACAAGAACATCGTGGACTCCTCGGTGGAGATCGTGGATATGACCGGTGTGACCCCCAGTGAGGAGCTGCGTGCCAACCCCGTGGTCGCAAAAGCCCATCAGGAGACCCGCGACTTCATCAAGGGCGGCACCGGTGCCGACGGCGAAAAGGGCAGTGCGCTTGGCTCTACCACCGCAAAGTTCCAGCCCACCAACGAGATCGCCGGTCTGCCCGAGGGCAAGCTGCGGGATACGGCCGTCATGGATCTCATCAACAAGGTGCAGCTGGAGAACTCCGGCGCGGACGTCTCCGCAGCAGCTCTCTTCAAGGACACCAGCGACCTGCCCAAGGGCGAGATCAACTACGGCAACATCTTCGATATCTACAAGTTTGACAACACCCTGTACCGTGTCCGCGTGACCGGTGCCGAGCTGAAAGCCTACATGGAGTGGTCCGCCGAGTGCTACAATCAGTGGGTGCCTGGCGACATCAACATCTCCTTTGACCCCGAATACCCCGGCTACCTCTACGATATGTTTGCCGGTGTGGACTATGAGATCGATCTGAGCCAGCCCAAGGGTCAGCGCATCAAGAATGTCATGTTCCACGGCGCACCGCTGCAGGACGACCAGACCCTGACGCTGGCGGTCAACAACTACCGCTACTCGTCCGCCCTGAAGAGTCAGGGCCTCGTGTCCGGCAAGAAGGAGTGGGAGTCCTCCAACTCCATTCGCGACATGATCGTGGCTTACTTTGCCGAGCATTCTCCGGTGGCTCCCGAAGTGGACAACAACTGGAAGATCGTGGGCGTGGATCTGCAGGAGACCAACCCCGACCGTGCGACCCTGATCGCGCTGGTCAATCAGGGCAAGATCGACGCCCCCTACAGCAAGAGCCTGAACCTGAACGACCCCGCTGTGCAGGAGATCCTGAACGATAAGAGCAACGCAGCTCTCCGCAACTGGAACCGGGTCAAGATGTTCTTCACCACCAAGTAAGTTCTGCAGATGCCTGCAATGCAGGCGTTCTGCCCCGAAAATCAAGGCTGCGGAACCCCCGCCGGAAACCGGCAGAGGCTCCGCGGCCTTTTTGTTTCCCGCAGAATTGAAGTCTGGGAAAAGTCTGATATAATAAAGACAAGAATGTCCGTCACAGAGCCGGTGCGGGGAGAAATAGCTTATGCCGAAATACAAAGGAAATCTGAATGCGGTCTACATCTCAGAGCGGCTGCAGGAGTGCCTGCGCCCCATCGCGGGCTGCGCCCTGACTACTATCATTGCGCCCATGGGCTACGGCAAGACCACCGCCATCAACTGGTATCTGAACGAGCGCGGCCGGGAGGGAGCCGCCGTGCTGCGGGTGAGCATCTACTCCGCCAACCGGGCCATCTTCTGGAAAAGCCTGCAAAAGGCGTTTGCGCAGGCCGGGCTGACCGTGCTGGAGGGGTACGAGTGCCCCACGGACGCCAGCGGCGCGGCCCTGCTGCTGGACGACCTCTGCACCGCGCTGGCCGGGGAGCGGGAAATCGATCTCTTTCTGGATGACTTCCACCTGCTCCGGGACGAGCAGGCCGCCGCGTTCCTCTGTGCACTGGCCAACCGCCTGCCGGGCAACGCCCACCTCGTGGTGGCCAGCCGGAACGATTTCCTGCCCCAGGGCGAGATCCTCCGCCTGGGGCAGCGGCTCCACCGGGTGGGGGCCGACCAGCTGCGGCTGAACGAGAAAGAGTTATCCGCCTACGTCCGCCGCTGCGGCATGGAGCTGACGGAGCCCCAGCGGGAAACATTGCTCCACTCCTGCGAGGGCTGGTTCTCTGCCATCTACCTCAATCTCCACGCGCTGGCGGAGCGGGGCACCCTGCTGCCCACCAGCTCGGACATCTACGCCATGTTCACCGCGGCCATGATCGAGTCCCTGTCTCCGCAGCGGCAGGAGTTTTTGGCCGTGATGGGCCTGGCCGATGAGTTTACGGTGGAGATGGCTTCTGCCGTGACCCGGATGCCGGACGCCGAGCAGGTGCTGCTGGCCCTGACGCGGCAGAACGCCTTTGTCACCCGCCTGCCGGACGGCGAGAGCTTCCGGTTCCACCACATGATGAAAGAATGCGCCGAGCGGCTGTTTGCCCAGCTGCCTGCCCCGCGGCAGGCGGCCGTCTGGGAACGGTATGGCCGCTGGTACGAGGCCCGACGGCAGTATCTGCCCGCCCTGCGTGCCTACGAAAAATGCGGGGATTATGACGCCGCCCTCCACGTCATTGAGGAGGACGCCGGCATCCTGCTGGCATCCCTCGGCCCGGCGGAGCTGCTGGAACGGCTGGGCCGCTGCCCGGTGGACGCCCTCAAGCGGCACCCGCTGGCCATTCTGGTGCTGATGCGCCGGATGTTCACCTGCCAGCAGATCCCCAAAATGATGGAGCTCAAGGCCCTGCTGGAAGCCGCCGTGCGGGAGCACCCGGAGCTTCCGGCCCAGGAGCGGGGCAACCTGCTGGGCGAGTGCGACCTCATCCTGAGCTTTCTGATGTACAACGATATCACCCGGATGAGCCGCCTCCACCGCAGTGCCAGCTGCCAGATGACCCGCCCTGCCGTTACCCTGCGCAACAGCGGCAGCTGGACGTTCGGTTCCCCCTCGGTGCTGATGATGTACTACCGTGCTCCCGGGGAGCTGGGCAAGGAGCTGGCCGAAATGTACGAGTGTATGCCCCATTATTATAAGATCACCCAGGGCCACGGGCAGGGGGCCGAGCTGGTGATGGATGCCGAGGCCGCGTTCATGCAGGGACATTTTGAGCGGGCGGTCCTGCTGCTGGAACGGGCCCGGGTGCGGGCGGCTTCCCGCGGGCAGGAGAACATGGCCCTCTGCTGTGATTTCCTCGCCCTGCGGCTTTCCCTCTGCGGGCAGGCAGGGGAGCCGTTTGATTTCGAGGCCCGCCGTGCCGCCCTCCTCCAGCGGCACGATGTCGTTCTGCTCCACCTGCTGGAGAGCATCGAGGCCTATTACTACGCCCTGCTTGGCCGCACCGATGCCGTGCCCGAGGTCTTCCGGGAGCATCGTCTTGCCTCCGTAAGCTACTTTGCCCTCTGCCGCCCCATGATGGAAATGATCGAGCTGCAGGTCTGGCTGGCACAGGGGCAGGCAGTCAAGGTGCTGGCCCGCTGTGAGGAGCTGCTGGCCGCCTGCCAGCGGTTCCACTATGGGCTGGTGGCTCTCCATGTCCGGGTGCAGATGGCGGCAGCGTACGGACTGTATGGCCAGCCTGCCGAGGCCCGGGCTGCACTGGAGCAGGCGCTGGCAGAGGCCGCGCCGGACGGCTTCTGGATGCCGCTGGCCGAAAATTACCGCTATCTGGCCCCGCTGCTGGCGCAGGGCGGCTGGGGCAGTGCACAGCCGCTGGTGGAGCGGGCGATCGCTCTGGGGCAGCGGTACGAGGCCCGGCGCGCCCAGCTCAACGGCTCGGCAGACCGTCCGGCCATTGCCGCCGCACTGACCGAGAAAGAGCTGGCCCTTGCCCGTCTGGTGGCCCAGCGCCGCACCAACAAGGAGATCGCCGAAACACTCCACCTCTCGGAGGGAACCGTCAAGCAGTACATCAACCAGCTGTACGCCAAGCTGGACATCGGCGGGGCCGTGCGAAACAAGCGCGCCCAGCTGGCTGCCCTTTTTGGCACAAAATACTAACCAAAGGTTAATAGGAATTTTGCAGGCTCTGTGGTAGAGTAAAATCAAACCACAGGGCTTTTTTCTTTGGATTTTCCTGCACCAGAAGGAGGCGTGTAAAATGAAAGAACAAACCACCCGAACCCCGCCCAAACTGCGCGTCCTGAGCGCGTTTCTGGCGGTGGCCATGCTGTTGACCCTGCTGCCCGCGGCAGCGTTTGCGGCACCGGCTCCGGAGAGCGATTTTGAATATGGTGTGGATAAAGACACAGCAACCATCACGAAATACAAAGGCGCTGGCGGAACGGTAGAGATCCCCGCCACGCTGGGTGGATATCCAGTGACGGGCATTCAGATGCAGGCATTTATAGAATGCGCCAGCCTGAAAAGTGTTTCGATGCCGGAAAGTATGACATGGATCGGCGACAGTGCGTTTGCAGGCTGTACGGGCCTTGAGCAGGTGGAAATCTCTCCAAATCTCACAGCCATCGGGTCAAAGTCATTCTACTCTTGCAATGGCCTGACCAGTGTGGTGGTTCCGGATAAAGTGACGAGCATAGCATCTTTGGCTTTTTTTGGATGCCTGAATCTTGAAAGCATCACCATTCCTGCCAGTGTGACAACTCTGGATTCGACCTTTGTATATGGGTGCACAAATCTGAAAAAGATCGAGTTTAAGGGGACGCAGGCACAGTGGAATGCGTTGTCGATCGATCCCCATTACCTGCCGGTTGGTGTGAGCATCGTCTGCGCGGACGGTACCATTGGCGGCGGAAGCGACCCCAATGTGAAAAATTATTCTCTTACGGTCTGCGGCAAGGCCGTTACCAGCGCGAATTGCGATAACATTCTGGAAGCCCCGGCGGGGACAACGCCCCGGGCAGTGTATGACCCGGACAGCAAGACCCTGACCCTGAACGGTACCATCAAGGCTGCCGCGGCGGATACCGAACAGACCGTCGCCATCATCAAAACGGAGGATGCACTGACCATCACGGGCAATGCGGCTCTGGAATGGGACGGCGGGGATTCTGATGATGCTCCTATCGGAATTCTGGCAGCTGGTGTTACCGCGGAGACCGGAAAGCTGACCCTTTCGGGCGCGGTGCTGGAGATCACAGCGGGTGCGGGCGGCATTGATCTGCCCGTGGGCTCTCTGACGATCGAGAACCAGACGAGGCTGACTGTTAAAAGCGGAGGAAGAGGCATCGAAGCGGGAGGAACGCTGGAAATTTCCAACGCTCAACTGGATCTGGACACTGTGGACGACGCAATCCGGGTCGGCAGCACAGCCCGCATCGAGAATTCCACCCTTACGATCACCGGCCTGGACGAGTACAACGACGAGGGCGGTATGCATGCGTTGATCACGGAAGACGGCGATCTGGTTGTGGAAAACAGCACGATCACGGCGATGGACACTGGAGATGAGGGCTATTATTACCAATATGGTCTCCGGCTGGGCGGCAAACTGGAAGTATCGAACAGTGTCCTGACACTGGGAGCACAGAACTGTGCAATTGATGCGGACAGCATGGAAGCCCGGGGCTCTAATAGTAAGATCACTGCTGCCGTGGACGATGAAAATTCCGTTCCCGTTCAGGTGGATGATACCGCGGTCATTCTGCACGATGATTTGGAAGTGACGGAGGGCGCGCTCAATACGGAATGCCCCAAAGTGGTCATTGAACACGCATCTCCTTACAAAGTCGAGGGCGATTACACCTACGAGATCACCACGGACGGCAATGTCCGCATCCTTGCTTACGGTGGCAGCGAGGCTGACGTGGTCGTGCCCGCAACGCTGGGTGGCCGGGACGTCACGGAGATCGGCAACTCTGCAAGACCTGTTTTTGACGCAAATGCGGCCATCCGCAGCATCACGTTCCCGGACACTCTCAAAGAGATGAGCGGCCTCCCGCTGTTCTATGGATGCGAAAACCTTGAGACCATTACCATCCCGGCCAGTGTGACCGGAATGAATTTCCACTCGGTGGCGGATTGCTTTATTTTCAACTGCCCCAACCTGAAGACCATCATTTTCAAAGGGACCCGCGCCCAGTGGGAAGCCATTGAAAAAGAGGATGTGAATCTGGATGGCATCACGGTGCGGTGCAGCGATGGCAACGTTGATCCTGTGCAGCCTGACCCGGACCAGCCGGAACAGCCTGACCCGGGCGACCCCGACGACAAAGACGTCTTCCTCCAGTTTGAGGACTGCTCTGTGGACGTCGAGAAACCGGACGGCACCACCCTGCACTTTGATGCTCTTACCGGTGTCATACAAAGTCAGCGGCTGCCAAAGGGCGCAAAGGTGACGATCACGCTGGATGAAAAGGCCATCCCGGAGGGGATGAAGTTCTCCTACTGGGTGTTTGATGATCCCCGCCCGGAAGACCTGATGGAGGACGGCACCACTGCCACCTTTACCATGCAGGAGGACATTGGCGTTCTGGCCAAGTTCTCCACGCTGGAAGAGGATGATTCCAGTGCCGACTTCGGCACCATTGCGGCTGCAACCGCTGTCGTGGGCGTCGTGGGTGCCACGGCCTACCTCGTGGGCACCGAGGTGGCCCTGAACCAGCTGCTGCCGGCAGGCACCTCCGTGCCGCAGGACCGCGCCCAGCTGGCCCTCCTGCTCTGGAACACTGCAGGCCGCCCGGAGCCTGCCGCACTGCCCGCCTTTGCGGACGTGACAGACCCCGACACGGCCAAAGCGGCCCAGTGGTGCATGGAAGCAGGCTTCTTCCAGCCTCGTGAGGACGGCAATTTCAAGCCCGGCAAGCACGTTTCCCGCTGGAAAGTGCTCCGCACCTATCAGCGAATCGTAAAATAACCTCTCAGGCACCGAGCGCAAGCGAGGATGACGGACAGGTTGAAGAAAGGCAGAGCCTCTGTGCACCACGCGCGGGGGCTTCGCCTTTTTCATGTGAAACAAACTTTTGCCTAAAAAACAAGCTTGAATACAACAAATTACCCTGCAAGCAGCCCTGAATTGACAGCTGAATAGTGGTTTTTTGCGTCAACGGACCGGTTTGATGCAGTTTTTAATTGCCAATGGGGAAAGCACGGAAAATTTGCTTGACAAGAAATAAACTTTTGTAATAAAATAAGAATGAAATTCTATTTGAAAAGGAACCGGAGGCAGTTCACGCAATGGGAGCTGTGCCGGGTCTTCTTTTTTCTGGGATAAAAACCCCAACAACAGGAAAAAGGCGGAAACTATGGCAGAAAATTTGCAGGAATATTATAAGCGGATGGCGGAGGCCATTGACACCCAGCTGGAGCAGAAAGGGAAAGCCGCGCTGTTCTATCCCGTTGGAAGCGGCAGCGGGCGGATCGTCTGGGCGTGGATCAACGCTCACCCGGACGCGGCCGTGATCTGGGTGGTGCCCGGGGAGACCCGGCGCGGGATGCGGCTGGAAGAAGCCAAACGGATCGGCCAGGAGATCCCGCCGCGGGTGCAGCTGATCCACTGTGAGGACAATACACCGCAGCGCTGGCTGGAGCTGGCCAAGATCCGCCCGGCCTGCATCATCCTGGATGGCTCGCGGGAGTTTACGGCGTTTCCGTGTGGAGAGCGTGTCCGCTGGCTGCAGCGGTTCAGCCCGCAGGCGAAGCTGCTGGGCCTCATCGACACCGACCAGCCTGTCAGCTGCTGCCTGGCGGAAGCCATGTTTCAGGGGGCGGGCACGTTCTCCATTTCGCTGACGGAAGCGCTGGCCCGGGGCCTTGTCACGCCGCCTGCCGCGGATACCGTGCTCCTCTGGCCCGCCGAGACGGCGCTGGAAGAATTCCGCATCCAGATGAAGCAGTGGAACGCCGCGGGCGTCCCGGGCGTGGGCGAAAAAGTTTTCACCAATCTTCGCCGCGCGGTGGAAAAATGCGGCCCGGCGCTGCCCCGGCTGCGGGAGGCTCTGCCCAAGGGCAAGCAGCTGATCCTGTGCGAGGACGCCGCTGCCATGCGGCGGGTGACGGAAAATCTGGAAGCCCTCTTCGGCCCGGATACAGAAGCCACCATCATGAAAGACGGCTGGGATCAGGAGACGGCCGTGCGGTTTGCGGCTTCCCCGGCGCGGGGCGCGCAGGTGCTGGTCACCGTCAGCACCCCCGGCGGGCTGGCGCGGCTGGCCGGAATGGCGGGTGCCGTGCTGGTCCGCTCCACCGGGCTGGAACAGAACCACCGCCGGATGCTGGCCCGGGCACTGGCGCTCTGCGGGGACTCCGCCCCGCTGGTGGAGCTCAACGTCTCGTTTGCGGGTCTGCGCAATGCGGAGGATCTGGTGCAGGGGACGGAACAGGCCGGCGGCACCGGGTTCCCGCTGGAGGAGCCGTACCAGGCCTGCATCCGTCCGGCCCGTCAGCTGCAGCGCCAACTGGACGCTCAGTGGGAGCAGGCCTTTGCAGCCGCCAAAGAGGCCGCCGCAAAAGGGGATATCAATGAGCTGCCCCGCGGCTTTACCACGGAAGCCGGCTTTGGGCTGGGCCGCTGGCTGGAGCTGCAGCGACAGATCCAGGCCGGGGAAAAGCCCGGCCGCCTGACCGCCGAGCAGGCCGCCCGGCTGGAAAAGCTGGGCATCGCCTGGAAACAGCGGATGGAGCAGGCCTGGGAGCGGGGCTATGCCGCAGCCCGGGAGTACCGCGGAGAATACGGGAACCTGATGGTGCCGGTCCGCTACCGGGATAAAAACGGCTTTGCCCTGGGCGAGTGGATCGTTTACAACCGTCAGCGGTTCCTCGGCAACAATCTGTCCACCGACCGTGCCGCGCGACTGGAAGCACTGGGCATGGTGTGGGACACCGTGCAGGACATCTGGGAGCAGAGCTACTGCGCGGCTGTCCAGTATTGGCTCGACCACGGCACGCTGGAAGTGCCGGTCAAGTACACCACCCCGGAGGGCGTGGCTCTGGGCGTCTGGCTGGGCAGCCAGCGGGCCGCCTACAAGGCGGGCACCATCAAGCCGGTGCAGAAAGCCTGGCTGGAGGCGCTGGACGTGGACTGGACCAACCGCAACGACCGCAAGTGGCAGGCCGCCTATGATGCCGCCGCGCGGTATTATCAGGCCCATGGCGACCTGAACGTCCCCTCGGAGTACATCGACCCGGACGGCGTGCTGCTGGGCAAGTGGGTCAGCCGCCAGCGTTACGCCTGGCAGAACCCGGACCGCAGCAGCGCGCGCCTTACCCCGGAGCGCAAGGCCCTGCTGGACCAGCTGGGCATGGTGTGGCAGAAGCCGGATTCCTGGCAGCACCGCTATGAGCTGGCCGCTGCCTACAAGGCCGCCCAGGGCAGCCTGGAGCTCCCGGCCCAGTACCGCACGGAAGAAGGGATCTGGCTGGGCAGCTGGCTCAGCCGCCAGAAGCAGCTGCTCCAGAAAGGGGATAAGAGCCTGAGCGGTGAGCGGGTCAAAGCCCTGAAAGAGCTCTTCCGGGGCGAGCCGGAGCGCCGGAGCGGGGCTGTCCGCACCCGTGCCCGCTGCAGCGTGCGGGAGCGGAACTGGCTCAACAACTACCGCCATGCCAAGGCCTACGCCAAGCGCCGGGGAGATCTGCTGGTCCCTGCCAGCTATGTGGATGAAACGGGGTTCCGCCTTGGCGTCTGGATCTCCAACCTGCGGGCCGCCCGAAAGACGCGGCCTGACTCGTTCCAGGTCACGCCGGAGCATATCGCCATGCTGGACGAGATCGGGATGCAGTGGGACGCCCGGGAGGCCAAGTGGCAGTGCGCCCTCCGCCGGGCCGGGGAGTACCGCGCCGCCCACGGGGATCTGACCGTACCCGTCAATTATAAAACGGAGGATGGCTTCTGCCTGGGCGACTGGATCCGCCGGATGCGGGAGAGCTATGCAGCCCATGACGCCCGGCTGACCCCGGAGCGGGTGGAAAACCTCAGCGCCCTGGGCATGGTCTGGACACCGGCAGAGGGCTGAAAACCAATTGCATTTTTGGCGGGCTTGTGCTATACTAACCCCGTCTGAATAGAAAACAGCAGGTGCCTTTTGCCGCTTTCGGGCGGCGGAAAGGGTAAAAGAGAAGCGGGTGGGATTCCCGCACGATCTCGTCACTGTGATAAGGGAGCTTTGCGGCGTTGGCGCGTTTTGCGCCGGTCACTGGGGGAACCTCCGGGAAGGCAGCCGCGGGCGCGGGCAGTTCTGCCCGTCCCTTTCAGCCAGGAAACCTGCCTGCTGTTGGTACGGGAGCAGATGCTCCAGATCACGAGGAATTGGTTGTACCGAAAAGCCCAGAAATAACAGGGGTCTTTTTGTTGTGCACTCCGCGCGGCAAAAGGGCCCTTTTTGTGTCCGGGCGTACCGCCTGTACCCTTTCTGTCAGAAGATCCGCACACAAGCAAAAACAGGAAAGGAACAAACTAGAACCATGCGTAAACTCAATTGGAAAAAGACCGTGGCAGTCTCCGCCGCTCTGGCGCTCTGCGTCGGCACCCTGGCAGGCTGCGGCAGCAGCGCTTCCAGCAGCACCGCCGCTTCCAGCAAGGCTGCATCCAGCACTGCCGCCAGCGAGGTGAGCAGCGAGGAGGCTGACGAAATGGCCGCAAAGAACGTGGCAGACCTGATCGACGCCATCTATGTGCAGGAGCGCAACGAGAACACCGATGAGCAGTGCAAGGCTGCCAAGGACGCCTGGGACGCTCTGACTGACGCCCAGAAAGAGCTGGTCGAGGGGGAAGAGGCTGATCCCGATTACTTTGGCCGCGACACCGGCGATGCTTCCAAGGATGACCCCCGCAATGAGGACAACATCGGCGACAACGAGCTGCTGGTGGTCAGCTTCGGCACCTCGTTCAACGACAGCCGTGTGAAAGACATCAAGGGCATCGAGGATGCTCTGCAGGCCGCTTACCCCGATTGGTCTGTCCGCCGTGCATTCACCGCTCAGATCATTATTAATCATGTCCAGGCTCGTGACGGCGAGAAGATCGACAACATGCAGCAGGCCATGGACCGTGCCGTTGCCAACGGCGTCAAGAATCTGGTCGTCCAGCCCACTCACCTGATGCACGGCGCTGAGTACGACGAGATGATGGAGATGATCGACGACTACCGCGACAAGTTCGAGTCCGTGGCTGTGGCTGAGCCCCTGCTGGGTGAGGTCGGCGCTGACGCTACCGTGATCAACGAGGATAAGGAAGCGGTTGCCAAGGCTGTCACTGCCGAGGCGGTTGCCACTGCTGGTTACGACAGCGTAGAGGCTGCTGCCAAGGATGGCACTGCATTCGTCTTCATGGGCCACGGCACTTCTCACACCGCTAAAGTCAGCTACAGCCAGATGCAGACCGCCATGCAGACCCTGGGCTATGACAATGTCTTCATCGGCACTGTTGAGGGCGAGCCTGAGTCCACCTCCTGCGAGAATGTCATCGAGGCTGTCAAGGCTGCCGGTTACACCAAGGTCGTGCTCCGCCCGCTGATGGTCGTTGCCGGCGACCACGCCAACAACGATATGGCCGGTGCGGACGAGGACTCCTGGCTGAGCCAGTTTGAGGCTTCCGGTGCATTCGACTCTGTCGATTGCCAGATCGCAGGCCTGGGCGGGGTTGCTGACGTCCAGCAGCTCTACGTTGCCCACACCAAGGCTGCCATCGACTCCCTGAACGGCTAAAATAGACCCGCGTTGCCCGGAAAGGGAGACCTTTTCGGGCAATTTTGTTTGTGTCCCCCTTTTCTGTTCCCCCAGTTGCGTGCTATACTATTCAAGTAATATTGTTTTTGAGGTGTAATGCAATGAAATATACGCGTTTTGTTTCTCTGTTGGCAGTGTCCGCCCTGCTGGCTGCTTCTCTGGCTGGCTGCGGCAGCTCTGCTTCCAGCGTGGCTTCTTCCGCTTCCTCGGAGGCGGTGTCTTCCGTGGCGGAATCCGCTGTCTCCGAGGCCGCTTCCGAGAGTGCCGCTGCTTCTTCTGCACGGACGCTGAAAGACGGCACCTATACGGCGGAGTTTGATACCGACAGCAGCATGTTCCATGTCAATGAGGCCAGCGACGGCAAGGGCACGCTGACCGTGGAAGACGGCCAGATGACCCTGCACATCAGCCTGCAGTCCAAGAAGATCGTCAACCTCTATGTCGGTATGGCGGCGGATGCCCCGGACCATGAGGCCGACTGGCTCCAGCCCACCACCGACACCGTGACCTACTCCGACGGAACCTCCGAGGAAGTCTACGGCTTTGACGTCCCGGTGGAAGCACTGGACACCGATTTCCAGCTGGCCATCCTGGGCACCAAGGGCAAGTGGTATGACCACACCGTCAGCGTCCGCAATGTCGAGGCACAGGCCGCGGAGGCTGTGGAGACTCCCGCGGACGGCAGCTACACCTGCGAGGTGACGCTGGAGGGCGGCTCCGGCCGTGCCACCGTGGACAGCCCCGCTGCCTTGACTGTGGCCGACGGCAAAATGACCGCCACCATCGCCTGGTCCAGCCCCAACTATGACTATATGATCGTGGACGGCGAGAAGTACCTGCCCACCAACACCGAGGGCAATTCCACGTTTGAGATCCCGGTCTCTGCCCTTGGCGTTCCGCTCTCTGTTGTGGCGGATACCGTCGCCATGAGCACTCCCCATGAGATCGAGTACACCCTGACGTTCAGCGCCCCGAGCGAGAACTGATGCCATGAAGATCAACCGACGTCAATTCCTCAAAGCCTTCCCGGCGGCTGCCCTGGCCCTGACGGCCTGCGGCAGCGGGCAGCAGGAGGCCCCTGCTGCCACGGATGCCCTTGTGCTGGACCACGCTTACCCGCTGGATTATGCCCGGCAATTCACGGCGGATGTTTATACCGACGGCTCCGTTCTGCTTACGATCGCGGAATCTGGGGACAAGTTCCTTGTCCGGCCCGAGGGAGCGGCGGAGCTTTCCGTCCTCCCGGAGGGAACCGTGGAGCTGCGCCAGCCGCTGGAAAATATTTACCTCGTGTCCAGCTCCATTATGGATTACTTCATCCATCTGGACGCGCTGGATTCCATCACTCTTTCCGGCACCCGGGCCGATGGCTGGTATCTCGACGAGGCCAAAGCCGCCATGGAGGCGGGCGAGATCACCTATGCGGGCAAGTACAGTGCGCCGGACTACGAGTGCATCCTGGCTGCCCACTGCAGCCTTGCCATTGAAAACACCATGATCTACCACACCCCGGAGGTCAAGGAGCAGCTGGAACACTTTGGGGTGCCGGTGCTGGTGGAGCGCTCCAGTTATGAGAGCGGCCCCCTTGCCCGGATGGAGTGGATCAAGTTCATTGGGCTGCTGCTGGGCAGAGCCGAAGAGGCCGAGCGCGTTTTCAGCGAGAAGATCGCGCGGATCGAGCCCGTTTTGCAGCAGGAGCCCACGGGCAAGACGGTGGCGTTCTTCTCCGTCACGGGAAATAACCTCATCACCGTCCGCAAGGGCGGGGATTATGTGGCCCAGATGATCGGGATGGCCGGCGGCAGCTATGTCTTTGCCGACCTCACGGACAATGGCAACAGCCTTTCCACCATGAATCTCCCGCAGGAAACATTCTACGCCCAGGCCAGAGACGCCGATGTGCTCATTTACAACAGCACCATCGAGGGCGTGGTGGATACCCGGGAGCAGCTGGTGAAAAAATGCGCCATGCTGGCCGATTTCAAAGCCGTCCAGTCCGGTGACTGCTGGTGCACTTCCAAGAGCTTTTTCCAGCAGAGCATGGCCCTGCCGGACCTCATTTTGGATATGAACCGTGTCTTCACCGAGGGCGACCCCGCCCCGGAGGAGCTGACCCTCTTACAGAAAATTTCCTGACGGTATGTGAAAAGGAGTACCCCATGACCACCCCCAAACGCCTCACACGGACCTACCTCGCCCTCACGGCGGGGCTTTTGGTGCTGTTTGGCATGAATCTGCTGTGGGGCAGCGTTTCGTTGACCCCGCAGGCCGTGCTGGCGGCCCTGCTGGGCAAAGGGCAGGACGCGCTCTCCATGGGCATCATCCTGCAGCTGCGGCTCCCCCGGGCGGTCATGGTGATCCTGCTGGGGGCGGCGCTCTCGGCAGCAGGCTATCTGCTCCAGACCTTTTTTGCCAACCCCATTGCGGGCCCGTTTGTCATGGGCATTTCCAGCGGTGCCAAGCTGGCCGTGGCCCTCACCATGGTGATGTTCCTCAATCAGGGGCGCTTCACCAGCTCGGCGGCGCTCATCATAGCCGCCTTTGCGGGTGCCATGGCGGCGATGGCCTTTGTGCTGGCTGTGGCCCGGCGGGTGCAGCGGATGAGCATTCTGGTCATCTGCGGCGTCATGATCGGCTATATCTGCTCTGCCATCACGGACATCGTGGTCACCTTTGCGCAGGACTCCAACATCGTCAACCTCCACAACTGGTCCATGGGCAGCTTTTCGGGCGTTACCTGGGGCAATGTACAGGTGGCGGCCTGCGTGGTGCTGCCCGCGCTGGTAGCCTCGTTCTGCCTCTCCAAGCCCATGGCGGCTTACCAGCTGGGGGAAAGTTATGCCAAAAGCGTGGGTGTGGCGGTGCGGCCATTCAGCATGGCGCTGGTGCTTCTTTCCAGCCTGCTGGCGGCCTGCGTTACGGCCTTTGCCGGGCCGATCTCCTTTGTGGGCATCGCGGTGCCCCACCTCGTCAAGGGAGCACT
>OGYX01001349.1_pt1 | contig 17681 bp, 17 predicted proteins | sample 1576601 | NCBI WGS metagenome assembly OGYX01 (sample SAMEA3541561, study PRJEB24748) | human gut metagenome | biome: human gut; feature: human-associated habitat; material: faeces | place: China | collected 2012 | reverse complement strand
TGCTTCCTGTGGACGAGATCGATCTGTGTCTGGTGCTGTCTAATCTTCTGGAAAACGCATTCGAAGCCAGCCTGCGCACCACACCCGCCCGGCGCAAGATCGGGATCACCGCGTATGTCCATGCCGAGCGGCTTCTTTTGGTCGAAGTAGAAAACGCATTTGACGGTGAAGTCAACGAAAAAAGCGGGCTCTTCCGCTCGTCCAAGCGAAAGGAAAACGGGATCGGCATCCAGTCTGTCCAGCATATTGCAGAAAAGACCGGCGGTGCAAGCACATTTACCCATCAGAATGGCGTTTTCTCTGCCAAGGTCATGCTTTGTGGAGAAAAGCAGCTGCCAGAGACCGCAGACAGCACCACGGAGTTGTACAGAAAGTGTGGAAAGTAATGCGGAAAGTGCGGAAACTTGCCATATAAAAAAGCAGAAACTTCTTTCCCCAAATGGCAACCTCCATGCTAAAAGTGGCAAGTGACATATACAAAATGCCATGATACAGAAATGCCCACTCCCCTGAGAATCTCGGACGAGTGGGCGCTGTTTTATAAATCTCTCAGTGGCGGCAACCGCCGCCGCAGCCATGCTCACCGCGGCTATGGCCCGCTTCACGCCTGTTTTTCGCGCGGAGCCAGCAGGGAGTCGATGGTTTTCACCAGTGCTTTGCCCCGGCGGCCAAGGAGCTTGGGCAGCAGGATCCGGGCCATGGCCCAGACACCGGCAAAGTTGTACAGGATGATGCCCAGCGTGATGAGGCCGGTCCAGAGGCCGTAGAGAGGCACCTCGGCCAGCAGGACAAGAGCCTCTCCGGCCAACACTGCAAAGTTGAGCAGGACGCGGGCGGGGTGGATGCTCATGCCGATCATGTTGTGGGCGTCGATGGCGCGGAGGGTGAACACCACGCCCAGGCCCAGGAACGACGCGTAAGTCGCGCCCACAGGACCCCACCACTTGATGAAAAAGTAGTTCATGATGCAGTTGCTCACGGCACCTGCCAGCATGGTCCAGAGGCTGTGGGTGGATTTTTTGTTGACGACGTAGACGCTGTTGAGGAACTGGTTGAAGCAGCTGCAGGTGGACGCCAGTGCCAGGAACGGCACAAAGTGCCAGGCGGTGTAGTAGTTGGACTTCATGATGTGCATGACCGGGCGGCAGAGCCAGATGATGCCCGCCGCGCAGCAGAACAGCACACTGGAATAGGTGCGGAAGATCTTGGTGAAGAACCGGGCGCGCCCGTCCTCTTCCATCACGGCGGAGAGCTGCCAGGCGTCGTAGAAGATGAGGCCCAGCGTGGTGAGGATGGTGGGCAGGAAGTAGCCGGTGGAGAGCAGGCCGCTCCAGGCGTCGCCGCTGTGGCCGTCGATGCCGTCGCACATCTCACGGACAAAGAACAGGTCCGATGCGTTGATGACCCAGAAGCTGATCTGGGCCGGGATCATGGGCAGGGAGAAGCGGAGCATCTGCTGCCAGAGGTTCTTGTTCAGGCCCTTGAGCTCCACATAATTCCACAGCTTGCCGGTCAGGCAGAGGAAGAGGATGCTGACGAGGTCGCCGCTGATGATGGCCAGCAGGTAGCCGTTGGCACCCAGCTGGAAGCCCACCAGATAAAGGACGTAGAACATCAGAGTGGCAAAGGTGCAGAGGATGCCGTCGATGGCCACCAGCTTGTTCCACTGGCGGCTGCGCACAAACTGGGTGCAGAGGGTGCGCAGACAGCTCATGAGGATATAAAGGTAGATGAGCATACCGTACTGGGCCATATCAGGCAAAAACTGCACCACGGGCCAGAAGATCACCAACAGGCCGAAACCGGCCAGAATGGTGAGCAGGCCATTGGTGAACACCTGCTTTTCGCTGTTGCCCTTATCCAGACCGAACCGGATGATGGCGTTGGACATGCCCATGGAGACAAAGGGGATGAGCAGGTTGGCGTACTGGCTCAGGATCTTGGCCAGGCCCAGATCGGAGATCTCGGCCATGGCGTAGGTCAAAAACGGCTGGACGATCAGTGTCAGCAGCTTGGACGAAAAGCTGGAGATGGCAAAGATCAGGGTGTTGCCTGCCAGCTTGCTGTATTTATCGCTGGATTTCTGATTTTCGTTTGACATAATTGTTATGATACTTTCTGCCCTCTATCGCAGGGCTCGCTCTTATTTTAGTAATTCCCGCCGGGCTTTCCAGTCCGGCAGCAGCTTTTCCACCTCGGCCCAGAACGCCCTGCCGTGGTTGGGCTGCAAAAAGTGGCAGTACTCATGTACTACCACATAAATTTGTGCCGCGGGCGGCATGTTGTACAGCTGCAATGCAAAGGTGATCTGCCGCTTTGCCATGGCGCAGACACCCCAGCGGCTGACCATGCTCCGCACCTTGATGGTGGGTTTCTGGCCGCCCAGCACCTCGGCAAAGGCCGGGTACACGGCGTCGCTCATGGCCGTAAAATAGGCCAGCGCCACCTCTTTGGGCGGCAGAGGCGTTTCCGTCTGGCGTTCGGCGCGGGCCAGCTGCCGGGCCTGCGCCTCGGCGATCCACTGGGCCTGCTCGGCCACAAAGCGGTCTGCCTGGGCCCAGTCCATCCGCAGGGGGATGCTGACGGCCACCGAGCCGTCCCGCCGGACCCGCAGGTTGAGCTTTTTCACCTTGCGGCGGGAGCACTCATACCAGATGCCGCCGGAGCACCGCAGCCGCGGTGCCGCTGTTCTGCCTGCCATGGGGTCAGGCGGCGCTCTCGGCGCGCTTGCCCAGCGGAAGCTGCGCCAGCACCACGGCGGTAAAGATCAGCGCGCAGCCGATGCCCTCCCGCGCCGAGAGGCTCTGGTGCAGGATGAGCCAGCCGCCAATGGCGCTGAAGACGCTTTCCAGACACATGATGAGGCTGGCGATGGCGGGGTTCAGGTCTTTCTGGCCCAGAATTTGCAGCGTGTAGGCCACGCCGCTGGAAAAGACGCCGCAGAACACGATGGGCCAGGCGTTGGCCGCAAAATCGGCCAGAGCGGGCGTCTCAAACAGGAACGCGGCAAGGGTGCTCTCGATGGCCGTGACCAGGAACTCCAGCAGGCTCAGGCGGACACCGTCCACCAGCGGGGAGTAGTGGTCCACCGCCATGATCTGGAAGCTGAACAGCACGGCGCAGCCCAGCAGCAGCCAGTCGCTGAGCTCAATGCTGCCAAAGCCGTTTTTCATGCAGAGCAGGTAGAGCCCGGCCACCGCGATGACCATGCTCACCCAGAGCTGCGCGCTGTTCCGCCGCCCCAGTGCCAGCCCGAACACCGGCACCAGCACCACATACATGGCAGTGAGGAAACCGGCCTTGGCCGTGGAGGGGTTGAGGATGATGCCCATTTGCTGGGCTGCCGAGGCAAGGAAGAGGAACGTGCCGCAGACGACGCCTGCGGTCAGCAGGGTCTTGCGGTCCTCTTTGGCCTTGGGCCAGCCGTAGGGGGCACCTGCCCGGCGGTGGAGCGCGTCAAACACATACATGGTGGGGATCAGCACCAGCACAGCCAGCCAGCTGCGCCCGGCCAGGAACGAATAGGCTCCCATGCCGGAGCCGGAGCTCTGTGCCACGAACGCGAAGCCCCAGATAAAGGAGCAGAGCATCAGCAGCAGTGAATTTTTGGTCTGTGTCGTCATCCGGCAATGCCCTCCACTTTCAGTCCGCCGTAGAGGTAATAACGGCTGGAATCGTAGGAGATGGTGAGTCGGTAGCTGGCGGCCGGGTCCAGCCCGCCGATGGAGCAGCGGTAGTTCTGGCCGTCTGTCTTGATATAATAGGTGCTGCCGTCCACATACTGGGCACCGCCATCCACCTTGCGCCAGAGGGCGATTTTATACTTCTGGGTGCCCTCGGCGGTGCCATAGCCTGTGATGGTGATGACGCCGTTGGGGGCCGTGAAGTAATCGGTCTGGCGGCTCCAGATGCCGTTGAAGACGATGTTCAGGCAGCTGTTGACGGCTGCCGCGGCATACTTGGCCGAGGGGTCGCCGATGCCCTCCAGGCTGAGGGGGTCGCTGGTGGGCTCTGCCCACTGGGTGGTATCTTCTTCCTGCACGGTGTCGGCCTTGCCTGTGGCCTGGTCGATCACAGCGCCCAGCGTGTCCTTACAGCTGTTCAGCGCCAGCAGGACCACCAGCACGATCACCACCGGGATGATGACGCGTTTTGCGTTTTTCATAACTTTGTATCCTCAAAACATTTCGTGAAATTTCCGTCTTTTTATCATACCGCATTTTGGGCCGCGTTACAAGAGAAAGCCCCTGTTCCGCGTGGCTTTGGGTCGGTTTTCACCAAAATTTTGCCCGGGCTCAGGCGTTTGCTCGGGCCAGGGCCTCCCGCTCGGCGGCGGCCTGCTCCGGGGCGGCGCTCCCGAACAGGGAGCCGTACCGGTAGAGCGCCCAGCCGCCAGCGCTCTGGGCACGCAGGGTCTCCACCTGCTTTGCCAGCGCGCTGCCCGTGCTCCACTGGCTGGTGCTGTCCTCATTGGCACCGCCGTCTCCGGTGCCTACCCGGTAGGCACCCAGCCCAAAATAGAGGGCCACGTTCCCGCTCCGGGGCATGGCACACCACGCGGGCACGATGTTTTCAAAGGCAAAGCGGGTGCTGCCGGATTTTAACGTATAGCCAAAGCCCCAGTAGATCTGCGGGCAGAGGTAATCCACCACGGCGTCCTCCCCCTCAGCCGTCAGCCAGCTGGTCACATCGCTGTACTGTTCGGTGAGGTCGTTGTCCGGGTTGCCCTGAGGGCTGATACCGAACCGCAGGGTGGGGTCGGCGGCTTTCACGGCGTCGTGGGCTGCCTTGACAAGGGCGGTCACGTTGGCCCGCCGCCAGCTGCCCAGATCCCCTGCCCCGCTGGCCGCAAACCGGGCAGCGTCCAGTGCCGGGTCTGTCGTCGGGTAAAAGTAATCGTCAAAGTGCACGCCGTCGATGGCGTGGTTCTGCACCAGCTCGGCTACCCCCTGCACGACATAATCCGCCGCCTCCGGGATGGCCGGGTTCAGGTAGGCACTGCCGTTGTCCGGGTTCTGCCACACCCATTCCGGGTGGGTGTTCATCAGGTTGTTTTCCGCAAGAGCGGCGGGCATGGAGGCCGAACCTTTCAGCCGGTAGGGGTTGATCCACGCTTCCACCGAGAGTCCCCGCCCGTGGGCCTCGGTGAGGAGGACGTCCAGCGGGTCAAAGCCGGGGTCCTGCCCCTGCACGCCGGTGCAGAGGTGGCTCCACGGGAAAAGCTGACTGCGGTAGAGCGCGTCCCCAAAGGGCCGCACCTGTGCAATGACCGTGTTCAACCCAAGGGAGAGGCAGTTGTCCAGCAGCTGGGCCGCCCCGGCCCGGAACGCCTCTTCCGAGGAGAAATCCAACTCTGCCCATTCGAGATAGCTGACCCAGACAGCCCGCCACTCCCCGGCCGGGAGGGCCGGGTCAGGCGCTGTAGGCGCGGGGCCGGGTGCTTCGGGGGCAGAAGCTGCCGCCTGTGTGCCCCGGCGGAGGAAGAACGCCCCCGCCGCGCAGGCTGAAACACCCAGCCCCGCCAGAAAGGCCCGGCGGCCAAAGCGGCGCCGGGCGCGGCGGGCAGGACGGCGGGGCCGTCGGCGCTGGGTCATACGGTCTCCTCCTGCCCCTGATACAGAGCCAGAGCAGCCCAGCCCCGGGCGCAGGCCAGCAGCACCCAGAGGATGTTGGTCCAGAAACTCATGGCAGACACGCCGCCGTAGACCGTCAGGAGCAGAAACAGCAGGTGGAGCGCTTCCGAGATGCCCACCAGCTGAAGCTGCCGCTGGATGGGCTTGCCGTGCTGGTATTCCACCAGCAGCAGGGCGGGCCAGGCCAGCGCCGAGCAGAGATAGCCCAGCCAGCCGTTGATCATATAGCTGAACAGGAGCAGCAGAAAGACGAGGAAATAATTCCGCTTGTCCTTGGCGGGGGCACCCTTTTCCGCCGCCAGGAACAGCGCCGCAATGGCTGCCAGACAGAACGCGATCTGTTCCAGCAGGCCGAACGTCTGCCCGGCCAGCACAAAAAATCCGTTGAGCATGGACACCGCCGCCGAGGCCAGCAGGAAAAAATACCAGGTCTTGCGGGTGAAATTCAGTTTCATAAAGTCCCTCCTGCCTGCAAAAAGGCGCAGGCAGCCTTTGAATTTAAGATTTTTCAAATATTATATCACAATTTCCGGCGGGTTGTGTTACAATAAGGAAAACTTGACCTGAAAATCACCTTGGGGAGGCGCACATGAACGCTGTTTTTTCCATTATCATCCTGATTGCCGTCATCGGGCTCATCATTTTCCTGCTCAGCCGCCGGGAGAACACCCGCCGCAGCCAGTACGGCCCCGCCGGGCTCAGCGAGTTCCGCACCGACCTGCCGCTGGACGACTGCTTTGACCGGCTGGACCAGCACAGCGAGGACGACGTTTTCGCCTATGAGTGCCGCCGGGAGAACGACGGCGGTTTCCTGCTCCACCTCACCCTCCACCAGCCCACAAAGCAGCCGCTGGATACCCTGTACACTCTCCGGCTGGATCCCGGGCGGCAGACCGTGGTGACGCTCATTTTTATCCGGGAAGCCTTTGGCTATAAAGAGCCGCTTTTCCCGCCCGCCATGCTGGACGAGTTCCTGCTGCAGAAGCTGGAAGCGCACCGCACCAAATAAAAAACGGAAAAACGCTTTTCATTTTTGCGTTTTTTTGCTATACTATCCGTTGTGGCGGTGCGCAGGCATTGCCGCAGCCGTAAGGGCCATTAGCTTAACGGTTAAAGCACGCGGCTCATAACCGCTTGGTCTTACCATCTCGCACTCAAAAGTTATCGAGTTATCGCATTTTTTCAAAAATTACTTTTTAACGATCTATTTTTTGGCGTTAAAGAGGCATTTAGCCATTATCCCATGGCGTTATTCCCAATTATTGGGGCCAGTAGTTCAGTCGGTTAGAACTCCCCGCTCATAACGGGGCTATCGCGGGTTCAAGTCCTGCCTGGCCCACCATTAAAAGATTATCCGAACTTTCGACCAATCGGTCAAGGGTTCGGTTTTCTTTTGTTCATCGAAGATATCATCTTATAGTCATCCATCCTTCTATTTCGCGTTCTGCGGTTCAAAATAGGAGTAACTACCGTTTTGGAAAACAAAATTCCGCAGTCGACAAATTATACCACCAGCAGTATTGGGATGATTTTAGGAGGTATTTGACATGAATGGAATGGTATCCTGTGAGTATAACATGGACAGCGGCTGTATAGAACTCAAATTCGTTGACGGTACGGAAATCGCTATTGACTGTACCGCCGTAGAAAACCTTACAGCCAACAATATGTATGAGCGTTTTGAGCTTGATTATCTAATCTACAATGCCCCGCTCGCTTATGCGGACTTGATCCTGAATGGCAACCCGGAAACATATCTGAAAGCCGTTATAGTATGTAAACCATTTGAGAACTAAAAAGAACAGGGCGAGGTCGGAATTGCTTCCAGCTTCGCCCTTTTCATTACACCGCTTTGCGGTTTTGGTGTCTTGTGTCTTACGTTTGTATTTTAATAATACACGAGATCCGTCAATGTGTCAAAAAACAATCTCCCGCTAAAAACCGCTAAGTTGGCAATTCAACAGGTATGTCTTTAGGAATTGGCGTAAATCTTATCTGCTTGCCTAATACACAAAGTGGCGACTCAGATTTTGGTTAAATATCATTCATAACGTTCAAATAAGACCTCAACAACATCAAAGATGTCCTCTGTGTCCCTTATAAGCCTCATGCCTTTGCTAATTACTCCAATTTCTTTTGTTGCACCAATCACCAAACTTGGAATCCCAGAACTCAAATCCGGAGCTTTATCATCAAAACTGATTTTGATCGGTTCAAGAGTGATAGTCGAATCCTTTTTTGAAAAAGGATATCTATAGTGGGTGGATGAAAAGTCTTTTTTGTCAATCTTTGAGAGAACTCGCATACAGAGCTGACGGTCAGAATCATCCATCTGAAGTTTATGTTCTTGGCATAACTGTTGATAGTATTCCCAAAGAGCTTTTACGGAATGGACAGTATTCATTTTCCCAACTGGCGTTTTAATCTCGCTGATTTTAAGAAAGCTATTATCTTTTCTCAACTCGCAAACGATAAGCCCTTTCAGCTGAAGTTCTATGGTATGGCGTAATAAATAAGAAATCGGATTGTATAAATATGGTGCACTCACGATTTGCGTCCATAGAGTTACTGCAGCAATATGGTATTCGAAAGCCATATCGTAAAAAGCCTTTACTTGCTTATGCAACACAAGCTCCTTTCAGACACTATCTTTCCTGGAGTATACTCCCCGTCAACAGTCAACTTTTTGAATATGATATGACTGTGGTTCAATAAGCCATTGGCAATTCTCCATAATTTCCTGTGCAGGATTGTTTACAATCTCTGGGGAGTAGCCATTATCAGAGATTTTCGTCAAATCAACCAAGTATAAATAGTAATTGGTTCCCAACAATTTCGCTACCGCATATTCGTTTTTAGACCAGAAAAATCCTGTTGTAGATATAGCTTTGACCTCGATAAAACGATTGGATACCACCGCCTCAGGGGTGTTGACTGACACAATATCATATCCGGCGGATACATCAATATCAGATATCCGCTTTACCTTTGTACCATCGGCGATTCCAAGCCTTCTCTTCTCATATTCTACAACAAACAACTCAGCTATTTCTCCAGCACGCTCATTGTTTTCAAGCTGTTCTTTTAGTTTTTCTAACGACATTAGCTTCCGTTTTGCTTTACAGTGTTTGGCAATCAAAAATTCATAATCTGAGGAAATATAAAACCGAGAACCTCGCGCATCCCTTAGTGGAAGAAGAAAATGCTGGCTTATCAAGACATTCCGAACGCTTGACAGCGAAAGAGGAAACAGTTCGTTTTTGAAAGAAAAACTGCATTGGAGCGAATCATAGGAAAACATTGTTGAGTCAAAAACGCCTTCAGAAAAGAGTAAATCAACCGAAGACATAACCAATTTCGTGTTCAATACGTCTTTATCGTGTAACATTTCCCCTATGGAGGGTACAACGGAAATGGCATCCTCCTCCAAATGAATCCACCCAAAAGCGAGACAATATTCGATCAAATCCCTGACAGACAGATAACGTTTTCCTGGGGCATGGGCGCATATTACTTCTGCGTCATGAATCTTAATTTGACTATTGCCAATTACATCACACAGAAAGAACAGCACCCCATCCTTGCCACCGTGATAGTTAAGATTTTTTAGTTCGTCTAACATAATCTCTTATCAACGCCTTTATATCTTCCTCACCCAAATCTTCAGAAATATTGTTAAAGAGCGGAATTGGCATACTCTCCATGATTTCTGTCATTCTCATTTCTTTTTCTGTTAATCTGGCATCAATGGTTTCATCTATCGTGTCTTGGGATAAAACATAGTAGTAGTTGGTAACCGTTCCAGCCATTAAGCCATATCGGTGAATTCGATCCTTTGACTGAACAAAGTGTGCCGCATTAAACGACCTCTCAATGTATATCGCATTATGACAAGCTTTGTGCAGGGAAATCGATTCAGCTACAGCAAAGGGATTTGCAATAATGACTTTGAATGGACAATCAGGCTCTTGGAATGCTTTTACTATTTTCTCCCTCGTGAGAATGAATTCGTCTTCATCAATTCCGTCACGCTCAACAGGAGTTGCTCCGTACAATTCCTGACATAATATCCCCTCATTTTCAAGGAAGCGTTTCAGCCTGTGTATTGTATGAATAAATGATGCCCAAATAACTACTTTCCCGTTTTCTGCAAGTATACTATCAACGATTTTTTTAACAGCTATATATTTTGCCGGTGTTTCACTATCCTCATAATCAAGGATTGATTTTAGCACAGCAGAATCATCAATTGCCTGATATGCCTCTGCCGGAAGATCTTCATTTTCAAAGAAGTCCCGTAAAGGTGCACGAAGCATTGCAGGATCTGAAGCGGCTTGCATCAATCGGATAGTACGCGCTTGAGCTAATGCTGCTTTGAAACGAGATGTCGTATCCATCGCACCGTCAGCCATAAACTCATCCATATACTTTTTTTCAATGAAATCATATATGCGCTGCTGTAATGGCCCCATTGGAACAGATACCGGGGGATGAATAGTAGCCGGAGGGATATTCAAATCACTTTTCCGAATGCGAATAAAGAAAGGCGAAATATTGTCGATTAGGCGAGCCACCCTTGCCGTGTCTCCTGTTGCAGTAATGTCTCGCAGCTGATTGACTTCAAATCCCATGACATTTTTGTTAGGCCAAATGAACTTGAACATATTATAAATATCCTCATATCCATTTGGAGCGGGAGTACCAGTCAATACGATTCGAGATTTGCTGTATTTTGACATCTCCAATACTGCCTGAGCAATGATGCCTCCTGATGAATTTTTGGCTTTATGAGCCTCATCCAAAACAACCATGACCCGATTTGTTCTCAAGAAAAATCCAATTTCTTTCTGAAGAGAAATCAATGAAGCATAGGAAATCAAGGTTAATTCAAAGGGGTGTTTCGAAATCAAATAATCTTGCTTATCAGCCTTATCTACACCGCCAACCAGTCGTTTTGAGTGTGGAGCTCTTCCAAAGCATTCTTCAAATTCTGTTTCCCATGGGCCAAATGAACTTAATGGCCCAACAATAAGGAGCTGATTAACATGCTTCGGATTATCTTCGGGCAAGTTGTGTAAATAAGCATAAGCTCCATATACAATGCTTGTCTTTCCCGCTCCAGGGACCGAAAAATTGCAAGCATTCTGGGAAAAAGCCATATGATATGCGGAGAGCAACTGTAACGGATATAAAGACCGCGAAGGTAAGTTCTCAGCAACAGATTTTGTGAACTCCGCAAATTCCTCTGTATCACACTTGTTATTTCGAATATTCAGAGCCTTTTCGGAGAATTCTTTAAAGCGACGCTCCTCTTCATAATAATCTATAACTACTTGTTCGGTGCTCTTGCTCTGGTCTTCGATGAATCCATATTTAGCTAACATGGAACTGATATTTGACATCACCGCGTATGGTTCGTTGTCTCCAACGGGAATGACTATCCGTTCAGCCTCCACGGTCGGATTCAAATAATCCCGCGCATATCTCCAAGCAAAGCGATGCTTTTGTAATGCCTTTATATCTCCAAGAAGATATATTTCATTTTTTGAAGGGTCGAAATCGATAGAGATATTCGCCATGATGCTCATCTCCGCTCCAGTTTTTTCTTCATCTCCCAAGTGATTTTATTGATTTCTTTCACCATCTCTTCGATGTGAGGATCGTCTGTAAAACTATCCTGATTACAGTCTACAGCTCTAAGAGCACTAAGCGCTCGTTCAATAAGATCAGCTGGTTTGTTTGCGTCACGTTTATCTTCTAAACGCCGTGAGAAACGGTTCAGATTGCCCTTTAGATGCCCTTTAGCCTGATTAACCCATTCGTTATCTCTTTGCTTGAGCAAGAGGCTCAAATCTTCACCGGGGCAACGTTGCCGTAATTCATCAACTGTTTCCTCGTCAGTTGGTGTATTCTCTTGATGCTGTTTTAAGAAGTCACTCCAAAGATCTTTAAAGAAAAATATGCTTCCTTCTTTTCCTGTCTTTGCAATATCACGGAATTCCTTTCCTTCGTAGCGTGCTCTTATGTAATCAAAACAAACCAACTTAAGGTCTGATATATCGGAATCTGTATAATTCCAATCCACATTGCGAACATTAGTTCCACGTTTAGAATAGGAATCCAAATAGTTTTCCAAGTCGACGAATGGGCCTTCTGTTTTTTCAAGACGCGTATAAATCCCATCATAATCATATTCTTGTAGATACTCTTCCATAAGCGTTAGAATTTCAAGCCATTGTTTTATCTGACTTTCTTTTTCGCTCATAAATTCTGCAATCTGCTTTTCTGTAAACCCAAGATGCTTCAGTTCTTTGCACTTTAAATACTTTTCTATCGGATTATAATCCAACTTATCATCCTCTCCCATTTGATAGATAGTCTCAAGCTGTTGAATGTCTTTTTCTTCTGCATCATCCGGGAGAATAATCGCAAGGAAATATTGGCATTTTTCAACTTCAGCATAAGAATAGCCGTATTCTTCATGCTTATGGAACAACCGATTCAAAAGCATGGCTCGACGGTTGCCATCGACAATAATACCGTCCGATGTCACAATACCGTACCTCTGCTGGCCAATTTTCAATAAGCTTTCCATTGTAGTTTTATTGCGATCGACCTTTGATTCGTACAAGAAAGTTTCAATGATTTCTCGATCGGAATCTAATTCCGCATTCAATTCACCATTCTGTTTCTCATACGAAAGAACATCGGAGCCGATTCTGCCGTTGTACTTGTTATAAATGAGATAATCTAAAGGAATTCTCCATACGATTTCTGTCCTCGTAGTTCCTTTATAGCGCAGGGGTATTCCTGTCATAGCTTGATTCAACTGACTGGTCTTTATTTCTTCCAATTTTGCTTTTCTTGTAGCAGCATCCATTATTTCGACCCTCCCATAAAATCAACCATGGCTGTTAGAATGTAGTAGCCAATTACAATAGCAAGTGGTAAAGAAAAAGGTTCTTCTCCAATGACGACCACTTCCGTTTGTTCTTTTGGCGCAAGTAGCATATCAATATATTCTCTAATACTATCTAAAAGTTCGTATGGGCCTTCCCAGGGAGTAGCTTTTCTCTGCTCGGATGTCATACAATACACTTTTTGGAATGAATCCATGTCAGTGACGGTCGGTTTTATTCTTGATAAATAATCCCGAAGGCTCTCATGGTACTTCTCTGGAATTTCTTTTATTTTCAGAGCTGGGGTGTATTTTTTAGCTTTCTTTTTCCCTTGACTATAGTGTATTTCAGCATCCCACTTAAAAATCTTCTGATTAAAGTCAGAATGATAATTTGTTAATTCCACACGGTATGCATCTATTATCAAATACGGAATATGATACTTGAATTTTGCAACATCGCGCCGCGGTTTTTCAGCTCGGACAGCAAATTTTCTACCATTCAAATCGACAAATCTAATATCCTTATCATGCTTAATCTGAGGGTAATGATTTGGCATAGATATTTGCTCTGCTTTAGCTATAGCTTTTGCAAGTGCATAGGACATTTTAGGTGGTACCGCATTACCAACAAGAGTATGCTTGATTCCTTTTGATTCGCCATAAAACCAATAGTCAATGGGAAAGCTCATCATGCAAGCTGCTTCTCTTACTGTTGGCAAGCGATAACTGTTTTCCCCATATCCAAGTATCATTGCTTCCCGTGCGCTGGCGGTCATAGTTGCCATAACAGTCCTTGCGGGTTTATTTAGGTTTTCAGGGAAAGACATTTTTCCCATATACCCTTTATCTTGTTTTAACCGTTTGGCTGTTTTACACTCAAACTCAGCAAGTTCATAGATATAATGCTGATCTGTTACTTGCTGTGCTTCCAGCTTAAGGTCTGGATAATTGATATCTGTAATCAGATTGTTATCTGTTCTCAATGGGTTTCCAAGCGAATCAAGAACTTGTTTCAAGGTTGTCACATTGTTATCGTTTTTTACTCTAATAGGCTCTGGAAATTCTCCACAGAGGTAGCGTTCCCTATTTGTAGGAGCTCCAAAATATTTTGCATTATATTTTCCCGATGCACCATCATGAGGTCTTAAAACGAAATCGCCTTCAAGTCCTAAGTCAGCAGCAGAATACTCTCCCTTAATATACTGCTTTACCGCTGGCACATTTTCCAGTATCCAATATTTTAAGACTGATTCTTGTTTGAATTTTTTACGGGCGATTATTCTTAAGTAGGCTTCAATTAGCTGAATACCAATTGATTTGTCAGCATTTCCAGACTTATTGGAATGGGAAAATGACTGACACGGTGGCGATCCGATAATAACCTCACTATCAGGCACTAACGCTTCAAATTCGTCATCTGGAAGTTCAGATATCCGAATAACATCGTCTTGTATTACATTGACACCGGGCTTATTGCCTTTGTATGTTTTTACGGCAGGTCCCCATTTATCGACAGCAAATACTATTTCAAATCCGGCTTGACGGAATCCCTCTGAAAAGCCACCGCCGCCACAGAAAAAGTCAGCAACTCTCATTTCATAGACCTCTTTATCTTTAGTTCAATTCTTAATCATTGGGTTGTTTTCTATATTTTCTACTCTTTATTCGAGCGTCAACCGGCTTTTTCGCATCTTCAGGTATCAACCACATATTTCCGGCTCGTTGAACATTTGGGATACGCCCCTCAGCACAAAGTGTTCCTATTCTCCTGGCCGAGATATTCCATTTTTTACCAATTTCTGTTGTGGAGACATATTTCATCTAAACATCCTCCGTCAAAACCACGGTATAACAGGAAACAACTATTCATTTATATCATATTCCACAACCGGAATAATATCAAGATGGCAAATGTCATAAATCGACATAAAATTAAGCTTTTTCGCATCTTTCCTGGTCAAAGGATGAGCAGGCGAAATGTGAGTTCATACTTATTTGGCAAACCTGCTAACGAGTGTCAATAGGCTGAACAAAAAAATCATTGCCGGGTGCAGTTAAGCATCCGGCAACTTTAATAAGCCGACAGCACCGCTTGTCAGATGAAAATCATCGTAATAGTCCATCAGAAATCATCAACCGGCATCAGAAGATGGCTGAGGGCGCAGAAATTCGGTAACACGAGTGCAATAGATTCATAGGAACTTGGCACTTCCTGCGACGGTATAAACGTAATAATGCTTTCCCTCGGAACGCTTTTTGTCCATGAAGCAGTAAACAGCATTTTTGTTCTGTTTTTCAGTCGCGGCCTTTTCTGCTTTCGGCGGACGACCACGGCGCAGCTTTTTCGACTCCTCCGTATTGGTGGGCTGCGGTGTTTCTCCAGAAACTGCCACCTCCGGCATTTCGGGAGTTTCCGCCTTTTCGACTTCGGCGCAGGTGTTCTGTCTCTTTTCCACCATAAGCTCATTGATTTTGTCAAAGGACACAACCACATCGCTGGGCGCAGGTATGGCAGGCCCGGTCTGTTCCTACCGGGGCTCAGACGCTGCGGCCTGTTCGGGTGTAGCGATAGGCTCGGCGGCCTTCGGGGAAGTATTCTCCGCAGGGCCCGTATTCAATTTTTCATCGGCCATTTACACCCCCTTCGTTAAAGTTGCACAAATTTGAATGCTAAGATTTTGTAGTTTTTTGTGTTCCCTTTCCGTCTATCCACGTAAAAAAGCCGCCCGTTCTTCATGCCGGACGGCTTTTTTCGTAATGTGATAAATCAAATATTTTTTCTGGTTTGCAGGCTCCGAAAGGCCTTGTATTTACAGTGTTCCTAATAGGAAGCAATCATATGACTTTGATGTCTCCACCAAGCAAGAGAAGTCCGAGTCTGCTTCTGATTGAAGATGGGTTTGGACTTTTCGTTTTCTTAGGGTAAAAAACAGAAGGAACGATAAATCGCTTATTGAAAAGTGTGCTAAAGAATGGTACAATCCGTTATAGAGAGGAGGCGAGTTCAATGGGACAAGGAACTATAACAGATGACGAAGCCAGAAAGATGCTTGAGATGCTCAAAAGTCTTTTTGAAGACGAATTGAACTTTCCTCTACCCGGAAAGAAGTTGGAATTCGAAGCAGTTGGCGAAAACAAGCGGGATTTGTTTGTTGTATCTATCTTTCGTGGAAAGATTCAATCAGCAAAGGTCAACATAGGAGCTAGGATAAAGGTCAATGGAGTAATGCTCCTAGAACTTCATCTTAATCCCACAAATGTACATCAGAATCCCGATGGCAGGAAAATTACTGGAAGCCACTGGCATATATATACGGAAGAGTATGGTCGTTCCATGGCCTATGAAGCCGAAGATATAAAGTCAGATAATTTTGTCGAGAATACCTTGGCATTTTTGAAACGTTTTAACGTTGTCAAAATGCCAACAATAAGTTATCAACTAGAGTTGTGTTAAAGAAAGGAGGAATAATCTTTGGATATTCAAAAATTGATTAACGACTATGCGCAATGGTTAAAGAATGAAATTACATTTTCGAAGATTGGCGAATATTACGAGATTACTACTCCGTATTTAGATAATGCAAATGATTATTTGCAAATTTACGTTCGTCAAGATGGAAATGACATTCTCTTTTCGGACGATTCGGCAACTATCAGCAATTTGAAAGCTACGGGTTTTCAATTTACACCCAATCGAAAAAAACATCTTCAGCGCATTTTAGCACAATTCGGCGTTAATTGTGAAGGAGATGAGTTGACCGCAAAAGCTCCTATTCAGGAATTTGCAAAGAAAAAGCACCTGTTTATTCAAGCAATTTTGAGAGTAGATGATATGTTTGCGCTCTCAAAATCGAAAACAGCGTCGTTGTTTACTGATGATATTCAGCAGTTCTTTGATTCGAGAGATATATTTTATTCGGACAATGTTCAATTTACTGGAACATCAGGTTTTACTCATAGCTATGATTTTCTGTTCCAAAGAACTAAAACACAGCCAGAGCGTCTCTGTCAGGCAGTGAACAATCCAAACAAATCCAGTGTTGGCAATATCTTGTTTGCGTGGAACGACACAAAGCTCGTCCGAAAAAATAATAGCCAGTTAATTGTAATTCTCAATGATCAAAACAATGTTTCCCGTGGAATCGAGGAAGCCTTTACAAACTATGATGTGAAGGTCGTTCCTTGGAGCCAGCGCAATGCCTCTGAGAACCTTGCATTGTTCGCTGCTGGCTAAACTATTTATATATAGCAGGGCATTTCTAGCAATGGGAATGTCCTGCTGTTTTTATATGGCAAATGCAAGTGTTTGTGGTTGCGTTAAATGGTAACAGTAAGTGTCGAGTTTCGTACCCAAAAATTCTTGGGTACGGTTCTGGGTACAAAGAGCCATTTTAGACACTAAAAAACACCAAAAGTTACGTCAAAGTACACAAAGGCGTTTCTTCAGAATTATGAGATAGTCACAAGATTCCACAAGAAAAACGGAATTTCAAAATTAGCGACGTTCTCATAACCGCAGGAGTGGGGGTTCGAATCCCTCATGGCCCATCTAAAAAAGACACCCACTCGGGTGTCTTTTTTTATATGGCGTCAGGACTGGAGCAATTCTTTCAGCTCCTCCGGGGTGTTCACGTTGCACACCACGGCATCGGGCAGGGATGTCCCCTCCAGAGAGATGACCTGCCCGCCGACGGACTGGAACAGCCGCCCAACGCGGTGTTCCCCGGCAGCGTGAGCCGCTAAATCGTATAGCGACCATTTGCATTCTTTACGGTAGGCGGTTATGGTGTTCAGAATGTTATCCACCGCCACTCCTCACTTTCGTACAATAAACTTTTCGCTTATTATACCGTACTACGCACAAAATTATGATCCTTATTGAAGATTGTATGAAACTGTGCTATGATAAAATTGGTATATTAGGTTTTAGAGGACGTGAATGAGCAGCATGAAGAAAACAAAAGAAGGAATTCATTTGAAAAAAACCCTTAGGCTGAAGAATACAGGCAGTATCTTTGTGATTGCGGGGCTTTTGATAATTTTTGTAATAGCGTTGTACACATTTATTCTGCAAAGTTCTTACACGAAGACTGCCCTTGAAACAGAAATCACACGTGACACAGCGAGTGCAGATGCAGTACACAAAC
>OGYX01001346.1_pt1 | contig 17694 bp, 16 predicted proteins | sample 1576601 | NCBI WGS metagenome assembly OGYX01 (sample SAMEA3541561, study PRJEB24748) | human gut metagenome | biome: human gut; feature: human-associated habitat; material: faeces | place: China | collected 2012 | reverse complement strand
GGGAAGGTGGGTCAGCCCGGAGCGGAAGCTCTCGGCCGCACGGCTCTTCCGGGCCAGACGGAGCCATCGCTCCTGAAAAATCAGCTTCTTGTGACGCACCGAACTGTGGGCGGTGTGTCCTTCTCATAAAAAATTTATCGTCCCGCGCCACAGGCGGGGCAGAATGGACGAAGATATGAATCCTTTATACATCCTCGGCTGGCCTCTCGGCTATGTAATGGAGTGGATCTACAAGCTGATCCCGAACTATGGCTGGGACATCATCCTGTTCACCCTGCTGATCACGCTCGTCAAGATCCCGCTGCAGATCAACCAGCAGAAGAGCATGGCCCGGATGTCCGCCTACCAGCCTCTGGTCGCCGACATCCAGAAGAAGTACCGCGACAAGCCCGACAAGCAGCAGGAAGAGCTGATGAAGCTGCAGGAGCAGGGCTACAAGCCCACCGCAGGCTGTATGCCCATGCTGGTCAACTTCCTGGTCATGTTCGGCGTCATCGAGGTCGTGTACCGCCCGCTGCAGCGCATCTTCCACATCGGTGCCGATGCTCTGACCGCTGCCGGTGAGGCCCTGACGACCCTTGGCATCAGCTTCACCACCGTGACCCGCGACACCAACATCATCGCGCAGGTCATTGCGGGCGAGAGCACCGTCACCAGCTGCTTCACCCCGGATCAGGTCAGCACCATCACCGAGTTCGGCCAGCACATGGATTTCTTCGGCATCGACCTGACTCGTGTGCCCCAGTACAGCCTGGCCGCAGAGAACCTGCCCCTGCTGATCTTCCCCGTCCTGGCCATCGTGACCATGTTCATCTCCACCCACATCAGCATGAAGGCCTCCGGCCAGCAGATGCAGGGCAGCATGAAGCTGACCATGTATATGATGCCGCTGATGTATCTGTTCTTCTGCTTCACGGTCCCCTGCGCATTCTCCCTGTACTATGTCGTCTCCAACATCCTCATGACTGTGCAGAGCATCATCATGAAGAAGATCTACGACCCCGAAAAGGTGAAGGCTGAAGTTCTGGCGGAGATGGCAGCCCGCAAAAAGGAGCAGAAGCGCGGTGTGAAGAGCACCACCATCAAGGTCACGGACGAGAAGACCGGCGAGACGATCGAGAAGAACATCTCTGCCAGCGAGATGAACAAGCGCCGCCTGGAGTATGCCCGCCAGCTGGACGCAGAGCGCTACAAGGACGAGCGCACCGTTCCGCTGAGTGAGCTGAACAAGAAAGAGGAGGAATAACGGTTATGATCCGTACTCAGGAAGCAACCGGCAAGACGGTTGATGAAGCCCGCGCAAAGGCCTGCGCCCTGCTGGGTGTGCAGGCTGAGGATATGAATGTGAGCTACGAAGTGCTGGAAATGCCGCAGAAGACGGGATTCCTGGGCCTGAAACTGACCCCCGCCAAGGTGCGGGTCAGCGTGGAAGAGCCCGATGCACCCAAGGCTCCGGAGGCACCCGCCGCCGCAGAGGCACCGGCAGCTGCTCCTGTGGAGGAGAAGGTGGAAGTGCCCGCCGCACCCGCGGCGGAGGAAGCTGCTCCGGCAGAGGAACCCAAGGCCGAGGAGGCCGCACCGGCTGCAGAGGCAGCTCCCGCAGAGGAAGCCGAAGAGGTGGAAGTGCCCATCAACATCGAAGAGAACAGCAAGGTCAAGGCCGCTGTGGAATACCTGCAGGAAGTCATCACCCGGATGGGCGTCAATGACGTGACCTTCAGCGCCGTGCAGAAGGGCGAAGCCACCATCATCCGTCTGGATGGCGAGAAGCTGGGTGCCCTCATCGGCCGCCGCGGCGAGACCATGGAGAGCCTGTCCTATCTGGCAAGCCTGGTGGCCAACCGTCTGGAAGGCGATTACATCAAGCTGGGTCTGGATGTGGCCGGCTACCGCGATAAGCGCGAGAGCGACCTGACCGCACTGGCACAGCGCATTGGTGCCAAGGTGCGCAAGACCGGCCGCAGCTTTGCCATGGAGCCCATGAACCCCTACGAGCGCCGCATCATCCACTCTGCCATCGGCAAGATGGAGGGCGTCCGCAGCGAGAGCAAGGGCGAGGGCCGTGACCGCCGTGTGGTCATCTACTCTACCGCACCCGATGCCCAGACCGACAACACCTACGGCGAGCGCCGCCCGCGCGGCAACGGCCGCCGGAACGGTGGGAACCGGAATGGCGGTTATCGAGGGAACCGGAACGGCGACCGCAATGGCAGCAATCGCGGCGGCTACCGCAGCGGACCCCGCCCGGCAGGCAGCCGCGGCGGCCGCGGCTCCGGTGTGCCGGAGCGCACCTATGCGCCCCGCGACGCGGAGGATGCAGCACCCGTAGCACCCAAGCGCACCGAGCGCGTGGACGACTTCGCCGATTTCAGCTTCGGCAAGATCGAGATCTGATCGCTGAGTTTTGAACCATGCTGCCCCTTTCTGGTGGAAAACTGCCGGGGAGGGGCAGCTTTTGTTTTGCACACAGGCCGCATGCGAAGAAAAACTTCCCTTTTTCGTCGGTTCGTGGTACAATAAATTTTGATTCAAACCAGCGGGAGGGGACACAGATGCAGGATTCGACCATTGCAGCCATTGCAACAGCACCGGGGGCGGGCGGCATTGCCGTGGTGCGCCTTTCGGGGCCGGAGAGCTACGCCGTGGCGGCGCGAGTGTTCCGCCCCGCGAACCCGGACCGGACCGTGGCCGGGGCCAAGGGCTACACCGCCCTGTTCGGAACATTTCTGGAAGGGGAGGACGCCTTCGATGAGGGGGTCGCCCTCTTTTTCCGGGCACCCCACAGCTACACCGGCGAGGACGTGGTGGAGCTGAGCTGCCACGGCGGCAGCGCTGTGGCCCGGCGGCTGGTGGAAAGCTGCATCGAGGCCGGGGCTGCGCCTGCTGCGCCGGGCGAGTACACCCGTCGCGCCTTCCTGAACGGCAAGCTCAGCCTGACCCAGGCCGAGGCCGTCATGGATCTGGTGTCTGCGGATGGCAGACAGGGGGCCGCGCTGGCCAATGCTTCGCTGGGCGGGGCGCTGGCCAGAAAGATCGCCGCCGAAAAAGAGGCCCTGACCAGCTTGCAGGCCCATCTGGCCGCGTGGGTGGATTTCCCGGAGGAAGATGTGCCGGAGCTGGATGAACACCATCTGCAAGCCGTGCTGGGCAGCGTGAAGGACGAGCTGGATGTCCTCATCCGGAACTACGATGCCGGGGCCGTTCTGCGCGAAGGCGTGGACTGCGCCATCGTGGGCCGGCCCAATGCGGGAAAATCCACCCTGCTGAACCTGCTGGCCGGGTTCGACCGGGCCATCGTGACCCCGGTGGCGGGCACGACCCGCGACGTGGTGGAACAGGCCGTCCGGCTGGGCGACATCCGGCTGAACCTCTTCGACACCGCCGGACTGCGGGATACCGAAGACGTCATCGAGGCCGAGGGCATCCGCCGCAGCTGGAAGAAGCTGGACGAGGCCGGGCTGGTGCTGGCCGTCTTTGACGGCTCGGAGCCGCTGACGCGGGAGGACCTTGCGCTGGCCCGGAAGTGTGCGGGCCGCCCGGCCATTGCCCTCATCAACAAGGAGGACAAGCCGACCCGGTTCGACGCGGAGGTCATCGCGCCCTATTTTGCGATGGTGCTGCCGGTCTGCTGCCAGGAGGAGGAGGCACGGAAGCTCATCGCCTCGGCGGTGGCGCGGCTGCTGGGCACGAACCAGATCGACCCCCACGCTGCCAGCCTTTCGGGGCAGCGGCAGCTTGCCGCCGCCACCCGTGCGCGGGAAGCGGTCGCCGGTGCGCTGGAGGCCGCAGCGGGCGGGTTCGGGCTGGATGCCGTATCGGTCTGCGTGGACGATGCACTGGATGCCCTGTGTGACCTGACCGGCGAAAATGCGTCGGAAGCGGTCATCAACGAAGTATTTGAACGATTTTGTGTGGGAAAGTAAAAATGAACCATTTAGGAGATTATGACGTCATTGTGATCGGCGCAGGCCATGCGGGCATTGAAGCGGCCCATGCGGCTGCGACGCTGGGCGCGAAGACGGCGGTGTTCACCATGAGCCTGGATGCCATCGGCAATATGCCCTGCAACCCCAGCATTGGCGGGACCGCAAAAGGAACGCTGGTACGTGAATTGGATGCTCTTGGCGGCGTGATGGGCCTGGCGGCGGATGCTACCTATCTGCAGAGTCGGATGCTGAACAAGGGCAAGGGCCCGGCGGTCCATGCGCTGCGCGTCCAGACCGACCGCAAGCGCTACCACGAATATATGAAACATGCGCTGGAATTGACGCCGAGTCTGGCCATCCATCAGGCAGAGGTCGTCTCCATCGAGGTGGAGGACGGCCATGTGAAGGGGGTTGTGACCCAGCTGAACGGCGAGTATGGGGCCAAATGTGTGGTCATCGCCACGGGCACCAACCTCGGCGGCAAGATCTTTGTGGGCGATGCGTGGTATGCCTCCGGCCCGGACGGAATGCACGCCGCCAATGCCCTGACCGAGAGCCTGAAGGCGGCGGGCCTGCCGCTGCGCCGGTTCAAGACCGGCACCCCGGCCCGTGTCCACCGGCGCAGCATCGACTTCTCCCAGCTGGAATGCCAGCCCGGCGACCCGGACCATGAGCTGCAACCCTTCAGCTTCCTGACCGATGCACCCATGCACAACAAGGTGGAATGCTGGATCGCCTACACCAACCCGGAGACGCACCGGATCATTCTGGACAACATCCAGCGCAGCCCGCTCTACGGCGGCATGATCGAGGGCGTCGGCCCACGCTACTGCCCCTCCATCGAGGATAAGATCGTCCGCTTTGCAGGGAAGGACCGCCACCCCATCTTTGTGGAGCCCTGCGGCGAGAACACCGAGGAGATGTATTTACAGGGTGCTTCCAGCAGCCTGCCGGAAGATGTGCAGAACGCCTTCTACCGGAGCATCAAGGGGTTTGAGAACATCGAGATCATGCGTCCGGCCTACGCCATCGAATACGACTGTGTGGACCCGACCAGTCTGGAAGCAACGCTGGAGAGCAAAAATGTCCGCGGTCTGTACGGTGCGGGGCAGTTCAATGGCACCTCCGGCTACGAGGAAGCGGCTGCGCAGGGGCTGCTGGCCGGCCTGAACGCCGCCCGCAATGCACTGGGCAAAGAACAGCTCATTCTGCCGCGTCATACGAGCTACCTCGGTACGCTGGTGGATGACCTTGTGACCAAGGGCGTCATGGACCCTTACCGCATGATGACCAGCCGCAGCGAATACCGGCTGACCCTGCGGCAGGACAACGCCGATCAGCGCCTGACCCCCATCGGCCGGGACTATGGGCTGGTGCAGGATGACCGCTGGGCCAGATACCAGCACACACAGACCATTCTGAACGCGGAGCGCCGCCGCCTGCACGAGACGCATCTGCGCACCGCCGACCTGCGGGCCGCGATGGAAGCGGCGGGTCTGGCCCCGGCAGCGGAGGGCGGCATCGCCGAAGAGCTGCTGCGCCGCCCGGAGATCTCCTATCCGCTCCTCGCGGGCGTTATCGGCTGGGGGGAGGAGATCACCCCCATGCTGGCCGAGCGACTGGAGACGGAGATCAAGTATGCGGGCTACATTGCCCGGCAGGATCGGATGATCCGCGACGTGGCCCGCCATGAAAAGACGCTCATCCCGGAGGGTTTCGCCTATGAGGCCCTGACCGGCCTGACGCTGGAAGCCCGCGAGAAGCTGGCGCGCATCCGCCCGAAAAATCTGGGGCAGGCGGGGCGCATCCCCGGCGTGTCGCCCTCGGATGTGGCGCAGCTCAGCATCGCGCTGGCCGCAGGCCCCCGGAAAGATTGAGAGAGAATGCCAGGGCCTCTTCTCCTAAAAGGAGAGTCCACCATGCGCCGACCTACGTAAAGCGCACCGGGGAATGACCCGTCCGAACACGCGAAACACCTGAAACGAAAAGGAACAAACGATGATCGACAAAAACAGACTGGAAGAAAAGTGTTCCATGTGGAACATTGCGCTGACCGGGACCCAGCTCGACCAGCTGGACGCCTTTGCAGAGATTTTGGTGGAGTATAACCAGAAGGTCAACCTGACCGCCATCACCGACCCGGAGGGCATCGAGGACAAGCACTTCCTCGATAGCCTGCTCTTTGCCGCGCAGCCGGAAGTGGCAGGGAAGATGGTGGACGTCGGCGCAGGGGCAGGCTTCCCCGGCATCGTGACCAAGATCTACAAACCGGAACTGGAACTGACCCTGATGGAGCCGACCGGCAAACGGGTGGAGTTTTTGAAATATGCCTGCGGCCAGCTGGGCCTGACCGGGGTGGAGTTCGCCAAGGAACGCGCTGAGGAAGCAGCCCGCAAGAGCTGGCGGGAACAGTTCGACCTCGCTTCGGCTCGCGCGGTGGCGGCTCTGCCGATGCTGGCCGAATACTGCCTGCCGCTGGTCAAGGTCGGCGGCAGCTTTCTGGCAATGAAGGGCGCTTCCGGTGAGGAGGAACTCGCGGCAGCCCGCGGCGCCATCCGGAAGCTGGGCGGCGCGTATCAGGAGACCCGCACTCTGCATCTGCCCGGCGGCGACACCCGCACCCTCATCCTCTGCAAAAAGATTTCGCAAACTCCGACAGCGTACCCCAGAAATGGTGGAAAAATCGCAAAATCGCCACTGAAATAACGAAATATCGAAATAAAATTGAAGTACCCTGCCGAACGAAACTTCTGGCAGGGTGTTTTGTTTTCTGGTACACTGGGGATGGAACGAGGCTTGTTTTCCACCTTTTCCTGAGAAATTGTTGAAAACAAGCGCATACTTTGGTGAAAGGGGCATTCTTATGTTTGAACGTAGAAGATCCGCTGGAAAGATCGTACAGCTCCCGGTGGAAGACATCCATCCCTCGCCGTATCAGGCGCGCACGACCTTCGATGAGCAGGAGCTTGCGGGGCTGGCCCAGAGCATCCGGGAAAACGGTCTGTTGCAGCCCATCACGGTGCGGAAGACCGACAGCGGCTATGAACTGGTTGCGGGGGAGCGGCGACTCCGCGCCTGCAAGCTGGCGAAGATGGAGACCATCCCATCCATCGTCTGCAACTTCACCGACCAGCGCACCGCCGCGCTTGGCCTGCTCGAAAATTTGCAGCGGGCAGACCTGAACCCATTTGAGCAGGCGCAGGGCCTGCGGGACGTGATGGTTTTGTGGGACTGCACGCAGGCCGAAGCAGCCAAACGGCTGGGGATGGCACAGCCGACTCTGGCAAACAAGCTCCGCCTTTTGCAGCTGACAGGGGACCAGCGGCAGTTCATTCTGGACAACGGCCTGACCGAGCGCCACGCGCGGGCGGTCCTCCGCCTGCCGGAGAACCGCCGCAGCGAAGCCCTCATCATGATCGCCAAGCGGAAGATGAACGCCCGCGCGACCGACCTTTACATCGACCAGCTGCTGAACGAGACGTCGCAGGGCAAGCACCGCATTTCGATGGTCAAGGATGTGCGCATCTTTGTGAACACCATCGACCACGCCATCCGCCTGATGACCGACAACGGTGTGCCCGCCACCGCCCACCGTGAGGAGCGGGACGGCTACATTGAGTACACCGTCCGCATCCCAACTGCTGCGGCCCAGAAATAGGGGAGGGAATGTTCCATGTGGAACATCCGGAGCAAAAAAAGCAACAGCAAAAACGCGCCGGGAAGCGAAAGAATTTGAAAAAATCGAACGGAGGAAGCAAAATCTGCGAATGCGGGGCCGTTTTCGCGTAAAATTATAAAGAATCGGGTTCAAAAAGCCGCGCTGATGTGCTATACTAAAGAACAAAGGGGTCCGCAGACGGGAAAACGGCGGCCCGACCTCGAATGTTCCATGTGGAACAAAAAGTTTTCCTGAGAGGAAGAAAACGCGCGTGGCAAAAATAGTTGCAGTTGCAAACCAAAAGGGCGGCGTGGGCAAAACGACCACGGCTGTCAATCTGTCGTCCTGTGTTGCGGCGCTGGGCAAAAAGGTGCTCATCGTGGATCTGGACCCGCAGGGCAACACCACCACCGGCTACGGCATCCCCAAGCGGAGCGTCGAGCTGGGGACGTATGAGATGCTCATCGGCGAGGCGAGAGCCCGGCAGGCCATCCGGAACACCGAGTTCCGCACCGACGTCATCGGCTCCAACACCCGGCTGGCGGGCGCGAGCCTGGAAATGATCGACCTGCCCGGCCGCGAGAGCCGCCTGCGCAAGGCGCTGGCCGAAGTGCAGAAGGACTATGACTTCATCTTCATCGACTGCCCGCCCAGCCTGGACCTGCTGACGCTGAACGGCCTGTGCGCCTGCGACAGTGTGCTGATCCCGATCCAGTGCGAGTATTATGCGCTGGAAGGTCTGTCTGAGCTTATCAGCACCCTGAAGACCATCCGCAAGAAGTACAACCCCTATCTGGACATTGAGGGCGTGGTCTTCACGATGTTCTCCGGCCGCCTGAACCTGACCATGCAGGTCGTGGAGCAGGTCAAAAAGTACTTCGGGGCCAAGGTCTACAAGACCACCATCCCGCGCACCATCCGCATTTCGGAGGCGCCCAGCTACGGCCAGCCCATCAATTTCTACGAGCCGAAGGGCAAGGGCAGCGAGGCTTACATGGACCTCGCCATTGAGTTCGTGAAGAACAACCGCCCGCACGAGCCTGCCAAACGGCGCGGCAAGGGCAGCAGTGCACCCGCCAAACCGAAAAATGCGCTGGAAGAAGTAAAGCAGGGGGAAGTATAAGGAGATGGCAAAGAAAAGAGGGGGCCTCGGCCGAGGGCTGGAAAGTCTGTTCGAGGACGTTTCGCCCAGCTTTGAGCCCGACAATGCAAAGATCGAGACCCTGCCGCTGCGGGAGATCGAGCCTGACCCCGACCAGCCCCGCAAGACCTTTGATGACGAGACACTGGCCGAGCTGGCCTCCAGCATCGCTGAACACGGACTCATCCAGCCCATTGCGGTGCGGCCCAAGGTGTCTGGCGGCTACCTCATCGTGGCAGGCGAGCGCCGCTGGCGGGCCTGCCGGATGGCGGGCCTGACCGAAGCGCCGGTCGTCGTAAAGGACGTCACCGACGAGCAGGCCATGGAGATCGCGCTGGTGGAGAACCTGCAGCGCGAAGACCTGGACCCGGTGGAAGAGGCCATGGGCATCCGTGAGCTGATGACCCGCTGCGACCTGACCCAGGAGCAGGCCGCCCGGAAGCTGGGCAAGAGCCGCAGTGCGCTGGCCAACAGCCTGCGCCTGCTGAACCTGCCGGAAAACGTGCTGGAGCTGCTCAAGAGCGGTTTCCTCAACACCGGCCACGCCAAGGTCATCCTGGGCCTGCCCACGCCGGAGCTGCAGGAGCAGGCCGCGCAGATGATCGCCGACCATGAACTGAACGTCCGGCAGGCCGAAGTGCTCTGCAAAAAGCTGGCACGGCCCGCCAAAGGCCCCGCCGAACCGGCTCCCATCGACACGTTGCCGGTGGAGGTGGAGGAGAGCCTGAAAGAAGTGCTGGGCAGCGAAGTCAACGTCGCATACCATGGCGGCAAGGGCAGGCTGACGGTGCATTTCTATTCGGACGAACAGCTCCGAGCCTTTGCAAATCTGCTGGGCCAGTATCAACAATCATGCGATTGAGGGCGGGCTCCCGCCTTTGAACGGCACGGGGACGATGCGCCCCCGCGCGAATGAAATAGAGTAAGGAGAGTAAATCATGCTTGATATCAAATTTGTCCGTGAGAACCCGGACGCGGTCAAGGAAAACATCAAGAAGAAGTTCCAGGACGCCAAGCTCCCCCTCGTGGACGAGGTCGTTGAGAAGGACGCCAAGTACCGCGAGTGCCTGAAGGAGGTCGAATCCCTCAAGGCTGCCCGCAACAAGCTGAGCAAGGCCAACGGCCCGCTGTTCGGCCAGTTGAAGAAGTGCACCGACGAGGCACAGAAGGCTGAGCTGCAGAAGCAGATCGATGCCAACAACGCTGCCGTCAAGGCCGACGCAGACAAGATGGCAGAGCTGGAAGCCGAGGAGGCAACGCTCGCAGCCCGCATCCAGGAAATCATGTACTCCATCCCCCAGATGATCGACCCCAGTGTGCCCATCGGCCCCGATGACACCTACAACGTCGAGGCACAGCGCTTCGGTGAGCCCGTCGTGCCCGATTTCCCCATCCCGTACCACACCGAGATCATGGAGAGCTTCGACGGCATTGATATGGACGCTGCAGGCCGCGTGGCCGGCAATGGCTTCTACTATCTGCTGGGCAACATCGCCCGCCTGCACGAGGCCGTTCTGGCCTATGCGCGTGACTTCATGATCGACAAGGGCTTCACCTATGTCATCCCGCCCTTCATGATGCACGGCAACGTGGTGCAGGGCGTGATGTCCTTCCCGGAGATGGACGCCATGATGTACAAGATCGAGGGTGAGGACCTGTACCTGATCGGCACCAGCGAGCACACCATGATCGGCCGCTTCATCGACCAGACCCTCGACGAGGCAACGCTGCCCCTGACCCTGACCTCCTACAGCCCCTGCTTCCGCAAGGAGAAGGGCGCCCACGGCATCGAGGAGCGCGGCATCTACCGCATCCACCAGTTCGAGAAGCAGGAGATGATCGTCGTCTGCCGCCCCGAAGAGAGCGCCGACTGGTATGAGAAGCTGTGGAAGAACTCTGTGGAGTTGTTCCGCAACATGGAGATCCCCGTCCGTCAGCTGAACTGCTGCTCCGGCGACCTGGCAGACCTGAAGGTCAAGAGCTGCGACATCGAGGCCTGGAGCCCCCGCCAGCAGAAGTACTTCGAGGTCTGCTCCTGCTCCAACCTGGGCGATGCACAGGCCCGCCGTCTGCACATCCGCGTCAAGGGTAAGGACGGCAAGACCTATCTGGCCCACACTCTGAACAACACCTGCGTGGCACCTCCGCGTATGCTGATCGCCTTCCTGGAGAATCACCTTCAGGCCGACGGCTCGGTCACCATCCCCAAGGTCCTGCAGCCCTACATGGGCGGCCTGGAGGTCATGGTCCCGACCCACAAGAAGGGCTGAGAGCTGACCACACGGTTTTCCACAGCAATGCAATAAGATGTTGAAAACACCCCGCTTTACCGTTTGCTGACGCAGACGATCGAGCGGGGTGTTTGCTGTTGATGGGGGACGATTTCTTCACGGCAGTCTCGCCTCGTAGACAGTCCTCGTACGGGAAACAAAAAATCCTCAATCCGAAGATTGAGGATTTTTTATGACCCGTACGGGAATCGAACCCATGTTACAGCCGTGAAAGGGCCGTGTCTTAACCGCTTGACCAACGGGCCTTATAAATACAGAGCTTCGCTAAAACCTCCGACATTCATCATCCACTATTGCGGACGACCGTCCCCCTTATCTTAGCGAAACTCTGTAACTTGGTAGCGGCAACTGGATTTGAACCGGTGACACTTCGGGTATGAACCGAATGCTCTAGCCAACTGAGCTATGCCGCCATATTTTGTTTGCGCACTTGAACGGTGCTTTATTATTATATCCAGAACTCGCCTGTTTGTCAACAATTATTTCTAAAAAAATCAAATTTTTTTTCAGATCTCCGGTACAGCCCGAAAAAACGAGCGGCTGCACTGCCGCAGCCGCTCGAACATGGGGTGTTTTCCGCACCGTCACTCCCGGTACTTTTCCATCATCTCTTTGAACAGGATGGCCGGGGACGGCGGAGTGTAGGTGATGGCGTTGGCACCGGCGGCGATGGTGGCCGAGATGCTCTCGCCGGTCTTGCCGCCGCTGGCGATGATGGGGACATCCGGAAACGCATCGCGGATCTTCTTCAAGATGCGGGGCGTGTCGGTGCTGCAAGCCACATTCAAGATGGACGCGCCGGATTCGAGGCGGGCACGGATGTCGGTGTCCGCTTTGGTCACGGTGATGATGACCGGGATGTCCACCACCCGCGAGACCGCCAGCAGATTCAGGTCTGAAATGGGAGAGTTGAGCACGACACCCATGGCACCCTGGCTCTCGACGTCGCGGGCCAGGTTCAAGGTGCGCACACCGTGGGTGGTGCCGCCGCCCACGCCGCAGAACACCGGGATGTAAGAGGCCTTGATGATGGCGTCACTGATGGCCTGTTGAGGCGTGAACGGATAGACGGCGAAGACGGCGTCGGCATCGCAGTTGCGGATGATGGCGAGGTCGGTGGTGAAGACGAGGCTCTTCAGCCGCCGTCCGTTGATGACGATGCCGCTGGCCTGATAGACCTCCTGCGGCATTTTCAGGATGTTGTGGCGCAGGCGGCTCTCGACGTTGGGGGATGCTTTCTTTTCAGCTGCCATAGGGGGATACCTCCAGATGATTCCGATGTGATTCAAATTTGAATCAAATTATAAGAAAGAAGGCCCCGGAATGCAATGAACTGCCCGTAAACTTTATGAAAACAAAGATCACCCTCTCCGGGCAAATTCCAGAATGTCCATCGGCACTGCGGCCAGCGCATCGGCTCCGGCTGCGGTAAGCTCCGCTTCGCCCCGGAAGCCCCAGAGCGCGCCCATGGCGGGCAGACCGGCGTTGTGGCCGGTCAGGATATCCACATCGCTGTCGCCCACGAAAAGGGTGCTGGCGGCCTCTGCACCGAGGTCCTGCATCAGGGCATAGACGCCGGTGGGGTCAGGCTTGGTGGGCACATTCGGGCGGCTGCCCCGGACGAGCGCGAACCGACCGGTGCCGAAGTAGTGCGCGATGATCTTCCCGCAGAGCGGGTCTGCCTTGTTGGAAAAGACGGCGGTCTGGATGCCTTCGGCCTTCAGGGCGTCCAGCAGCTCCGGGATGCCGGGATAGGGAGCCGTCTTGTCTTCCTTGTGGGCATCGTACCGGGCCGTGAACTCGGCCAGCGTCGCGGCCAGCCGTTCGGGCGACCGGGCATCGGCGGGCGAAAAGCGCTCCACCAGCTTCGGGATGCCGTTTCCTACCATGTGCTTGAACTGCTCCACCGTAAAGGTGGGCCAGCCGTGCTGAGCGCAGACCCAGTTGCCTGCATCGGCCAGGTCGTCGATGGTGTTCAGAAGGGTACCGTCCAGATCAAAAAGGATCGTTTTTATCATAAGATTCGACTTCTTTCCAAAAATTCAAAACATTTCTGTGCGTCCCGCCACGGGATGCTGCGCACCGTCAGCCGGACAAAACCGGGGAAGGCGACGGTCAGATCGGTGCGGTCTGCATTGACGGCCCAGGGCGACTGCCGGGCCGTCAGGCAGATATCCGGATGGAAGACGCAGATGCTGTGCAGATAGATGCCCCGCTGCCGCCGCAGGGTCAGACGCCCCTCCCGCAGCCAGACCCCCTCCCGCCGGTAGCCCATCGCGCCGCCCGCCAGCCCCGCCGCAAAGAAAAGGGTGGGGAACAGCAGGGTCACGGTCAGGCCGGGCAGGGTGGAGCGGGAGATGAGGGTGAGCAGGGCGCAGAGGGCAAAGGGTGCTCCGGCGGGAGCAAAAAAGATGAGACTGCGCTGTTCTGTCCGGGCCAGAAGGTCCGGCGGCATCCGAAATTCGGGCAGAAGCTCCCGGAAGAGCGCTTCCTCCCCGGAACGGTAAACGAAGAGCGGCAGCTCCGGGGAGCAGCTGCCCGCCGTCACGAAGACCGGCCAGCGCCGCATCAGCCGGGCAAAGGGGGAAAGGCGGACGTCGGCAAAGCTGATCTGGTCGCTCTTCACCCGGCACTCGAACCGGTCCAGCCAGCCGCCGCGGCTGCCGATCTGGGTGCTGGTGTGCCAGACCTCGTAGTGCACCGTCTGCACAAAGCTGCGCAGCAGGCTCAGCCCCAGCAGAAAGCCGGAGAAGGCCAGCAGCCAGGCCGCACCGGCGGGCAGCCACCGCGCCGCCAGCCCGGCCAGAAAGTTGATCTGCGCAAAGGCCAGCTCATAGCGGTCCGGGCCCTGCTGCGTCTGCCGGATGGCCAGCAGAAAGAGCGCCAGCGTGGAAAGACTGTTGGCCCCCAGCAGCCCCAGCGCCGCCCGCTCGCCGCCTTTGGGCCGGTGCAGGCTGGGGGCCTCGATGGGGAGCAGCTGGTCGGCCAGATGCTGCGCATCGGCCCGGCGGAGGCAGAGGGTCAGGGTGCGCTGTTTCGGTTCGCCCACGGGATAGAGCGTCACCCGGCTGGCCCCGGCCAGCCGGTAATAAAACGGCCGTTCGATGGTCAGGGCTGCCAGCGAAGCGCCCCGCACCGTCCGGTCGAACCGGAACAGCAGCTTCCAGTGGAGGCAGAAGGTGCCGCTTTCACCCAAAGACCAGCTGCTCGCGTGGAGGATGACCCAGCTCAGCGCACAGACCAGCAGAAAGAGGATGAGATCCTGCCGGAGCGCTGCCTGCAGCGCAGCCCAGTTGCGCTCAAACAGCACGCGGAGGAGCGGCACCAGATAGAGCACCAGCGTTTTGCGGAGGACCCGCAGGGCGGCAAAGGGGTGCAGACGATGTTCAGTCATGGGGCGTCCTCCGCAAGGGCACAGGCCAGCGCCGCCGCCTGTGCTGCGGGCACGGCAGGCACCAGCACCCGTGCGCCGGGAGCCGAGATGACCAGCACCGTGACTCCGGCCAGCCGCAGCAGCGGCGAGCGGAACTGCTGGATGCCGGTCACGGCCCGGCGGGGCACCACCCGCCGCACCGGAAAAGCGATGCCGGCATAGATGGTCAGGGTGTGTTCCCCCAGCACGGCAGCATAGCTGCAGGCCCGCGCCCGCAGCAGGGCCGTGAGCACGGCCCAGAGCAGGCAGAAGACCGCCCCGGCGGGGATGCTCTGCCAGAAGGCGAACGGCGCAAGGAACAGCCCGGCGGCTGCTGCCCAGATGCAGAGCACCGCCCGGCCCTTGGGCGGGATGACCAGCGCCGTGCGGCGCAGCTCCCGCTCGGTCATTTGCCGCTGAGCCCCCACGCCTCGGTCAGCAGGTGGAGGGTGTCATCCTGCGTCAGGAGCAGGATGCGGTCCCACGGCAGCAGGACGGTGTTGCCGTGGGGGATGATGAGCTCGGTGTCGCGGGTGATGCTGACCAGGATGGCATCGCCGGGGATGGGGATGTCCATGATGGCCTTGCCCGCGTAGAGGAAGTTCTCCGGCAGCAGGATCTCGTTCAGGCTGGCCGTGCCGCCGCCCAGCGAGAGCAGCTGGCGGATGGTGTCGGTCTCGATCTCCCGCTCCAGGATGTGGCTCAGGTTGTCGGTGCCGCAGACCACGGTGTCCACGCCGAGGGTGTGGAGCAGTTCCCGGTTCTTGGGGTTGGAGGCACGGGCCACGGTGCGGCCGACGCCGAACTCCCGCTTCGCGATCTGGCAGGCGATGAGGTTGTCCTCATCCGAGCCGGTCACGGCCACAAAGGCGTCGCAGCTGGCCGCGTCGGCGCTGCGCAGGGTATCCATATTGATGGAATCACCGCAGATGACCGGGATGTCCAGCTGGTCGGCCAGCATCCGGCACTGCGCTTCCACCGGTTCGATGATGACAACGGAATGGTGGTTGGCCAGCAGGCTCTGGGCCAGATACCGCCCCACGCGCCCGCCGCCGGCAATACAAACTTTCATACAAAACCTCGATATTACTTAAAGTTTATCTTTTTGCCGCCGCAAAGCGGCCGGAGAGGCCTTACTTTGCCAGTGCCCGGAACACGGCCTGTTCTGTGAGGATAGTGGGGCAGATGGTCTCCAGCCCGTAGACCTTGTGGTAGAGCACTTGCAGATGCGGGTCCGAGACGCGGCAGATGACCTTTTCGCGCTGGAAGATGCTTTTGGCAATCTGTGCCGCCATCAGGTTCACCGAGTCGTCCTCGCTGACGGCGGCCACGGCGTCGCAGTTCTCGATGCCGCCCTGCTTGAGGACGTCGGGGTCGGTGGGGTCGCCCACCAGAGCCGTGCCGCCAAAGTTGTAATCGTCGAAGCTGTCCAGCCGCTTGAGCTGCTCGGAGTCCTTCTCAATCAGGGAGATGTCGTGGCCGATGTGTTCCAGGTCGCGCACCAGGGCGGCACCCACCTGGTCGCAGCCGATGACAAGAATGTTCATGGATGATACCTCGCTGTTTTCAGAACGCAGAAGATCCTGCGTCAAAATGGTCCCACAAAGGGGAAATGGAGCTGCCCCCAGTATAGCATATTTCCCGGCACAGATAAATAGAGAAGCTGTCACCGGGGCGGAACTGTAAAAATTTGAAAATTTCCGTGCGGAAGACCGCATAGTATGGTATACTGAACGGAGAGTCTGAAATCGACAAACGATCAGCGCATCGTTTTGCGCTGCACAGGAGGAACCAAATGTTTTTTGAAATATTGAAAGCCATCCTGATGGGCATCGTGGAGGGCATCACCGAGTGGCTGCCCATCTCGTCCACCGGCCATATGATCCTGGTGGAACAGCTCATCCATTTCAACGCCAGCGAAGAGTTCATGTCCATGTTCCGCGTGGTCATCCAGCTGGGTGCCATCCTTGCGGTGGTGGTGCTGTTCTGGAACAAGCTCTGGCCCTTCGGCATCCGGCACGGCCGGGTAGCGTCCAAGCCGGAAGTCTGGCAGCTCTGGTTCAAGGTGGTGGCTGCCACCCTGCCCGTGCTGGTCATCAGCCCGCTGGACGACTGGTTCGAGGCGCACTTCTACAATTACATCACCGTGGCCGCCATGCTGATCCTGTACGGCGTCCTCTTCATCGTGGTGGAGAACCGCCGCACCGCGCCCCATGTGGCCAAGCTGGAACAGATCACCTACCGGGAAGCCTTCCTCATCGGCGTGTGGCAGATGCTGGCCATCATCCCCGGCACCTCCCGCTCCGGTGCCACCATCGTGGGAGGCCTGCTGCTGGGCCTCTCCCGCGCCTGCGTGGCCGAGTTCACCTTCTATCTGGCCATCCCGGTCATGGCAGGTGCCTCGCTGCTGAAGGTGATCAAGTTCGCCCTTTCCGGCGCAGCCATCACCGGGTCGGAGGTCGCCGTCCTCGTCACGGGCTGCGTCGTGGCTTTCGTGGTCAGCCTGGCGGCGATCCGCTTCCTGATGGATTACGTCAAGCGCCACAACTTCAAGTTCTTCGGCCTGTACCGCATCGTTCTGGGCGTCATCGTCCTGGCCGTTGCTGCGGTCAGCGCCATTGCATAAGAAAACCGGATCGTTTCAGACAAAGGAGGTCTTCTGGTGAGCAGGATGAAAAAATGGGGTCTTCTGGCGGTGCTGCTGCTTTCGCTGTTTGTGTTTACAGCATGCGAGGGATTGCCGCCGGAAATAGATACGACGCATATTCCCTATGCAAACAGCCGGACAGCAGCTGTTTTTAGTGGGCTTCGAAATGGGCGGCTCAAGATTACCTACACGTCGGATATCTGGTGGAAGGTGATCCAAGGAGAACTCTATGCAGACCTGGGTTCCAACCGGGTACAGATCCATGCGGTGAGAAATTCGTATGATTTCTATCAGCGGGAAGAGGGAATGACCTGCTACACACTGGACGTGAATGAAAAGACCTATACCGAGGAAATGTCCAGTGGGGAAGGCATGCTTCATGTGGCTAAGATTCTGACGACCGGCGGAAGCGGAACGGTGACGCTGACACGAGAAATGATTGATGACTGGTACGAGAACTGTGAGCAGCTCTACGACGGAGATCAGCTGGTCGCGACCTGCATCTTCGATGGAGCGAAGCTAAAGTACATCCGCACAACGCTCATGGAAAACGAGGTCGTTCTCCGCATCGACAGCATGAGTAGCTCGTTCGATTCCGGCGAGATGAACATCGCCGGGT
>OGYX01001322.1_pt1 | contig 17926 bp, 16 predicted proteins | sample 1576601 | NCBI WGS metagenome assembly OGYX01 (sample SAMEA3541561, study PRJEB24748) | human gut metagenome | biome: human gut; feature: human-associated habitat; material: faeces | place: China | collected 2012 | reverse complement strand
TGCGAAGGAACATGAGCTGCAAAACATCCATCTACCAAATCAAAATAATCGCCAGCCGCCATTTATTACGACATGCTTTCTGCTTGTCAACTCCGAAAAGCACAAAGGCCAGGATATTGACTGCAAGCAGATAATAATATATGTAATCATTCATGATAGCTCCCTCCGGGATCTGTGTCCTGTATTTCGGACAGTAACCGATTTATGTCTTCATTGCAGTTTGATGATCAGCACCGGTATGGGCGGATCATTGGGCCGGTTTGCATATTCCGACAGGATCACCAGATATTTATGAGGATCCAGCTGACGGATAAACACAAGCATCTCATCCCGTTCCTGATATCCCGTATCCCCGCCACTGTAAATGCAAAGTGTCATAAGTCCGCCTTTTTTCAGAAGCTTAAGTCCGCTTTCCACCGCTCTTTTGCTGCTGTCTGCTCTGGTTGCCACCGAATGGTCTCCGCCGGGAAGATATCCCAGATTAAAGGTGATGCAGGACACTGTTTCTGCTTCTGCATAAACATCCATATTCTCATAGGATTCCAGAAGAAGCTGATAATTTTCCGGACAGTTATCTCTTTTCAGGCGCTCCTCCGTATGTTCCAGTGCCTGCTTCTGAATGTCAAAAGCCAGAACCCGTCCCCTTTTTCCTGCAAGCTGGCTTAACAGAGCCGTGTCATTGCCATTTCCCATTGTTGCATCGATACAAATGTCTCCCGGCATGACCTGCTGCCGTATAAAATGCTGCGTGTATGCAGTGATCTGAAGATTTTTCATTTAAAAATCCTTTCAAAATTCTCTTACAGTTCATGATAATACGGACAGATATCCTCATAATGTCCGTCCTTCATACGGAACCCCTTCGGGATCACGCCAAGCTGGATAAATCCAAGTCTCTCATGATGATCTTCTTTATTTAAGCAGCTCCACATTCCGTCCGTCTCTTCGGATCACACCCTCATCCGAGAGATTTTTGATCTCCCGCATCATGGCACTCCGGTCCACACTTAAATACTGGGCCAGTGCAGTATAGGACATGGGCAGCTTGAATTTCCCGGCATTTTTTTCCGCAGCCAGAGAATGCAGATAGGCTATCAGCTTCTTCCTGGTGGAGGATCGTGAAAGCATGTATATCCGATCTGTCTGCTGTCCGGAACGAAGGGCCGTCATCTGCAGCAGATTACTGACCATCTGGCTGTGATGATGACAGGCATTTTCACAGCGCTTGATCACATGCTCATAATCAATAAACAGCACTTTCGTCACGGTAGTGGCACATACATAATAATGCTGGGAATCTGACGAAAGCAGAAACGGTTCGCCAAATACACTGTCCTTATTCAATTCATCGATGACATACTCATTTCCATCCTCGTCACAGCAGTAGAGAACTGCTCTTCCCTCCTGGATCAGACCGATCTTTTTCATGGAGCTGGAATATTCCATTATGGTTTCTCCATTCTGAAAAACTTTCTCCCGGACTTTGAAGCAGACACGCATCCTTTCCTGTTCTTCGGGCAAAATATCCGTAAATAAAGTGATATGCTCCATAAATTTTCCTCCCACCGGCAAAATAATCTTCCGCATATCTGTACTTTTCTCTCTGCATCCAGGACTATGTAAGAGGACTCTCAAAGCAGATATCCGTATTTTATTTTGCTGCATGTTTCTGATTTTATACCAGCACGAAAAAAATGTAAAGTCTGGAATTTTTTTCTGTTTTGTTGTATTTGCAACAGTTTTTGTTGTCGATTTCTGTTATATTTTTATCAAAGTTAAGAAACAAACAAAACCTGAAGCATATAAATAAATCCACCATAGAAAGAAAAGAGGAATCGCTCATGAAAATCACAGATACCATCAAATATGTAGGCGTTAATGATCATCAGGTTGACCTTTTTGAAGGCCAGTACAAAGTGCCGAACGGCATGTCCTACAACTCCTATGTGATCCTGGACGAAAAAATTGCGGTTATGGATACGGTAGATGCAAATTTTACTCACGAATGGCTTGATAATATCCAGAAAGTTCTGGGTGACCGGAAACCGGATTATCTGATCGTACAGCATATGGAACCGGATCATGCAGCCAACATCGCAAACTTCCTGAAGGCTTATCCGGACACCATCGTTGTTTCCAACAAAAAAGCCTTCGCCATGATGCAGAATTTCTTTGACCTGGATCTGGAAGGTCATCAGATCATCGTAGATAACGGCGGAACCCTTTCCCTTGGAAAACACAATCTGACTTTTGTATTTGCACCGATGGTTCACTGGCCGGAGGTTATGGTCACTTATGACAGCACAGAAAAGGTTCTTTTTTCCGCAGACGGCTTCGGAAAATTCGGTGCCCTGGATGCAGATGAACCATGGGACGATGAGGCAAGAAGATACTATATCGGCATCGTTGGAAAATATGGTGTGCAGGTGCAGAATCTTCTGAAAGTAGCCGCAACTCTGGATATCCAGACCATCTGCCCGCTCCACGGACCGGTTCTTACTGAAGATCTTGGACATTATATCAGTCTCTATGATACCTGGTCTTCCTATACACCGGAGGATGACGGAATCGTGATCGCCTACACTTCCGTTTACGGCCACACAAGAACAGCAGTCGCACAGCTTGCCGATAAATTCCGTGCCAAAGGATGTCCGCGTGTTCTGATCTATGACCTTGCAAGAGATGATATGTCCCAGGCACTGAGCGATGCTTTCCGTTACTCCAAGCTGGTTCTCGCAACCACCACATATAATGCAGGTATCTATCCGTTTATGAACGACTTTATTACCCGTCTGGCAGAGCACAACTTCCAGAACCGCACTGTAGGACTGATTGAAAACGGAAGCTGGGCACCGCTGGCAGCGAAGGTCATGAAAGAAATGCTTTCCAAATGCAAAAAGATCAACTGGCTGAATACCACAGTTAAGATCATGTCTGCAGTAAACGAAGAAAACCGCAGACAGATGGAAGCTATGGCTGATGAGCTCTGCCAGGAATACATTGCAAAAAGCGATGATCTTGCCAACAAAAATGATATGACCGCTCTGTTCCGCATCGGTTACGGCCTCTATGTGGTAACCTCCAACGATGGCAAAAAGGACAACGGTCTGATCGTCAATACCGTTACACAGCTTACCGACAACCCATATCGCGTGGCTGTCAACATCAACAAGGCAAACTACTCTCACCACGTGATTCAGCAGACCGGTATCATGAACGTAAACTGCCTGTCCACAGATGCTCCGTTCTCTGTTTTTGAGCAGTTCGGCTTCCAGTCCGGCAGAAGCACCGATAAATTTGCCGGCCAGAAAGTAAACCACTCCGACAACGGCCTGGTATTCCTGGACAAATATATCAATGCTTTCATGTCCCTGAAGGTAGAAAACTATGTGGATCTCGGCACTCACGGAATGTTCATCTGCAGCGTCACAGAGGCCCGCGTCATGAGCGATCAGGATACCATGACTTACACCTACTACCAGAAACATGTAAAGCCAAAGCCACAGACCGAGGGCAAAAAAGGCTGGGTATGTAAAGTCTGCGGATACATCTATGAAGGCGATGAACTTCCTGAAGATATCATCTGCCCGCTGTGCAAGCATGGCGCTGTGGATTTTGAGCCGATCGAAGGATAAGGCAAAAATCCGGATCAGCTGATCTTATCCGGTTACAACTCCCTTGTTTTTACAAATTATAAACCTTATAAACTGCAAAAGACAGGTCTTTGAATGGCCTGTCTTTTTGCGGTATCGTTCTCTTCAATATCTTTTATTTCATCAGTCTGATAACCTGCTCTGCAGTATCTGCCAGATTCTGCTTTGCATTCTCATTTTTCATGGCCTCCTCCAGAGTTACCACTCCACGGAGGATCGGGAAAAAGGCATCGATTCCTGCATCGTTGCAGGCTCTTGCGTCACGCTGTACGGCACCTGCAAAGGCGATCACTTTTTTTCCATATTTCTTTGCAAGCTTTGCAACACCTACCGGCGCTTTTCCCATGGCTGTCTGTCCATCCATGCGTCCCTCACCTGTGATCACAAAATCCGCGTCTTTGATGTAGTCCTCAAGTTTTGTCTCATCCAGCACGATATTGATCCCGGATTCCAGAACTGCATCGGTAAAGGTCAGGAATGCAAATCCCATTCCGCCGGCGGCACCTGTTCCCGGATACTTTGGATCTGCTTTCGGAAAACGCTCCTTTGCAAGCTCTGCGTAGGCACCCAGCCACTGATCCATGTCCTGGATCATCTCCGGTGTAGCACCCTTCTGCGGTCCGTAGATGGCACTGCATCCAAGCTCTCCGCAAAGAGGATTTGTGACATCGCAGGCAACACGGAATTTACATTCTGCAAGCTCCGGGATCACATAGGCATCTGTGATCTCTGTGATGTCTTTCAGGCCTCTTGCTCCCGGAAGGACTTGTTTTCCGTCTTTGTCCAGAAATGCATAGCCAAGTGCCTGAAGCATTCCCACACCACCGTCATTGGTGGCGCTTCCGCCGATACCCACAATAAATCTGCGGCAGCCTTTTTCGATGGCGTCCCTGATCACCTCACCGACACCGTAGGTTGTGGTATAAAGAGGATTTCTTTTTTCGTCCGGTACCTGCGTGATCCCTGCTGCACCGGCCATTTCGATCACTGCAGTCTTTGTGCTTTCGATGATGCCATACTCACAGATCACCGGCTCGCCAAGAGGCCCTGTAACCTTTACATACTCTGTTTTTCCGTTCATTCCTGCAACAAGGGCTTCCACGGTCCCCTCTCCACCGTCTGCCAGTGGTCTTACCTGAACTTCTGCGTCCGCATCCACACGATGGATACCTTCAGCGGCTGCAAAGCCTGCCTCCATGGATGTCATACTGCCCTTAAAAGAATCGATCGCTGTTACTACCTTCATTTTATTTTCCTCCTGTATGATTTTTATGTAAACCTGATATCCGTACTCTCCGTTCCATTCAAGCTTGCTTCTGTTTTTAATCATAATAAAATTAAGCATGGATGTATATATTATGTGTACTATATTTTTTCTTTATTTTTATATTTTTTGTTATAAATAACATACTCAAATTGAATTCATAAAACATATATGATATACTGACCAAAAGAAAGCACCCTGTAGATCCTGTATTCTCATTTCGTTTACCTGCATAAATATAAAATCAGACCTTCCGTAATATAAATACTATCAGTCTTTCCAGGAGGATTCCATGATCACACACATCAGCCACACTCTTGCCCAGCAGATCGTCAACACGATCAAGGACGTCTGCAGTTACGATATCAATTTTATCAACCCGTCCGGCACAATTATCGCCAGTACAAACTCTGCCAGGATCGGAACCTATCATGAGATCGGACGGAAAGCTGCTGTAACCGGTACTACCATAGAGGTAGCTGAATCTGACAATTTTACAGGAACACGCCAGGGTATCAACATGCCTCTTTACCATGAAGACTGTCTTCTGGCTGTGATTGGCATCACCGGTTCCCCGGAAAAGGTACGCAAGTATGCCTTTCTGGCACAGCGTATCACCAGCCTTCTGATCCGTGAGCAGGAGCTTGGCCAGTACAGCCGGCACCAGGCGGACAAAAAGCAATTTATCATCAGCTCTCTTCTCCATGGGGAGACCCAGAATCCGGAATATCTTCTGAAATGCCTGAGAGAATTTCAGATCGATCCGGACACGCCCAAACGGCTGATATTGATCCATACGTATCCGGCTGCTTCCGGCAGAAATCCTTCTGTAAAGATCGCCCGCAGGATTCCGGAATCCTCAGAAAGTTCTGCTTCCCTGACACATCCCGAAAATACAGCTCTTTCTCCGGAAGCCTCTCCACAGCCAGAAACTCCGGACTCAGACTCTGGCATCGGATCTGTTCTTTCGGAACATCAGATCCAAAGTTTTTTCAAAACCGCCGGGATCACCCTGCACACCTTCCGCTATCCCGGAGATTATCTTGCTGTTGCAGACAATTCCAATTTTTCTGCTCTTTCCGCAGTGCTTCGTAATTTTGCCCAAAAGCATGCAGACACTCTGGCCATTGCAGTTGGAAAGGCTGTACCTCTGTATCAGCTTGAACTTTCCCTGAATACTGCGGAAACTACCCTGAGGAGCCTTCACCAGCCCCTTACTGACAATATCTGTACAGAAAATTATGCAGTTTTTGATGATCTCACTCTGGAAATCATTCTCTCTTCTGTGTCTCGGAAAGACCGCGAAGAATTTTTCGTAAAAACTATTTATCAGCTTTCCCCGGATGAAAAGGACCTTCTGCGAACTTATTTTTCCCTGGAAATGTCTCTGGCTGATGCCGCAGAGAAGCTTTTTCTCCACAAAAATACTCTTCAATATAAATTAAACCACATTTATAAAAAATGTGGTCTCAATCCCCGAAAATTCCGGGACGCTGTTCTGTTGTATCTGGCACTGGAGCTGGAATGAACCGGCCATTTCACTATCCTCTCACATGAAAGCCAAACTCCTCCTCCAGTGGAATTTCCCTCGCTTCAATCCCCTCGATCTCCACAAAGCTCTGCTGAGAAAGGCGTTCTACCATCTCCCGGATTTCTTCTCTGGTTCCCTGTACTTCCATTTCCACACGATCATCCCAGAGATTCCGTACCCAGCCGGTCAGTCCCATGGACTGTGCAATATAATAGGAGCGGTAACGAAAGCCTACTCCCTGTACTCTTCCTGAAAAATAAAAATGTTTCCGAATCTTTTCCATCTGGCACCTCATATTTTCTGTCTTAACTATTCTGTCTCTGTATCTTCACCCGAAATTCTCCCGCATCCGCCGCAGGAATATCATAACCAGATTATATAATATTTCTTTATAAATTGTAAAGTTATATCCTTCTATCTATTGGAAACTATAATCATCTGCGTTATAATGGTTTTTATCAGAATAAAAAGAAATTTACTTTCTTTTGCAGAAAATATTTTCAACAAAATTTAACATCAGGAGGTAATGATCATGAATGAAAGCATCAAAAACCTGTTAGAACGCAGAAGCATCCGCGCCTACAAAAAAGAGCTTGTTCCGAAAGAAACTCTGGATACGATCCTGGAGGCGGGAGAATATTCCCCCAGCGGCATGGGACAGCAGAGCACTCTTATGGTAGTGACACAGGATCCGGAGCTGGTTGCAAGGCTTTCCAAAATGAACGCAGCTGTTATGGGCAGCACCTCAGATCCGTTCTACGGCGCCCCAACTGTGATCATTGTCTTTTCCGACAGCAAAATGGGCACCTGTGTGGAAAACGGAAGTCTTGTGATGGGAAATCTCATGAATGCCGCACATGCTCTCGGCGTGGACTCCTGCTGGATTCACCGTGCAAGAGAAGTTTTTGACTCCGAGGAAGGAAAAGAGCTGAAGAAGCAGTGGGGTGTTCCGGAGGAATATATCGGCGTGGGCCACTGTGTTCTTGGATACCGTGACTGTGAGTATCCAACAGCCAAACCGCGTAAGGATGGTTTTGTGATCCGTGTGTGATCGGCTTGCAGAATAAAATTTCCACTGCCAAAAACTTTTAATGTAAATAAAAATCTGACAGATTCCTGCATGATACGCATGGCTACGTATCTGAGAATACACAGGGAAACAGCCCTCCGGTATCATAAATACCAGAAGCTTTTCCCGTCTTCTCCGGCAGTGATCTGTCAGATTTTATTTTCTTTTATTTCAGTGCTTTATCCTTATATCTGGAAATCTCCTCCAGATATTTTTTCCCAAGGGCACTGATGTTAACACCCTTTCTGGCAACATAACCGATTGTCATGATCTCATCGGAATCCAGCTTCACAGCACAGTAATCGGAACCATTAAGATCCTCACAGATAATACCGGAGCATAAGGTATATCCATTCAGTCCTACCATCAGGTTCAGCATAGTAGCCCTATCATCGGCTTTGATCAGCCGTTTGTATTCATAGGTACTCAAAACCTCCTCAGCAAAATAAAAAGAGTTATTTCCTCCCTGTTCAAAGGACAGACACGGATATTCCTTCAGTTCTTCCAGCGTGATCTTCTCACGCTTCGCCAGAGGATGCCCCTTCCACATATAAACGTAGATCCGACAGTTGAGAAGTTCGTGAAACTCCAGACCATACTCGTGAAACATTTTTGTAAGTACCTTACGGTTAAAATCATTTACGTAGAGGATCCCGATCTCACTCTTGAAATTACGGACATCCTCGATGACCTGATGCGTCTTGGTCTCGTGAACCGCAAATTCGTACTCATCCATGCCGAATTGCTTTACCAGCTCCACAAAGGCATTAACTGCAAAGGTATAATGCTGCATGGAAACACTGAATTTTTTGCGTGACTGTTCCTTGGAAATATATTTGGCTTCCATCAGTTCGTACTGTTCCACCACCTGCCTTGCATACCCCAGAAATTCTTCGCCTGCAGGCGTTACGGCGATTCCCCGGTTCGTTCTTCGGAAGATCTCAACACCGGTTTCTGCTTCCAGCTCCCGGATTGCCGTGGAAAGACTGGGCTGAGAAATATAAAGGCTTTTTGCTGCCTCGTTCATAGATCCGGCTTTTGCAATTGCTATGGTATATCTGAGCTGTGCCAGAGTCATCTTTCTGCCTCCCCGTTTCTTGTTCCGGCTTTCTGTTCCTCTTCAGGCAGATCCGGCAACAAGCATCCTTTATCTTTTTATTTAAGATAGTTCTTATCTACATATCCTTCTTTTCCAAGCTTCGGAACATATACATACCAGTAAGTACTGTCTTTCTTCTCAATGACTTCTACCGTATCTCCGTTATTCAGCTGGGCGATCTCATTGTCCTTGTCATACGCCTTTGTACTGCGCAGAGCCAGATATCCGCTTTCCACTTTAACAGTCATGGATGGAGTTGTCGTACCTGAGCCTCCGGTAAGATAGTTCCTGTCAACATAACCGGTCTTATCCAGCTGCGGAACATATACATACCAGTACTGATCGTTGCTGGTGTCCTTCACCTGAACCGTGTCACCGGTATTCAGCTGTCCGATCTCATTGCTTTCATTATAGGCTGCCTTGTTGCGAAGGGCAAGATAACCAGTTTCTACTTTAACTGTCCACAGACCACTGTTGTAAATATAACGGTTATCCACATATCCGGATTTATCAAGCCCCGGAGCATATACGTACCAGTAAGTAGAATCACTGCTGTCCTTTACAAGAACGACATCTCCGGTATTCAGGCGTCCGATCTCGTTACTGTCATTGTAAGCTGCGGTACTTCGAAGAGCCAGATAGCCTTTTTTTACCTTTACTGTCCAGGAATCGTTGGAAGCTGTGGCGTTCTCTGCTATCTGGATATAGTTTTTGTCCAGATATCCGGATTTATCCAGTCTTGGCACGTATGCATACCAGTAGGTAGCGTCCTTCCGATTTGTAACTTCCACAAGATCTCCTGTATTCAGCTGTCCGATCTCATTGCCTTTGTCAAAAGCCTTCTCACTCCGAAGAGCCAGGTATCCATCTGTGACTTTGACTTTAAAAGTGGTTCCTGCTGCTGCCTTTGCCTCCCGGATCGTCGCCGGAAAAGCTGCTGCCAGTATAAGTGTCAGAAGTACCAGCCTTTTTACTGCCTTTATATTGGACAGAAGAGTTCTTTTTCTCATATTATACGCCTCCTTTTCTTTTTTGGATCTTTCTCTGATCTGCGGCTCTCTCTGTTTTTTATTTACTGAGCAGACCGCACCGGAATTTATGGTAGTATTATATCATATTTTCAGCTGATAGCTGTAAGAATCATATCTCTCATTGCAGTCCAAAATGTTCTTTTCCACAATGCAGGTATTGACACTTTTAATTAGTAGTGTTATATTACATATAGAACAATATAAAAGTAATGCCCCCGGGATTTTTCCCGGGGAATTTTATACGCATACGTTCAATATATGACAGTCCGGGAGATCTGTCCTCTGAGAGGACAGATCGATCATCCGGGACGCTGCAGACTATAATATAAGGGAAGGTGAATACCATGGCAGTAAAAAGAGATTATTACGATGTTCTGGGCATTGACCGGAACGCAGATGAAAAAACAATAAAAAAAGCCTATCGTAAACTGGCCAAAAAATATCATCCGGATACAAACGCCGGTAATGCAGATGCCGCAGATAAATTTAAAGAAGTAAACGAAGCCTACGATGTCTTAAGTGATCCAAAGAAGAAAAAAATGTATGATCAGTTTGGTCATGCCGCATTTGAAGCAGGAGCTGATCCTGGAGCCGGCGCAGGTGCCGGTGGATTCGGCGGATTCCAGGGTGGCGGCAATGGCAGCTATCAGGAATTTCATTTTAACGGTGAAAATATGGACGATATTTTTAGTGATATCTTCGGAAATATGTTCCACGGCAATCACGGCGAAAGCCGCGGTTTCGGCAGCAATGGCACATATGAGCATTTCACCGGTAACGGTGGCGGCTTTCACAGTGGATTTGGCGGAAGTGGCTTTCACAGTGGCAACGGCTTCGGCGGATTCCATCAGCAGGATTTTCTGCAAAAAGGCTCTGATGTGAAGGCCAGCATCAACGTTACCTTTGATGAGGCAGCTTTTGGTGCAGATAAAAGGATCTCTCTGTCCGGTCCGGACGGAAGCTCCGGTGCACCACAGACACTTCAGATTCATATTCCGGCAGGTATTGATACCGGCAAGAGTATCCGTCTGAAAGGAAAAGGCATGCCCGGAACCGGCGGCGGTGAGCCTGGTGACCTTCTTCTGAAGGTTACCGTAGGAACACGTCCTGGCTATGAACGAAAGGGATCGGATGTTTATACCACCATTTCTATTCCTTACACAACCGCTGTTTTCGGCGGTGAAGCCACCGTTCCCACCCTTTACGGAAATGTTATCTGTAAGATCAGGGAAGGTATGCAGTCCGGTTCCAAGATCCGCCTGAGAGGAAAAGGCATTGTTTCCATGAAGAACCCTTCCGTCCGCGGTGATCAGTATGTAACCATTCAGATCCAGGTTCCTCAGAATCTGAATTATTCCGCAAAAGAGAAACTCCATGAATATGCAAGGGCCTGTGGACTGGAACGGAGTAATGCCACCGGATCACATGTAGCATAAAAGTTAAAATAAAAGAGTATCACAAAGCTCATCACTATCAATGAGTTCCTGTGATACTCTTTTTTGATTTTAAAGTAAGATCTGATATAGCTTATGACAGCGTCATATCTCCATCTTTCACCCATCCGAGCTTACGTACAAACATATTGATCAACGGGCAGAGAACTGCCGGGAGAATAAAAGAGATCAGAAAAAGTCCTGCCCAGTCCATAGCTGTAACAGCTGTCTTGGTTCCTTCTGCAATATCATTCATCCATCCTGTATACACACCGATCTGACCTACAAAACCGCAGGTACCCATTCCTGAGGATACAGCAGTTCCGTTCATCTGAAGCCTGAACAAGCAGGTTGCAATAGGTCCTGTGATAGCAGATGTTACGATCGGAGCGATCCAGATCCTTGGATTTCTGACAATATTACCCATCTGGAGCATGGAAGTTCCAATTCCCTGAGAGACAAGACCACCCCATTTGTTTTCCTTGAAGGACATGACCGCAAAACCTACCATCTGCGCACAGCAACCCGCTACTGCAGCGCCGCCTGCCAGTCCGGTAAGTCCCAGAGCCGCACAGATCGCAGCAGAAGAGATCGGCAGCGTCAGTGCGATTCCAACAAATACAGAAACCAGGATTCCCATAAAGAATGGCTGCAGATCTGTTGCCCACATGATCACGCTTCCTACTTTCATAGCAGCTTTTCCAAGGGCAGGTGCCCACCATGCGGAAAGACCTACGCCCACACCGATGGTTACAAGAGGCGTTACAAGGATATCGATCTTCGTTTCCTTTGAAACTGCTTTACCAATCTCAGCTGCAACAATGGCAACAAACAGTACAGCCAGAGGACCGCCTGCTCCGCCAAGTGCGTTGGAGGCAAATCCAACGGTGATCAGCGAAAACAATACCAGCGGCGGGCAATGCAAGGCGTAACCGATGGCTACTGCCATGGCAGGGCCGCTCATGGCAGATGCCAGAGAACCTACTGTGTACTGGGTATCATTGACTGTGGCAACTGCCATAGTCAGAAACGGAATGTGAAACTGCGTGCCAATGGTGTTGATGATCGTACCGATCAGCAGGGAACAGAAAAGTCCCTGTGCCATGGCTCCCAGTGCATCGATACCATATCTCTTCAGAGATATCTCAATATCTTTCCGTTTCAGAAATGCTTTGAATTTTTCCATTTTTAAACTCTCTCCTTACCCTGATCCGCTTCCTGCCGGATCAGTTCCTTTATTTGCAAAAAGCCTCGCTTACTTTCTCAAGTTCCTCGCGGATGGAAATATGCTGCGGACATACTTCCTCACACTGTCCGCATTTTACACATTCATCTGCACGCTTTCTGCCATGACTGACTACCAGCCAGTCTTCCTGATGCGCTGCGGCGGCTTTATTTCCGTACAATGTCAGATAATTCATTGCTGTAAAAGAACCGGAAATTCCGATTTCCATCGGACAGACCTTTGCACAGTAGTTACAGGTTGTGCATGGAATCAGAGGAATTTTGCTCATAGCCTCTCTTGCCTTATCAAGAGTCTCCTTCTCACTGTCAGTAAGGCCGTTGAAATCCTTCATAAAGGAAAGGTTATCCTCCATCTGTGCAACATTGCTCATTCCGGAAAGTACGGTGATCACGCCTTCCAGATTTGCCGCAAAACGGATCGCCCAGGATGCTGTAGATGCTTCCGGCTCTGCTTCCTTCAGAAGCTTTTCCACTGCTTCCGGCGGAGTTGCAAGCATGCCGCCTTTTACAGGTTCCATGATAATGACGGGTTTTCCATGTTTTCTGGCTACCTCGTAGCAGGCTCTTGACTGGATCGCCGGATTTTCCCAGTCTGCGTAATTGATCTGCAGCTGTACAAATTCCATTTCCGGATGTGCAGTGAGAAGTGCATCCAGTTCCTCCGGTGTGGAGTGGAATGAAAATCCTGCATGTCTGATCAGACCGGCTTCTTTCTGCTCACGGATCCAGTCCCATAAACCATACTCATCGAAATATTTTGTTCTATGCTCTCCAAGATTGTGAAGAAGATAGAAGTCGAAATATCCGGCTTTTGTTCTCTCCAGGGATGTTTTAAACTGTGCAAGAGCTTCATCTCTTGTCTTGCAGTTGATCCAGGCTGCCATCTTGGTGGCTAGCTGATATTTTTCTCTCGAGTAACGCTCTACCAGTGCTTCACGGATAGCATCTTCGCTTCCTGCATAAGCCCATGCTGTATCAAAATATGTAAATCCGGCTTCCATAAATTTGTCCACCATGACTTTGGTCTGCTCCACATCGATCACACCTTCTGATTTCTGCGGAAGTCTCATAAGGCCAAAACCAAGTTTTTTGATTTCTTCGCCTAAATATGCCATATTTTTTCTCCCTTCTTATTCCATTCCGGAAAACTTTCCATATTATTGTATCATCTGCTATATCATCTGGTAAACAATGTTCCAGACATTAATATTTCCCGGACAGTTATATTTTACTACAGAAAAAAAACTGCGTTTCTCCTATTATAATGGTATTTTCTTCAGCAGTAAACCTTTTTCTTTTACAAATGTCAAGACAGTGGCGCTCTTGTTGCTGTAAACAAAAAAGCAGCTGCCGCACTTTTCTAACACGACAACTGCCTTTCGTTTTACTGCTTCTGCATCTGTTTATTCTCTTTTCCATAAAGAAACGGCCTTGCCACCGTCCGGTTGAAAAACTCGATCAGCGGTCCCATAAAAAATGCAGTGACAAGGGTTCCCACTCCTACAACCGCACCCATAAAAAATCCCGCCGCAGTTGTGAGCACATCGGTCCCGATCCTGCACATCCGGAAAGGAATCCGGGTTCTTTTATCTAAGATCAGCGCATAGGCATCATAGGCAGAAACACCCATATCTGCAGTAAAATACAACGCTGACGCAAAACACATCATCACAACGGCAATGCACATCAGAAGAACTCTTACCCCAAAAGTTCTCTCCGGCAGATATTTGTCAAAAAGCTGCATTCCTTTTTCCACGATGATCCCCATAAAAAACAGATTCAGCACAGTTCCCAGCCCGATAAAATGCCGGTCCAGAAAAAATACTCCCAGCAGCATCAACGCATTGATGATGATATAAACATAACTGTACTTTATTCCTGCAAGATTCCATACTCCCATAACAAAACAAGAATTGGGATCTGTTCCAAAATCCGATGCCTTAAAAATGGCCACACTGACCCCGGCCAGAAAAATCCCGACAAAAGTCATAAAGATTCTTTTTACTGTTAATGAATTCATTTTTATTCTTTACACCTCTGATCAAATATCTTACACTGATGGTATCGAACTTCAGGAATGCTGTCAAAGCAGAAAATGCTGATCTGCTTTCAGCCCCGAAATATGTAAAAGTTACATCATATTATGTGGAAAGGCATGATAATCATGGAAGATAAGCAGGTCATGAACCGGAAAACTTCATCAAAAGAACTTCATCTGATTTCCTGCGGCTGGGAAAAATGTACGCCGGATCAGTCCTACGGCCCAGGGGTGCGCCGCTATTATACCGTACATTTTGTTCTGAAAGGACAGGGCTATTTCTACATCAATAACCGGAAATATACCCTGAAAGCCGGACAGTGCTTCTTTATCCCGCCAGTTGTCAGCACGCTTTATAAAGCGGAGCCTTCTGATCCCTGGACCTATACCTGGATCTGTTTTAACGGTGAAAATGCTGCCGCACTTTCCGAACACTGTCATCTCACCCTGGAAAATCCGGTTCAGCAGCTTACTTCTGTAATTCCCTATGCGGAAACGATCTGTGAAATGATGACCCATCCCCAGCTGACGCCTTCCAACGAAGCTTATATCCAGAGCAGTCTTTACCGAATCATCGCCATGCTGGAGGAAGAATTTCATGCTTCCTACACCACCATGGAAGCCAACGATAATTTTTACATTACCCAGGCTGTGGATTACATCAAAAAAAGTCCGTTTCTGGATATCACAGTGACAGATGTCGCAGACTACCTCCACATCAGCCGCAGCCACCTTTACGGACTTTTCAAAAAACATCTGGGTACTACTCCTCAGGCCTTTCTGACTTCAGCCAAGATCATCAATGCCAGGGAGCTTCTGACGATCACAGATATCCCCATTGCCAATATCGCAACTTCCTGCGGTTATCAGAATCCCTTTGCCTTCTCCCGTGCCTTCAAAAAAGAAACCGGCATGACGCCACGGGAATACCGGGAAAAATATCATCATGCCGAGGATCTTCTGGATTGCTGAACCAATTTTCCTGATTTACGGAACAACTACCTTGGCATTGTAGTATTCCACCGCAGCATCCATAGTCGGACCTTCGTTGTCAAACCAGTCATAAGTGATGGTTTCGCCGTTTTCTCCCCATACCTCCGGGCAGTCGATTTCTTCCCAGTCAAGCGGAACGAAATGCTCTTTCTGTTCTGATGCACGCAGCATGATCTGATGCAACTCCTCAAATTCCTCCGGGTTCAAAACTCCGGGTTTTGCGGATACAAACAGTGGTGTACCGCTCTTTGCAAGAACGTCTGCCCACTGACGATTTTTCTCCCATGGGATCATTCCGAAAATACCGACACAGTCTGCATCAATATGGTAAAACGTATTGTGCTGCGGAAGACGGAATGCCAGCGTATTTACGCCCATTCGTCTGGTACGCTCCCAGATACGTCCGCTGGTATCGTCACCGGTCCGGTTCAGATGCATCAGGCCTGCGCCGAGATGCCCGATGGTATTGCAGCCGATGATTACTGCGTTATTGCTCCGGGAAGCATCATAAATCTCCTGATAAAGCATTTTTACGATTTCTGCGCTGGTTTTGGTCTGATCATAAAAGTGCCATTTCTCCATGGAATTGTCTCTTAAATTCGCCTCAAATCCCCATTTTCCAAAGAGATCAAAGGTGGAAAAATCATGCTTGATCAGCGTGTATCCCCAACCACAGATCCTCTCGATATCTTTACGAATATATGCCAGTGCATCCGGGTGGGACGGATCGAGACAGTCATTATAGGAAATTCTCCACTCATCCGGGATATTCTCATCTTCATTAAGAAGCAGACGGACCCAGATACCCGGGCGGACACCTTTTTTCTCCAGCTTGTCTGCAAGACCTTTCATATCCGGAAATCTGGCATTGCCTTTTGTCCATGGTCCACCGTTGTATTCATCCAGGCGATGATGCTCCTGCCAACAGTCATCAATGACCATGAACGGAGAATTTTTTACACCTTCAGTCAGTTTCAGGATATAATCGGTATCACTTAAGATCTCCTCTTCGGAGCTGTCACCGTAAGCATAGTACCAGTTATTGCTTCCATACACCGGAAACTCCGGGAAGATCGGATCTGTACACATTTTTTCACAGAATTTCTGTGCAGTTTCAAAAGTATCTGCTCCCTCTGCTTCCATGCAGACGATCTGTGCGGCACACAGCTTTCTTCCTTTCAGCTGTACTCCTGTATTTCCGCAGCGAACATCCAGAAACAAAGTAATTCCTTTGGTATCCACCTGCCAGCTGCACATAGCAGAGGGACGGACCTTTACGCCAAAGCAGAGAACCTTCTCAGAAAGCTTCGCCAGAAAATACCATGGCAGATAACGGTTTCCGCTCATTCCATGCCATTCCACATCACCATAGGTACGTTCCCAGGCATCTCCCAGAAATCTGGCTGATTTCGGGATCTTATAGTTCCATCTCAACTTCACGCATCTCACTGCATCCTCGGATGTGACAAGTATATCTTCATGTTCACCTGCGTCCTGGAATTCCACAGTAGTTGCACCGGCAGCTACTGTCGTCTGCCCTCCCTGGCACACAAGTCTCTCCTCTTCTGTTTCCACTGTTACATAATCCGGTACCCCAAGCTTAAAATCTGCATATTTTTTCTGCATTATTCTCTCCTCCTGTACTTTTTTATTTACATTTTGCTTTACCTGCATACTCATGAATACTGTCTTTCTATCGTCTGTTCAACTCAGAAGAATGTACGAAAAATTTTTTTAATACATTTTGTCTATATGCCTTATTATATTGATTTTTTTGTTTTTTTCTATGCTTTAAAGTTATTATAACATTGCAGAATGTTCAATCTGCATAAGCTTTTCAGTCCTTGTCCGATCCGTTTTTTAATATAAGAACGTAAGGGCGGAAGTTACTATTTCATTTTACGGAACACAAATTCTGGTTGAATGAAAAAGTAACTGCCACCATGTACCAATATGGATAAGAAAAGGGATTTTTGCAGGATTAACGTCTACCGGATATAGATATTTCCATGAAATACAACTATAATATAAAGAGAAAACACCGTATTTTTACGGCATTGGGACATCACGAAAGAACCGCTGGCAGTTTTTTTGCAAGGGTAACTTCCACCGGCCAGAAGAATACGATACCGGAAATGAAGGTGATATTTAGTGCTTTAGCAGCGTAGGTTTTAATATCACCTGATCCGCGGGTATATCTTCAAGATTGCAAAGTTCCAATAGTTTTCTGTCTATCAGTAACTGAGCCAGTTTAAAGGGGGTACAGCCGTTTAAACTGGCTCTTGCTACACTATTGATATGGTTGGCTATCTGAGTTACCTTACGCTGGTTCAGCCGTGCGAAGCTTATGCCTTTGGGGAGGATATAACGGATAAATTCATGGTTCTTTTCCAGCTTGCCTTTTTGCCAGGAAGACATGGGGTCACAATAAAAAACACGAGATAAACGAGCTGTATTTCCAGGAGATTCAAATATTTCAGGATCTTTAAAAGAGGAGCCATTGTCTGTAAGGATAACAGGAAATAACTTGTGGTATAGAGCTGCTCCAAGCTGTTCATACAGCCAAAGGA
>OGYX01001318.1_pt1 | contig 17984 bp, 16 predicted proteins | sample 1576601 | NCBI WGS metagenome assembly OGYX01 (sample SAMEA3541561, study PRJEB24748) | human gut metagenome | biome: human gut; feature: human-associated habitat; material: faeces | place: China | collected 2012 | reverse complement strand
CCGGGTAGAATTCCCGAATGGGAGCCATCAGCGGGTTGGAAAAGCGAATCCCCTGTTCGCTGCGCTGAATGGCAAAGCTGATGTGGTCGGCCAGCGTGATGAGCAGGCTTTCGTTCAGTGGGTATTTCAGCCGCTGCCGGATGGTTTCTACCAACTCATCGGTGAGCAGCAGATGCTCATACGGAATCCGTTCCAGAAGTTCCACCAACTTTTGCTGCACGGCAGGGCTGGTCATGCGGTAGCTGCACTCCACGGTTTCAGCCTCGATTTTATAGCCCGGCTTAACACCAAAGCCCAGACCACGCCCGGTGACGATCAACTCACAGCCCGTGGAATCCACCACGCGCAAAATATTGTTGTTGATTGGCTTTTTGACGGTATATTGCATTGTTTCTCCTCCTCGGGGTTGAAAAAGGCAATAAAAAAAGACCACCCTTGACACAGCAAACATACCGAAGGCTGAAACACGCTTTCGGCTTGTGCTATGCAGAGTTGGTCTAGCCCGCCAAACGGTAACAATCCAACGACGCTGCTCACGTACATTTTTCTTTTTTGTAAGGCACAAACAAATCAGGCACTTGAATAGCGACTTATTCTGTGCATGACTACAATACCATATTCCTTGTGGAGTGTCAAGACAAGAACGGCTTTCTTTTTCACTTTGTTAGCTTTGCACAAATTCAGTCGATAATTTACAGCAGATTGACAAGTAAAAAGATTTCTTCTATTCCTCATCCGGATACAAGTTCCGTGCATCCTTAACTGCAAGCAGAGGATTTTATTTGACGTGCATGATACGAAACCAATCGCAACAAATCGTCCCTTTACAGTCGGGCAAAACTGGATTATGCTCAACACGCCCAGAGGAGCACAATCCAGTGCGATTCTCTACAGCATTGCAGAAACGGCAAGGCCAACAATTTGAAGCCGTATGAGTATTTCCGTTTAGCGAAGCAAATCAACCGCATATTTCATTTAAAACAAAATCATTTAATCTGTTCAATAATAAACATTCCCTGGAACCACTGCACCATTTGCTCACTACAAAAATATTTATATTTTTCCCGTCCCATTCCCACACTCCGACGCTATCCATTGTAATTGAGAGGAGATATACTTCCTCTCGCGACAACTGAATAGCGTCCTCTGCCGTACCGCTTTTGGGGAAGCAGCGCGATAATCCGAATTTGTCCGGGGAGCGTGCCAAGAAGGCGTGACAACATGCTGCAAGGTTGGCCCAAAAACCGCCTTGCAGGGCACAGCGCCGGGAAGGGTTGCCTGTCTGGAATTTGCAGGGGGAGAAAAACGCAAAACCAATATAGCAGCAGATTATGCCGTGAAGGCGCTTGCTTTCACGGCATTGCTGTGCCGCCATATTGGTTCCATTCGTACATTTTTGAAATCGTAACGATTGTAGTATACTGGTTTTGCGGACGAGGAAAACGCCCCGTCCCGACAGTCGAATCTTGGAGGTGCAGTCTTATGCCACAATGCTTTGGGAGGCCCTTCTCATGACCGCCAGCTTGCGCGTAAAAAACGACAAATACTATGTTGTGCTCACACATACGACAGATGGGAAGAAAAATCAGACCTGGATTTCCACAGGTCTGTCAGTAACAGGAAACGAGGGCAAAGCCAGGCAGCTCATGCTTGATATGCTCGGCGAAAAGTCCGAGCAGGCCGCCCCTCACGATATTCTATTCAGTGACGCTGTGCGTCGCTGGCTGGACGATGTCCGGCATCGCGTGGACGAGGTCACCTATCAGGGCTACGAGGTACAGGCCCGAGCGCACATCCTCCCCTACTTCGATGATCTGCAAATCCGGCTGTGCGATGTTGACGGCGAGACGCTGCAGACCTACATCAACGTAAAGGCTAAATTCGGGCGTTCTGACGGCCACGGCGGCCTATCCGCGGTCAGTCTGCGTCAGCACAAGAACGTGCTCATTCAGACGCTCAAATTAGCGCAGAAGGACGGTCTGATTCAGACAAACCCAGCTGATTTGATCGTGATGCCGCACGCTGCACAGTTTACCGGCACGTTCTACACCGAAGCGCAGATGCGCGACCTGCTGACCGCCGTTAAAAACGAGCGCCTCTACCCTATCATCTATGTCACCGCGCTGTACGGCCTGCGCCGCAGCGAGGTACTGGGGCTGAAATGGGACAGCATCAACTTTGCGATGCAAACGCTGACCATACGGCACACCGTGGCACGGGTCACGAAGGTCGTGGAGAAGAACAAGACCAAGAACGCATCCAGCTTCCGTAGCTTTCCCCTGACAGACGATGCGGTGCGGCTGTTCAAAATCCTGCTTCAGCAGGAGCAATACTACCGCAATCATTATGGCAAGGACTACATAGACAACGACTACGTATTCACATGGGAGGACGGGCACCCCTACTCCCCCGACTATGTAAGCCACACCTTCCACAAGCTGCTGAAAAAGTACGACCTGCCCCATATCCGGTTCCACGACCTGCGCCACCCGTATGTCAAGCACACGACAAAAAAATATAATTCTGAAAAGCAGAAAACCCAAGCTACCAAGATTTGATAGCCTGGGTTTTCCGTTTTTGTATTTTCAATTATTCAAAGAGGTCATGGACTTTGTAAACAATCTCAATGCAGTTGTCGGGGAATACATATGATTGTGAACATGAGCCTTGTCGATGTGTGTGCAGACGATAAAGGCGTGTTTGCCCTTGGTGAACCGCTTGGCAAATTCCACGCCGAGACGGTTGGCTTCTTCCGGGGTGATCTCCCCAGGGCAGAAGGACTGGCGGACATGGTAGGCGATCACATCGTCCGCTCCACGGACCCGTCCGGTGGTGGCAATATACTGGCGCTTTGCTAGCATGAACTCGGCGTCGGCCACACGGCTGTCGCACTCATAGCCGGTGATGAGCCTGCCGTGGTCGGTCTTTTGCGGGTTGGCCACATAGTCGATAATCTCACTGATGGCACGGCTCTCGGTCCGGCCTTTGCCAATATGTAGCGGCATGATGCGTGTGGTTGCCATTGCTACGATACCTCCTTTGAAAAAGAATAGCGGCCTGCCGAAGCAGACCGCTGAATAAATTTAAATGAATTCTATAACAACTCTATTCACCTACATATTATGTGAGAGAATTGACCTTTGTGAAAATACTCCCTAATTGTAGTTCAACATCTGAAAGTTGTTCTTGTTCATCAGCTAAATATGCAACACATAGTTTTTTTGTCGCCCGAGTTACCGCCACATAAAAAAGATTTCTAGCTGCTCCGATTTCAGTTGAATCATATTTAGCATCTATTTTTTCTGGGAATGTTTTTAATAGCGAACTGAAATACTCTTTATCTCTGCCAAACTTTTTTGTTAAAAGAATAAGTACATTATCAAACTCCAATCCTTTAGTACTGTGGAATGTATGATATATAATGTCACTTTTTTTATCAGTTCTATTTATAAAATCATACCAGCACTCAAAGATATCCATTTTTATATTCAGAAAGTTATCAATGCTGGTACTGCTGTCTTGCAATTCCAAATCAGTTAATACTGCATCGTCCGCATTTACAAAAAGACATTCCAGCATGTATTGTTTCAAACTTACCAAGGAATCTATTTCCTCTGCAATAGTATATCTTATACATTCATCATATAAATCATCTCCCAATTGATAAAACTCAAACAGTTTTTCAAGATATGATGCTAATGTTTCACCGGAAAGAGAATGCAGTTTGTCTACTAGGGCACGAATATTTATGATATTAAATTTGCTTTTCGTATCAGGATGTACTCTACTTATTTGCAATAAATTGTTGATGGAAGTCTTATCATTTTGCACTTTTTTCTTAAAATCAAGCAATCGGAACAAAAGCTTCTGTACATCACCCAATTTAGTTTCATCTTGCGCTAAAAGGTGATCGCGGAGGAGTTCATAATTACGTCCCCTTTTGTAATATCTACAATTTTTAAAAAAATCATATATATCCTCAAATCCGCTTTTTTTAGCAACCAGTTCATTTGTCAACTCAAAGCAATGGAGAGGATTATCGATACTAATCTTCCATCGATCACATAACTTCTCAACAATTTCATCTCGTGCAGTTGCAGGGCAAACTTCACAAAGAACCTCACTTGTTGGAAATTTCTCGTATATTGATTGTTGTATCAACCCATCATTACGTATTAAATTTGCTACACCGATAATTTTAGGGGAACTGCGCCGATTAAACTCTTTTTGTATTGGCGTGAGCCCTTTATGTAATTGAAATATTTTTGCACCAACACCACGATCATAAATATTTTGCCGTATATCTCCATAATACCCCACTAAGAATGAATGACCAATTTTTAATGCGTGGTGGTGTATGGAAGAAATCGTTTTTACAACCATAGGATTAGTATCCTGAAACTCGTCCACAAATACAGCGGGATACTTATCACAAATAATTTGCTTTAATCGTTCGTTTCTGCTAATAAGCAAATATGAATATTCTAAAAGGGTATCATGACTAATCAACATTTTCGATAGTCTATCGGTGTTTAGGCGAGGATCGTATTTGACTTTGGGGCAAGTCTTTCGCTTCGTTTTGTCAAGCGCTTTGGCTAAACTATTAATCGAACACAAACAACGAATAATCTTTGTAAAATTCCCAATGTTTTTCATCAAGCCTGGGAATTCTTCTGCAATTTCAGGAAATGCAGCTCTAACAGTCTGAGCTTTAGAATTGCAGACTTGAAAAAAAACATCACGTACATGCTCCGAATTTATTTTTTCCAACAGCTCATTCTTTTGTTGCTCCGAAAGATTCCGGTACGCTTGCGCCCATGACTGTTCTTGCAACTGTTCTTTCTTTTCTATAATAGCTTCTCGAAGCTTTGTGCGATGTAGCTTTATAAGCTGATCCTTGTATGGACCAATAATTTCCCACATTCGCTCATGAATGGTAGAAACTAGAACTAGAGGTGTGTTGCCAAGTCGCTCTTTAATTTCATCTGCAGCAGCATTGGTGTATGTTATACATAAAACTTTTTGCCCATGGATATAAAACTGCGGTCCTTTTTTATCCAACAACATTTTTAAGGATTGCACTAAAGCATAAGTCTTACCAGAGCCCGCACCTGCATTAAATATCCAACTAAATCCATCATCAATACATTGACCAATTTGATCTATTATCTGCTGCTCTTTTATCCTATTTGTATCGGAGATTTTCAGCTTTTTATAATCTATCATTTAAATTGCCTCCAATCTACGAACAACAAAATCAATTCCATCTATAATATATTGTGGTAGTTTGATTTCTTTTGCATCATTTGTGCCAATGATAATATCATAGACCAGCCTATTAGCAAAGTCGCTCTTATCCTGAGCCAATGATCTCTGAATGCGATAAGAATGTTCGGCTAGACCACCATCTTCCATACATTCTTGATAGACCTGAGGCTTTAATTCTTTTATTACTTGTTTGATAACCTCATTATTCGAATTAGTTAATATCAGTGCTTCTTCAAAGCTTGTGGCATAGTAACCTTGAATTTCTGCCTTCTGGCAGGTAACCATAAGATTTCTTTCTTGGAAATAGTTGCTTTTAACAATTTGACTAGCAATCTTTGTGCCATAATATTCAGCAAGTGCAGTATTAGTGGTTTCACGATTAGACAAAGCTGCTTCTGTCATTTGAATCCTATCTTTTCGCTCTTGTTTTTCCCGTTTAAAATCGATGTCAGTAATAATCAAAACAGGGATATGAAGTGCCGAAATAAGAGGACGATATACTTGCGCAAAAGCTCCGTTTACCAAATTGAGAGTTACATATTTCTGCTTTAGCAAATCGTGTTCAGACATGTATTGTTGCAACAATACATACTCAGAAATCCCCTCCACAAAGATGGCAGCATCTGCAAAAAATAGCTGAGATATTCCAAAAGTAATATGTTTTTTTATATATTGGAGTTGAGCAAGACGCTTTTTTTCATCTTCTTCGGCTTCATTTTCTTTTTTGGGTATGATGGTTTGATCATCCAAAATGATAGCACAGGTACAATTATTGTTTTCGGTAACATAATTGATACTATTAAAACTATTCCCTTCGTGAATCTTGCTGTTAAGAATATGTGCTGAATGTGTGGTTATTATTATCTGGCTATTAACGTGCTTATTATGGCCCTCGAGTAAGGCACCTATCATTACATTGACATCTCGAATAAATAATTCCTGCATTTGTGGGTGCATGAATGTTTCAGGCTCTTCAATTGTGATTAGGTTAATCTGACTATTAAACGATGTTTCTGGAAACTTTTCCATATAACCGATAATATTTGCCACAATCATCATCAAGTTTGTATAACCTAAGCCAAATTGATTCTCTGGGATATTTTTATCCCCCTCAACATATTGGTACTTTAATACAGATTTAAGTAATTTCTGAAATGTTAGATCTGAGCTAAGCAAAATTTTACATTTCTCTGACGAGATTAATTTCGCCAAAGAATTGTTGACATACGAAGTGTGTTCTTTATCGAAATAACCTGTCAGCTTTTCATTAATCGTAACTATTTCCTTATCTAACTCGCTAAAGGGATTTTCATCTTTAATATGTTCATAGCGGTAATCTACAATTTTTGAGAATGCAGAAGATAGGCAATCTCCGTTTGTAACTGTATTTGCAGCAATAGCCTGGAGTTCGATAAGTTGTTTTAGATGAAAGCCCTCCCGTTTTTCATCATTGTTGTTGTAATATGTAAGAGCAAATTTGCAAGTGTCGATGAAGGATAAAAAATAGCTGAAAAATTGATTTTTATAGTGCCTTTTACTCTCTACAAATTGTGATAATTTCTTTAAAAACAATTCTTCATCGGCAGGTGACCAAACAGCTTTAATAATCACCTCAGAATTCTTTACTTCACCTAGTGTTATAAATGGTGCAATATTGGTTAATAAATCAGGATCGTCATTATCTATTCCAATTGTTAGAACAAATTTCATCGTCGGGAATTTAATTTTCCCATTTTTTAACCTGCGCGGCGTATAGCTGATGAGCAAGGTTTGCAAATAATCAAAATTAAAATCCGTTGCCCGAAAGTCTGTCTGCTCTAAAAGCCTTCGCAAAACTTCAACAATAGTAGTTTTTCCACTATTGTTTTTTCCTACAATCAAGGTCGTTTTTGGCGCTATATTCAGATATTTTTCTGCCTTATAATCTTTTGAGGCAGCAAACTGGATGGTATTATCTGCATCTCCGAACTTTCGGAAATGTTCTATGGATAATTTTTTTAAATACATATTTCCTCCTAGTGAACCCACAATTCATTTTTATGTACTATGTAGCAAGTCATCACTAATTGACAGAAAGCCAATTATTATCTAAAACAAATACTATTTTCCACTTTATAGTATATTCTTTTTTGGGTTCATCTTCAACATGTAGTGTTGAAACCAGCAAACTAATTAAGGCAACACCGCACAAATAGCGTATAGGGAGAGCCATAGTAAGCTCGTCTGTATGGCAGCCAGTATTATCCCCTCAGTTCGCCTGGCAGGGCGCATCAGCTCAGGCTGCCAGGCAGGGCCTGGCAGCTAAGATCAGGTTCGCCAAAGCGAACAGCATATTCAATTTAGCGGTCTGCTTCCGCAGGCCCCGGTACCGTGTCTTTCGGTATTGGAACCGACCCTTGACGACCGCAAATACGTGTTCCACTTTAGCGCGAATAGATGACTTTTCGTGCTCTGTGCGCTTGAGCTGGCCCTGTGCCCTGGTTGGTTTCTTCCTGATTTGAGAAGGGCGGCGGTTAATCCTGTAGCGGATGCGCCTTCCCTGGCGATTCCTTCGGATGCTATCCTCCCGTTTGTCCGCACCAAGATACCCGCTGTCTCCATAGACGTTTTCTTCGTCACCGGTCAGCAGCTTGGAGGTCATAACGACATCATGGGTATTGGCCCCAGTCACCTCAACGGTGTGGACCAGACCGGTATCCTTGTCCACTCCAACGTGCGCCTTGTAGCCGAAGTGCCATGTGTTTCCCTTCTTCATCTGATGCGCGTCCGGGTCCCGCTGCTTTGCCTGATTTTTTGTGGACGATGGCGCTGCAATGATCGTGGAGTCCACAATGGTCCCTTTTTTGAGGATAAGTCCTCTTTGCTGCAAAAGCTCCACTGCCTGGCGGAACAGCTTCTCCTGCAGCCCATTGCGTATCAGCAGATTCCGAAAACGCCCCAGTGTATCTCCGTCCGGCACCTGGTTGCTGGAGTCCACTCCGCAGAACTCCGAAAAGACTCGGCTGTCTATGATCTCAGCCACTGTTGCTTCGTCCGCCAGATCATACAGGTTTTGCAGCAGATAGATCCTCAGCATCCGCTCCAAATCGTAGGGCTTATTGCCGCGTTCCCCCTTGTAGTAGCACGGCCTGATGAGTGTGAGCCACTCTCCCCACGGGACGATGCGTTCTATCTGCGATAGAAATCCTTTTTTCTTTGTCCGTACCTGCGCCAATTCATCACTCAGGCCAGACAGACTTACTTGCTTATCCATGCCTATATTTTACCACACTTGCCTTTTTTCCGCATCTTTTCTGTGCGGTATTGCCTTAAAGTTTTTGGAAAGAAAAAACGCTCCATCTGATGGGATCTTTTAATCCCTTATCAAATAGAGCGTTCATTCTATCCATAAATTGTATCTTGCAGAAAATACCGAAGATCCTGCACCTTGCCCAGCAGCCAAAAGGCCAACTTCGGCAGCCCAAAGGGGCTTATGAGAAACGCGATCACCAGCAGAATAAGGCCGTTCTGCGGGGAGTATGTCACCAGGACGGCCACGCCCAGCAGGGCGATCACCGTACTGAGAAGCCCCAGCACCAAGCCGGACACATAGACCAGCCCCACGCAAATCCAGATAGCCAGGGTGAGCCGCAGAATCACCGGCGCAATCACAATCTTCAAAATCAGCTTCAATGCGGTCATTTCATGGCCTCCTCTCGACGATTCAAATACTTCTGGCACAGACGGCGGACCTGTTCCTCGTCGTCCTCGTTTTCTTCCCGGCGTCCCTTTGTCAGCTGAATGGAAGCAAAGGATTCATACTCAACCAGAAGATGGGCAAACAGTTCCTCCGGGGTCCGGCACACATCACCCTCGCAATAGGGCGGGTCCGGGGGTGAGCCGTTGAAGGACACGCAGACATATCCGTACCGGCTCTTGTAGACTTCCAGCTCCATATCCTGCGCCAGATAGTCCTCGAAAATCTCTAAAACCTTTTCAAAGGTCAACATCGGTATCTCAACTCCTTTGTGAGATGTGAGAACACTTTGCTATCTGCCTTTATTATCCGGCAAGCCCTGTCAAAAGGCAAGGATACAGGCAAAAAGAAAAAGCGGAGGGAGGCGCGGCGAAAAGAACGCCGTTCCTCCCTCCGCAGATGGGGTATATGCCCCTGTCACGAAAGATTGGAGAGCTGGGTCAGGATTTCCTTCACGCCCTCTCATAACTGTTCCTGCCGCTGGGCTATATCCTCCAGGTCAGCGTCGTAGACACGCCCGGTCTCATGCACCCGACGGGTGAGCTGGTTCAGATTGTTGCTGCTCCGGCGCAGCAGGGATACCAGCTCCTTCAGCTCCGGCAAGTCCAGCTGCACTACATGACCGTCCAGGGCCATCTTCCGCAGATAGGCTTCCCGATTATTGGTCCCAAGTTGGGACATTTTTTTCTCGATCAGCGCCAGTTCCTCCGGGGAGACCCGGAAATTCACCTGGACCTCCCGCTTGCGCTTCGGGGCGCTCACCGCTCCGGTTCCCGTTTCTTATGGGCCGGAGCTTTCGGGGCTGCCTGTTTCGGTTCCTGCTTCAAATGCTCCCGGACAGAGGGCCGGGGCTGGCGCAGCTCCTTGGAGCGATCCTCGCTGGCCAGGATGGTGGTATAGGTTCCGGGCAGCCCTTTCATGCTGGTAAACGCCAGACTGCGAAACGGCAGGAGGTTCATCAGCCGGTCATGGTCTTTGCTCCCGGCACGGTTCAAAAACTCCGGGGAAACGCGAGCCATGTAATGGGTCCCGTGGGGGCTGTTCGGCATATCCGGTGCGCGCAGCTCCCGCAAAATCCGTTCTGCCTCTGCCTGGATGCCCTCTGCCGTCAAGGGCTGGCGGCGCAGATGCTCCTCGCGCACCAGATCAATAAAGCCATTCAATACGGCGGGGTGGCTGTTTACCGCATAGCCAACCCGGACGGTATCGGAGTTATAGTTGGGGATGGTCTTGGCCCATTCCTTATTGCGGGGCGAGTAGCGCGCGTCCGAGTCCTGGAGCTGGACGGTGTTAGCAAGAACCAGCATGACCCGGTCCATGCCGTAGGTTTCGATCACGCCCTTGGCGGCATCGTGACTGAGATACATTCCGTCGAAGTGTTCCTGCACCGCCGCTTCAATGGCTTCCTTGCATTGGAGATTTGCCCGGTTGGAGGCACGGTACTGCTCTAGCTCCCCATGCTCTTTCGCATAGGAAGCAGAGTGAGGATAGATGGCAGCATTCCGCAGCTCCTCCTGAGCCTTGCAAGCGTCATCGGCCCGGTTCTCAATGCTGTCCCAGATCACATCCATGTAGCCGGTCTCCAGCTTCTCAAAATGGCGGTACACATCGGCCAGCGGCGTGGGCGAATCCAGCAGGGCCTGAGCCTGGGCGTCGGTCAGCTCCAGTTCCTCCATCGCCATCACGATGTCCTCCCGGACGGTGTATTCGTAGGCGTGGTTCAGGACCTCTGCCGGAGGCTGGCTTTTCAGCCAGTCCCGGTATTTGTCTTGCTCGGCGGCCATCTTCTCATAGAGAGCCGTATTCAGATCGTTTGTATTCATGTTATCGCACCTCCTCATGCTGTTTCGGTATCTTCTCGGGGCTTCGGGGCGGCACCTGGCGCTTCAAGCTGTCCAGCACCGAGGGCCGTGCGCTTTTGGCGATCACGGACTCCAGCTGGGAGCGGCCCCTGCCATCCAGGTTCAGAAGCGTGTCCAGCTCCACCAGACGGGCGGACTTTACCCGTAGATCATCCTCATAAGGGAAAGGCTTGCCCACTTCCTCCTTGACGGCGGCCTGCTGCTGATACAGATTGTCCAGCTGGGCCTTGGTCGCCTCCAGGCTCTGGGACATCTGCGCGAGTGCATTGTCGATACGGGTCAGGATGCCGCGTGGGTCCGTGCCGAGGCTTGCCCGGTGGGTCATCTGGCCTTTCAGCAGGAGCGTATATTCCTGTTTCCATGCCGAAAACTCCACGGACATGGCAAAGCCACGGTAACTGCCGATCTGCACAGGCTCGGAGCCTTTGACCTCCTTGCAGGCATCCAGCAGGGCTGCGCCAGCGTTCTCCTTGTCCGTCAGGGTATCGCCTCGGATTTCCACACCGGCAAAGCCATCCTCCGGGTGTGGATGGGCAGCCAGGGTCTCCAGGTCCGCTTCAAAGCCCTGGATAAAGCCTTTGTGCTTTTCGATTTCCTCCGGGAAGTATTTGAGCAGCTGGTCCTCCAAACGGTACTGCTTGCTCTGGTGGTCGGCTTTCATCAGCTTCAGCTTGGAGACCTCCACATCCAGGTCCATGCGCTCCTTGATACGGGGGTCTCCGGCACACAGGGCCTTGATCTCGGCAAAGGACAGCGCCATTTCGTCCACATCGTCGCAGCTTCTCACCGGCGATTTGGAAGTCATAATCTGGCTGATAAATTTTTGCTTGTTCTCCACCGTCTGCCAGAGATATGCTGACGGTGGCGGCGGACTTAAATTGGACGTCGATGTTGAGATCATCGTACTCCTCCAGGAACGAACCGTCAACGATATAGCGGAAGTCCTGCTGATGTTCGTCCCAATACTCACTCGCCAGCTTTCCGGCCACATCAGTGAGCTGCTGGGCGAGATCATCACCGGCAACGCCGTAGTTGCGCTCCAGCATGGCCGACACAGGCCCGATGTGCTGTTCCTCCAGCTGCCACAGCCAGGGAGTGCGGGAGTGTTCGCGGGTGCCGGTGTCGGAAATATCAAACACATAGCGCAGACGGGGTTTGTCACTGGAATCATCTACCAGCGCAATACCCTTGGTGCCACGACGCACATACCGGCCCATTTTCTCATTCCATAGGTCGTACTCGGCGCAGGCGGTAGCATCCGGGCGCTGGGCATAAATCATCATCTGCTCATGGAACGGATATTTGTAGAGGCGGGCGGCAGTAGTGAGAAAGGCCGTCCATTCCTTCCAGCTGCCCACAAGCCGGGTCGATACATGTTCGGCCATCTGTCGGTAAAATTCAGCTTTGGATGGCATGGTTGTTGTCCTCCTTTCGGTTTTGGGTAAAAGAAAAGCAGGAAGTCCGTTTCGGGATTTCCTGCTCAGTGGTATTGCCGTGAGAGTAACAGTTATTTAATTGTTAATGATTTCTACAAACTTGGATTTGTTAGTCTAGGACAGCTCTTCCATATTAATATCGTCAATCAATATTTTTAGCATTTTCACTAAAACATCTTGTATATCATCGTGTGCCCTTCCATCGCTATCTACAATTTTATTTCTGCCATGCAAATAGGGCAAATTCAACAAGTATTTTGTATCATCAGATATATTACTGATGCTTATTAAAAATTCAAAAACAGTTTCGGCAAAAACAATTAACTTAGAAATTTGTAAGCCCCAATAACGAACATAATATATTAGTCCTTTTTCGTTTGAAAAAAACATATCTGGTTCGCTTTCTTCTTTATCTAACGCATCTGTCGTCATAACTTTAAATAACAGATTTTCTTTATCACCAATAACGAGACAAGTAGCACCATCATGAATTATAAAATCTCTTTCTATCCTTATATTTTGAAACCATTCCATATTCAAAACGCTGCTTGTCTTTCCAATGCTTTCAGCAATATACCTTAACAAAAACTTATACTTAGTATGGGTCTTCCTTAACGCATCGTATTCTTTCTTTTGAGTATCATTCAATCTAGGTGGAATACATATTTCTAATATCTGCTCAATATATTCTAGTATCACGCGATATTTTGCGAACAAATATTCAATAAAACATCCCAATTCATTTGTTGCCTGGTTATTCATAAGGGAAGTATATGACGGGACATATTCATTCGATTGATATGCCGAATATGTTCTATCAATACAGTTCATTATGACCAAAATCTTTGCAAAATCCTGCCGGATTGCCTTTAGTTTATAGTCTATTTTAGCGTAATCCTTATCAGGAACTCCCTTAAAAAAGGAATTTTGCAAACACATCGTGCTTTTTTGAAAGGCATAATCATTTTCTAAGATTGAAAATGCTTGTTTAACGATCTCAATATTTTCACACATTTTCATAAATATATCGCCACAAATTTGAATTTGTTTTTATTATACTACACTTCCTTACTTTGAGGAATAAATGAATTGTAAATTTATGAAAAGCTGTTACTCATCAAAATCCGGGAACATCTCCAGCTCGGCAAACTCGGCGTCGCTCATAGCCTGGAGCTTGCCCAGGGCGCTGTCCGTCAGTTCCCGCAGCTCGGTTTCCTCCGGCGAAAGCTCACCGCGCATCTTCGTCAGAGCGTCGATCAGCCCGGTGCGGCTGCCGGTGTTGTAGATACAAATCAGGTTCGTTTCCTCAAAAGTGAAGTTTCCCCTATCAAATCTCCCTTTCCGCGCTCTTTTTGGGCGCTGTCTTTTTGTGTTCCGTCCTAGGCTGGCTTTTCAACTGCTCCATGACGGACTTTTTCTTTTCCCGGTCCTCCCGGTGGGCGGCGGCAGCCAAATCCATGAGGGAAATCGGCTGGCCACTGCGGGCCTGCTGTTCCAGCTGGGCTACCGTCGACTCCTTGGGGCCGTTGTTGATGATGCCGTCGATCATGCCGTAGTCATCCTCCACGACCATTTCCGCATTTTTCAGCGGATTGTCCGGCAGGAATCCGGGAACCTACTCAAAGCCGAAGCTGTCGCAGTAATGACAGGATACCTTGCCATCCCGCTTAATGGCAACGATGTCGCTTACGCTCATGGACGGATGGCGGTAATCGGTGGGATGTTCATTGTTGAAGCGGTAAAAGAGCTGTTCGGCGGTATCGCCTTTCAGATCGGAGGGCAGCAGCGGAGCGGTGTAGACCAACTCATAGTTGTCCCGCTGCACCGTCTGCCCGATGGACTGGAGCCATTCCAGGCCCTCATAGCGGATGTCCCGCAGCTCGTCGGTGTGCTTCACCTGATAAATAGCGAAGCAGTCCCCCTTGTGGGAGAGAAACGCCTGCTCCCGTTCCTCCTGGTGGGCCATGCGGTCCTTGACCAGCTTATCAAACTCCGGGGTTTCCTCCCATTCCTCACGGGGCAGGGCGAAGATACCGTTATGGGCGTCCAGGTCGGCGGTGTCAAAAGCCATCACCGGATTTTCGCCCTCCTGGATGATATAAACTGTCAGGTCACGCTCTATCAGCTCATAGGCCCGCTCTTTGGAGCGGGGCAAAAGATCGCTGTCCAGGCAGCCGCATTTCTCCAGATCGTCCTGGGTCAGAACCGGGTCCGGCATGGGATATTCGTCCAGCGCCTGTTCCTGAGCATCCGGCAGCAGGGCGGCTGCGGCTTCTGCGGTCTGCTGGCTGGCCTGTTCATACAAAGTCTCGATCATGGACAGCGGCGCATACTTGATGGATTGCTTCAACCACAATTTTCTTATAATTAGTGCGTTCCGCAAGATCTTCACCAAAGTGAAGTGTTCCTTGCATTAGGGCGTCGTTCAGAATTTTATCAACATAGAAATCAACCGATTTTTCACGTTTTTTCTCTCTACTTTATCAGGATTTCCATGCAGAATACTCGGTATCAATTTTGGATGTAGTTCCGTTTGCCCTCTGTACAGAACTGTTCCATACGCAGCATTGTTATGTTTTACGCATCCAACAATTGCGTTTAGCCCCTGCATTGTAAGCACATCATAAACCGGAATTATACCATTCCATCTTCCCAAAAATCTCGTTCCGTCTATTGATAAGTTTTCAGGTCTGTACATTTCGCATTTTCCTTTTCGGATACTATCTGCTTATTTTTATACTTATACAGCAAGAGTAGAATTACAAATACATAGGGAAATCCCTCTGATACTTTTCAACCTTGTTTTACTACAGCATTTTTTCCCCGGAAAGCAATTCCGATTTTAATGATTGATTTAACTCCGGCATTTCGCAGTTCTGTATCATATTTTTTGTCATCAATTTGCTGGAGTGCTTTATCTGCTAATGATTCCAAATTCTCCCGCGCATCTTTTGTATATTTAAATTCAAATAGAAAGCCTGGAATATCGTTTGCCAAAGGCATAAGCTGAATATCGAAGCGTCCAAGCCCTGATTCACGGTTGGAACGAATCCGATACCGATTTCCAAGGATAGCACATAATCCAAGCATCATCCCGTGGTAAAATCCCTCATTTGCTCCATCTATAGAAGAAATACTCTTCAGCATAAAATCTTCCAGCAAAAACTGGAGCTTTTTTGCGTCTCTTGAAAAAATTGCTTGATTGATAGAAATTGAGGTGTTATTCTGGTTTGTACGGTTTAGAACCTCTTTTTCATAGACAAATATAATCTCTTTATTAGGAATTGCAACATCACACATGAAATTTCCGTCATTCTGTGGATAGGTCGCAGCGACCTTCAAGTATCCGGCAACAAGCAGAAAACTATAGATGCTATATGGATTACTCTGTATTTCTGGATAAATAACACTAGTATCTACATAGGTTGTGATTTTTTCACCGCAGAGTAATTTGTAAAGGTTTTCCGTGGTTTCTGGCGTAGCTGATGCAATGATTTCGCCAATGATTTCATTGCTTCCTGTAGACTGCCAAAACGCCTTTGGAAAGCATTTATCTGCAATGTAGTTAATTACTGACCATGGATTAAAAATTTCTGTATTACCAAATCTATATCCATCATACCAATCACAAATTTCCTGATATTTTTCTTCTTTTCCGTAGTAGCACAGCATATCCTGAACTTCTTCTTTAGTAAAGCCAAAATATTCGCTGTAACTTTCATCAAGAATTGAATTTGTTTTTAAATTATTCATACCACTAAAGATACTTTCTTTAGCCACCCTCAGAATTCCTGTAAGAAAGCCAAAAGCCAAATGCGAATTATCTTTGAGTCCACCAGAAAAGAAGTTGCGCATGAAGTTCACAATTTCTGAATAAAAATTATAATTATGGCCCTGTTGAATTGGTGTATCATACTCATCGATGATGATTACACATTCCTTACCGAAGTGCTTATGAAGAAGCAATGACAAAAGTTGCAAACCCATTTGGCAATCGACTTCGGTGACCTTATCGCTGGCGAATCGGTGATATTGTTCTTTTTCATAGGTAGTCAATGTTTGGCTTGTTTCTAGCTCACTGTGCCGCATGAATTCCAAGGAAATCAATATTCGTATTTTCTGATAAGTTTCCTCCCAAGTTAAGCACTTCACGTCCTTGAACGTCAGGAAGATTACTGGGTATTGCCCTTGATGCTGCGTGTAAAAATCGCCACACTGCCATATCTGTTTATCTTTAAAATAAATCGACGTATCTTCCGCTGTTTTTTCAAAAAAGACACGAAGCATATCCATATTCATAGTTTTACCAAAACGTCGCGGACGAGTAAACAGGGACACCATCGGTTTCGTATCAAGAAAGTCACGAATCAGTAAGGTTTTGTCTACATAGTAATAACTCGTTGTCGCGGCTTTAAAGTCGGAAACACCTATTGGCAAAGGCTTTTTCTTCTCGCTTAAATCTTCAGAAATGGCATATGCTGGAATTCTCCACAATCCTCTATCTTTTTCAGCTCCCTGAAAATCTCCTTGTTTGCACATTTGCTGGACTCTACGAGTTGTGATTCCAAGTCTTTGGGCAACATCCCCGCAAGATAAGTAGTCCATAGCGAACCTCCCAATGATACTCTATTAGCTGTGAAAAAAGCACGCATAAACACGCAGAAAATTAGAACAGTGAGACTAATTTGTCGTTCAGAAACATAGAAAGCAATCAACTTCTGTAATATAATTTATAGCGATTTTCAAAAATAAAGCGAATAGCCGCAGGAACGGAACCACCCTGAGCAGTCAGAAGGCGAAACAGTCTGAAAAGAATGTTGGACCGCATTCGGAAGAGTATCCAGAGTCCTCACCTTGAATTTAAGCAGGAAAACCTTCACTTTTGACCAGAGCTTTTCAATGGGATTCAGGTCAGGACTATACGGTGGAAGGTAAATGTATCGAACTCCAGAACTGTCCAGCAGATTTTTTACTGCCTTTGCATGGTGCGACTTCATATTATCCATCACAAGGACAGAATTGCTGTTAAGCTGAGGCAGCAAAATATCCTTCAAAAGGTGTTTTTATACTTTAACGTTCGTCTCTGTGTGTTTGCCAGGGGGTATACGCTTTTGCATATGTTTTCGTGCATCTTTCTATTTGCCGTGGAGCAGTTGAAAACCAGAAATGAGAACGGGTCGTTTTGCTCATTCCTGTACTTTATTATAAGTATATCTCCTACAGCGAAATAAAGCAACTATATTTTTCGCTTAAATTTCGTCCAAAGCGAAATCTCATAAATTGACGGGAAGATGAATTCATCACCCTCGTGCTCACTTCAAAAGTAAAATTTTTATTTTCTGTCCGTCCCATTCCCACACTCCGACGCTATCCATTGTAATTGAGAGGAGATATACTTCCTCTCGCGACAACTGAATAGCGTCCTCTGCCGTACCGCTTTTGGGGAAGCAGCGCGATAATCCGAATTTGTCCGGGGAGCGTGCCAAGAAAGCGTGACAACATGCTGCAAGGCCGGCCCAAAGGCCGCCTTGCAGGGCACAGCGCCGGGAAGGGTTGCCTGTCTGGAATTTGCAGAGGGAGAAAAGCGCAAAACCAATATAGCAGCAGATTATGCCGTGAAGGCGCTCGCTTTCACGGCATTGCTGTGCCGCCATATTGGTTCCATTCGTACATTTTTGAAAT
>OGYX01001312.1_pt1 | contig 18041 bp, 13 predicted proteins | sample 1576601 | NCBI WGS metagenome assembly OGYX01 (sample SAMEA3541561, study PRJEB24748) | human gut metagenome | biome: human gut; feature: human-associated habitat; material: faeces | place: China | collected 2012 | reverse complement strand
CTGAAAAGCAGCAGATTTACAGTCTGTCCCCATTGGCCACTCGGGAACACGCCCAAATTCTGTTCACGTCCTTGCCGGACGACTCGTTTATTTTAGCAGACAAAAGCGGATTTGTCAACCGTTTTTTCGCATTTTTTCAGCTTCTTTTTTCGCGGACAAAAAAGCGGCGCAGCTTAGCGGAAATTCTCCGCTCCGGCTGCGCCGTTTTGCGAACGATTCATGGAGCGGGGCGTCTCCCCTGCTCAGGGTTCCAGATGTTTCCGGCGCTCATAGTCCCGGAGGGCCTCAATGGCCTCGCCGGAAAGCGGATAGAGCGCGATGAGGTTGAAGATGGTCATCAGGCCGATGCCCACATCGCCAAGGTCCCACACGACCGTGTAGGCCTGCACACCGCCCACCAGCAGCATCCCCAGCGCCAATACCTTATAAAGGGTCTGCCAGAGCCAGCGGTCCCCGAAGAGATACGCCACATTGGAGCGGGCGTAGAACAGGATACCGATGAAGGTGGAAAAGCTGAACAGCGCCAACGTCACAGCGATGAAGATGACGCCAAAGCTGCCCAGATGGTACTGCACCGCCGCCTGCAAGAGGTCCATGCCGGTCAGGCCCGCCGTGACGGATTCCGGGGCCAGCAGCATGACGAAGGCCGTGCAGCTGCAAATGACGATCGTATCAATGAGGACGCCCAGTGCCTGGACCAGCCCCATCTTGACCGGGTCATCGCATTCGGCGGCTGCGGCCGCACAGGGTGCCGAGCCGCTGCCCGCCTCGTTGGAGAACAGGCCGCGCTTGATGCCGTTCATCAGAACGGCACCAAAGCCGCCCGCCGCCACCTGCCGCAGACCGAAGGCTTCCGAGAAGATGCTGCCCAGCACCGCCGGGAGGTGGGTGATATTGGTCGCGATGACATAAAGCGTCATCACAAAATAGCAGACCGCCATCACCGGCACGATGACGTCCAGGCTTTTCACGGTGGCGTTCTTGCGCAGCACGATGACTGCCGCCAGCACCACCAGTGCCACCGTCGTTGCAATGGGCGGGATGTGGAACGCATTCTTGAACGCCGAGCTCACCGAGTTGCTGACGACCTGGCTGATTCCGCACCAGCAGATGAGGCCCGACAGCGCAAACAGCACCGCGACCACCGATCGCCGCAGCGGTTTCTTCCGCTTCCGCTCCGCCCACACGTGGATATAATAGGCCGGGCCGCCGCGCTGGCCGCCGTAGAGCGGGTCGGGCTGTCGGTACTTCTGGGCCAGGGTGGATTCCACAAACGCGGTGGACGCGCCCAGCAAGGCCGTGACCCACATCCAGAACACTGCGCCCGCGCCACCGGCAGACACCGCCGCCACAACGCCCACCAGATTGCCCATGCCCACGCGGGTGGCCGTGGAAACGATGAGGGTCTGGAACGACGAAAGGCTGTCCCTGCTCTGGTTTTTCTCGCAGACGGCCGAGATCATATCCCGGAACAGCCGCACCGGCAGCAGACGCGTCCGCAGGGTGAAGAACACCCCCGCCATGAGCAGCAACACCACCATCAGCGAGATCCCCACGCCGCCCGCAATGGGCAGCACAAACAAATCGCCCCAGAGAAAACGGTAGACCGTTTCAATCAAATGAATCAACTGGGTCTCCTCCTGTGTTTTATACTTCGTACTTTATTATACTGGTTCAGTTCAGTTTTGTAAAGCGGAAAAAACAGCAGACAGTCCGGAGCAGGTCGTCTCCGGGCTGTCTGCTGTTTATGATATGGAAGGAGAATAACGATCGTAATTCGTTTGTGTGCAGCCGCGCTGCATTGCCGATCACAGGGAAATGGGGCTCGTGCTGCACGATTCGTTTGTTCTGCGACGCATAATAGAGAATGGCGAATGCTCGTTGGATCTTTCGTGCGGGAAGCGGAAGCAGCGCCCTCTTGCGGTGCCCTGCATCCGCTTCGGCCCTTGGGCGGGCCTCGCGTTGCACGAATCGTTTGCCATGCGATATGGCGAATGCTCGTTTGGTCTCTCGTGCGGGAAGCGGAAGCAGCGCCCTCTTGCGGTGCCCTGCATCCGCTTCGGCCCTTGGGCGGGCCTCGCGTCTTGCAGACCGCTGCGCCAAAAATTTCTCCCTGTTTCTGCCGCTGGCAGCGGTCGAAATTTTAGCCTTTCACGCCGCCCAGTGCTACGCCGCGGACGATGAACTTCGAGAGCAGCAGGTAGACGATGATCACGGGCAGGATAGCGATGGCGACCATCATATACACCTTGCCCATATCGAACTTCAGGAAGTCTGCACTGCGCAGCTGCGCGATCAGGATGGGCAGGGTCTTCTTATCGGCGGTATCCAGGACCAGAGCGGGGATGAAGTAGTTGTTCCAGCTGGACACGAAGGCGAAGATGGCCTGCACCGCCAGCGCAGGCTTCATGATGGGGAGCACGATCTTATTGAAGGTATAGAACTCTCCGGCTCCGTCGATGCGGGCCGCTTCCACGATCTCCATCGGCAGGCTGGCGTCAAGGTACTGCTTCATGAAGAAGAAGACGGCGGGCGCTGCGATGCTGGGGATGATGAGCGGGAGGAACGAGTTCTTCAGGCCCATCTTGGTGATGAGCTGCAAAAAGCCCAGGGCCGACACCTGCGTCGGCATGGTCATGATGAGCAGGATGATGGCGAACGCCGCCTTCTTGAACCGGAAGTTGTAGGCATAAATGCCGTAAGCCGTCAGGGCCGAGAAGTAGACGCTGAGCGCAGCCGAGCAGGCCGAGACGATCAGGCTGTTCCGCACACCGGTCAGCACCGGGATGTTCGCGTCGTTCAGCACGTTTTTCAGGTTGGTCATCAGGGATTTGCCGGGGAGCAGCGAAAAGCCTTTCTGGATCTCAAAGTGGGTGCGGGTGGAGTTGATGACCAGCACATAGAAGAAGAACAGGCACAGAAAGCTGATGAGCACCAGCGCGATGTAGCACCCGGTGCGGCGGGCAGCCAGTGTGGCTTTTTCCGACTTTGTCGATGCAGTGTGAGCCATTACTTTTTCCCTCCTTTCAGAGCCTTGCGCTCTGCCTTGCTGCGGCCATCGTCCTCCCTGGTCAGGCTCACGTAAACGACGACGCAGAGCACTGCGCAGACGAGGAACAGCACCACAGACACCGCGCCTGCCATGCCGTAGTTCTTGCTGAACAGGTGGTTGTTCAGGTACATGATCATGGTGGTGGAGGTGCGGTCCGGGCCGCCCTTGCCGTTGGTCAGGATCTGCGGCACATCGAACATCTGCAAGCCGCCGATCATCGAGGTGATCATGACGTAAACGAGGATGGGGCGGATGAGCGGGATGGTGATCTTCCAGAACATCTGGTTCGGGGTGCAGCCATCCAGCTCGGCGGCCTCATACAGGGTGGGGTCCACGCCCATGATGGCGGCCATCAGCATGATGGTGGTATTGCCGAACCACATCAGGAAGTTCATCAGGCCGATCAGACCGCGGTTGCCCCAGACCGTGTTCAGGAAGCTGAACGGCTGCTTGAGGATGCCCATGCCCATCAGCGCCGCATTGACGGGGCCGTTGTCCGAGAAGAGGGCGAAGAACAGCATGGCGAACGCCGATGCCATGATCAGGTTGGGCATGTAGATGACCGTCTTGAAGAAGGTCTGGCCCTTCAGCTTGAGGCGCAGGTCGGTGAACCAGGCCGCCAGCAGCAGGGAGATGGCGATCTGCGGGATGAAGCCGATGATCCAGAGCAGCAAAGTGTTGCTGAAATATTTGGGCAGGTCTGTTGCAAACAGGGTCACGTAGTTCTTCAAGCCCACAAAGTTGGGTCCGATGATCTTCAGACCGCTGCGGTAATATTCAAAGAAGCTGTAATAGATGGTGGATGCCAGGGGGATCAGCTGGAATACCGCGAAAATGAGAAAGAACGGTGCGATGAAGATGTAGCCCCATTTCGCGTAGCTGATCGACCCTTTCTTTTTTGTTTTCTCTCCCATGTGACTGCCTCCTGACGGGTGTTTCCGAAAAAAAGGGAGCGGGCGGGGCACTGCGCCCGGCCCGCCCCCCTGATCTCAGTTGTGTGCGAGTGCGTCTGCCTTATGCGGGCCAGACAACGTCGGTCAGCTCCGGATACTTCTCCTTGATGGCGGTCTCGAAGTTTGCCTTTGCGGTATCTTCATCCACGTTGCCGGTGAAGTAATCCTTGAAGGCGGTCTGGAAGCTCTCGTTCAGGCCCTGGTCATACGGGCCGGCGTTGGACATGTCGATCTTCTTGGCTGCCTCTGCGAACAGCGCGATGTGGTTCTGACCGCCCAGGAAGTCGGACTTGTAATCGCTGCTGGCGATCTCTTCCATGGCCTTTTCGTTGTTGGTGTAGTCCTGGGTATCCAGGGTGATCTGCTTCATGATGGCCTCATCGCAGGTCAGCTTCTGCATGACATCCTTGATGGTGTCGAGGTTGTCGCTGCCGGCTGCGCCGCAGATCCAGGTGCCGCCCCAGTAATACGGCTGAGGGCCTTCGCAGACTGCGTAGTCGCCGTAGATGCCGTTGCCGACCTCTTCCTTGCCGCCCTCAGAAGTAGGCGTCTCCAGAGAGTTGCCCAGCAGGGTGAAGTTGATGCCCCAGGTGGAATAGAAGAAGCCGAAGACCTTGCCGTTGGGGCCCTGGTCGGATGCCCACTGGCTGTCCCACAGGCTGGACTTGTTGTTGTAACCCTTATCGGTGTACTCCTTGGTCTGATCGACCCACTTCATGATGTTCTCATCGACGGTGACGGTGGTGCCGGTGACCCAGGGCGCTGCCACGTTGTTGGAGAAGGTGCGGTATGCGTCATCGAAGCCGGACAGCATCTTGTAGCCCTTGGCGGATGCCTGTGCGGCGACGTCGTTGAACTTGTCCCAATCGGACAGGTAGGTCTGGACTTCGGTGGGATCATCGGTGCCCAGAACATCCTTTGCGATGCTGCGGCGGTAGGCGAACAGGCCCGGCGTCGCCTGCCAGGTGGTGCCGCGCTGGCTGCCATCGACGGTGACGATGTCCTTGGTGTACTGATACTGACCGGCCAGGTCGGCGTCGGTCAGGCCGATGTCCTTCTTGACATCCAGAACGTAATCGGAATCGACATACTTCAGCGCGTAGTCGGCCTCGATCAGGAAGATATCGATCTTATCATCATCGGCTGCGGAGTCCTGGCTCAGCAGGGCCTCGTCCAGCTTGTTCTGATAGTTGTTGTTCTCGTTGGCATTGATGGTCCACTTCACGGTCGTGCCATCCTTCAGGGTGGTGGTGGACTTATCCGATGCGATCGCGGAGACTTCGGGGTAATAATCGTTGAAGCGGCTCTGGAATTCGTCGTTCCAGCACCAGATGTTCAACACCTTGCCCTGTGCGGCAGGCCCGGCTGCGGCAGAAGAAGCGGCTGCAGAGGAGGCTGCGGTCGAGCTGGCAGTGGAAGAACTGCCGCCGCATGCAGAAAGCGCTGCGGTGATGGCGACTGCACCAGAAGCGACCAGAAAATTACGACGCGAAATCTTTCTCATAGTAGAAAACCTCCTTCAATGGTTCTCATGCAAACGAAATCTGTTTTGTTTTATCAAAGCTCCGGTCCGCCCGGAGCCGAGGAACTAGGTTTGGGCCGGTCGGCCGACGGAGTCGCCTTCCAGCAGCTTGCCGGTCACGAGCAGCTGCTCGGCCAGTGTCACACGCGGGTGCTCGATCATCTGCACCAGCTTGTCTGCGGCGGTGCGCCCCAGCATCATGGTGTTCTGCTGGTAGGTTGCCAGCTGCGGCTTCATGACGCGGGAGAGGTAGATGCCGTCGTAGCCCATCACGGAGATGTCCTCCGGGATGCTCAGCCCCGCCTCCGCGATGGCATTGTAGCCGCCCATAGCAGAGAAGTCATCGGGGAAGAGGATGCAGGTGGGCCGCTGCGGAAGCGCCAACAGTGCTTTCGTTTCCTGTGCGCAGCGGGCGGCGTCGTGGTAGATGCCCTCCCGCACATACACATCCGGAACTTCCAGCCCCAGCTCATCGCAGCTCTTGTAGAAGCCCGCCAGACGGTTCTCGGTAACGGCGGTCCGTTCGCCATGGATGAAAGCGATGCGGCGGTGGCCCTGGCTGTATGCCGTGCGGACCAGCGCCGAAAGGCCGGCCACGTTGTCCGAAAGGACTGCCATCCGGTTGTTGAACACATGGTCGATCGTGACGACCGGCACATCGCTGTTCACCAGCTCGATCACCTGCGGGTCTGTGAAATCCACACAGGCGATCACGGCTCCGTCCACCCCGCGGTAGTGGCAGTGCTCCAGATAGGTCATCGTCTTGCCGCCGAGGTTCCGGTTGATAAAGGTGATATCGTAGCCCAGCTGCTCGACCCGGACTTTGAAGCTGTCCAGCACAGCGGAGAAGTATTCGTGTGCCAGGCCGCTCTGCCGTTCGTCCACGAACAGGACGCCGATGTTATAAGTACGGTTGGTCTTCATGGAGCGGGCCGCCATATTGGGAACATAGCCCATCCGGCGAGCCGCCTCCCGAACACGGGTGCGGGTGGCCTCGGAGATATCCGACTGGCCGTTGAGCGCCTTGCTCACCGTGGCCACCGAGACCCCGCATTCCTGCGCCAGATCTTTCAGGGATGACATTTCGTCGTCCTCCTCTCAGGAACCGATTGGTTCTGAACGAATCCTAAATCGTTTTCGCAATTTCAATATAGCGCATTTCGCACCAAAAATCAAGCGCAAATGAAAATCTTTTATGTCGATTGCCATGATTTTGGCGGTTTGTTCGATTTTCGGCGCATCAAATTATGCAGTTTGCTCCATTTTCGCTCTCTTTCGCTCATTTTCGAATATTTTTTCGCTTCCTGCTTTCGTATCAGTGGGGACATTCTGGCAGGATCTTATTATTACTTTAGAATGGGGATTTTCTATCCCAGTTTGGAGCCTGTGGGCCGGTTCCAGAAGGCGCAGCGCTTCCCCCGCCCCACCTGCTTCACATGAAAAAAGTTCGTTCTCTCTTCAAAATCATTACAAAATCCTTACAATTCCGCCGAAATCCGCTTCCTGTCCGGTACGTTGTATATTTCATAAAACCACTTGAATTTCGCTGTGGAATCGGTTATCCTTAAAGCAACGTAATCGTTCTCTCTTTTCTTGCAGCGCGTTCTTAATCGTTTTCGCTTTTCTGATGGTTGCAGCGCGTTTCCTGTTTTTGCAAAGGAGGAACTGATCGTATGAAATTCGGACATTTTGATGATGTGCATCGGGAATACGTGATCGACACGCCCCGCACGCCCCTGCCCTGGATCAACTATCTGGGCAGCGAGGACTTCTTCAGTCTGGTGTCCAACACCGGCGGCGGCTACAGCTTTTACCGGGATGCGCGGCTGCGCCGCATCACCCGTTACCGCTACAACAACTCTCCGCTGGATATGGACGGCCACCGCATCTACATCAACGACGGCGGCACGATCTGGAACCCCGGCTGGCAGCCCACCAAGACCGAGCTGGACGCCTACAGCTGCCGCCACGGTCTGGGCTACACCATCCTGACCGGCGAGAAGAACGGCATCCGCGCCCAGCAGGAGCTGTTTGTCCCGCGCGGCGACGCCTGCGAGATCGACCGCCTGACGCTGGAAAACAAGACCGATGCCCCCCGCACGCTGGATGTGTTCAGCTACGTGGAGTTCTGCCTGTGGGACGCCATGGACGACAGCTCCAACTTCCAGCGCAACTTCTCCACCGGCGAAGTGGAGGTCGTGGGCAGCGCCATCTACCATAAGACCGAGTACCGTGAGCGCCGCGACCACTACGCAGTGTTCTGGGCCAACACCCCGGTCACCAGCTTCGACACCGCCCGCGACGCCTTCTGCGGCGTATACGGCGGCCCCGCCGAGCCGGAAGCCGTCAAGGCGGGCCGCTGCTCCAACAGCATCGCCCACGGCTGGGCCCCGGTCGGTGCCCACCACTTCCACCTGACCCTGGAAGCCGGGGAGACCCGGACCATCCTCTTTGGTCTGGGCTACATTGAGAATCCCGTGGACGAAAAGTTCACCGCCCCCGGCGTCATCAACAAGACCCGCGCCGAGGCCATGATGGCCCGCTACGCCACCGACGCCCAGGTGGACGAAGCCCGCAGAGCGCTGGCCGACCACTGGGACAAGCTGCTCTCCACCCTGCAATTGCACTCCGGCGACGAGAAGCTGGACCGGATGGTCAATCTGTGGCACCAGTACCAGTGCATGGTCACCTTCAACATGAGCCGCTCGGCCAGCTACTACGAAAGCGGCATTGGCCGCGGGATGGGCTTCCGCGACAGCTGCCAGGATCTGCTGGGCTTCGTCCACATGATCCCGGAGCGCGCCCGCGGCCGCATTCTGGACATCGCCGCCACCCAGTTCGAGGATGGAAGCGCCTACCACCAGTATCAGCCCCTGACCAAAAAGGGCAACCGCGATGTTGGCACCGGCTTCAACGATGACCCGCTCTGGCTCATCGCAGGCACCGCCGCCTATCTCCGCGAGACCGGCGACTGGTCCATTCTGGACGAGTCCGTCGCTTTTGACAACGATGTGAGCAAGGCACAGCCCCTCATGGAGCATCTGCGCCGCAGCTTCCGCTTCACCCGCACCCACCTCGGCCCCCACGGCCTGCCCCTCATCGGCCGCGCCGACTGGAACGACTGCCTGAACCTGAACTGCTTCTCCGAGCACCCCGGCGAGAGCTTTCAGATCACCGGCCCCAGCGAAGGCCCGGTGGCCGAAAGCGTTTTCATCGCGGGCATGTTCGTCAAGTACGGCAGCGAGTACGCCGACCTGTGCGACCACCGCAGCCTCCCGGAGGAGGCCGCCGAGGCCCGCGCCGCCATCGCGGAAGTCGAGCAGGCCGCTCTGACCGCCGGCTGGGACGGTGCCTGGTTCCGCCGCGCCTACGATGCCTTCGGCCAGCCCATCGGCAGCAAGGAATGCGACGAGGGCCAGATCTTCATTGAGCCGCAGGGCATGTGCGTCATGGCGGGCATCGGCAAAACGACCGGCCAGGCCGAACAGGCGCTGAGGAGCGTGGAAGAGCGGCTCGACACCCGGTACGGCGTCGTTCTGCTCCAGCCCGCCTACACCACCTACCGCCTCAACCTCGGCGAGATCTCCAGCTACCCTCCGGGATACAAGGAGAATGCAGGCATCTTCTGCCACAACAATCCGTGGATCAGCTGCGCCGAGACTGTGCTTGGCCACGGCGACCGCGCTTTTGAGGTCTACAAGAAGACCTGCCCCGCCTACATCGAGGACATCTCGGAGATCCACCGCACCGAGCCGTATGTCTACAGCCAGATGGTCGCCGGCATCGACGCCCCGACCTTCGGCGAGGCAAAGAACAGCTGGCTGACCGGCACCGCCGCCTGGACCTTCTTCAACGTCAGCCAGTACATCCTCGGTGTGCAGCCCACACTGGACGGCCTGAAGATCGACCCCTGCATCCCACACACGCTGCCCGGCTTCACCGTCACCCGCCGCTACCGCGGGGCCGTGTACCACATCCGGGTCGAGAACCCCGATGCCGTGCAGAAGGGCGTGAAGCTCGTCACCGTCAACGGTTCTCCCATCCCCGGCAATGTGCTCCCCATCGCCGCCCCCGGCGAAACCGTGGAAGTCACGGTGGTCATGGGATAAGTTTTGGATAGACAAACCCCCGGCCAGAGAGACGAACATCTCTGGCCGGGGGTTCTTTTTGCGCTTTCTTACCAGCGCGTCATATTCTTTTTTCGCTCCTACATATTTTTTGCTTCACTCTTCATCCAGCGCCCAATGATAGGCACACCGCACGGCCTTATTCCAGCCCTTGATGCGCCTGGTGCGCTCCTCGGCCGAGATATCCGGCAGGAAGGTGCGGTCCACCGACCAGTTCCGGACCACCTCGTCGGTGGACTGCCAGTAGCCCACGGCAAGGCCTGCAAGGTAGGCCGCGCCGAGGGCAGTCGTTTCCACGCAGCAGGGGCGCTCCACCGGCAGGCTGCTGATGTCGGCCATGGTCTGCATCAGGTAGTTGTTGGCGCAGGCGCCACCGTCCACCTTCAGGGCCTTCATGGTGATGCCGGAGTCGGCCTCCATGGCGTGGAGGACATCGTTCACCTGATAGCACAGGCTGTCCAGCGTGGCGCGGATGATGTGATTTTTGTTGCAGCCGCGGGTCAGGCCCACGATGGTTCCGCGGGCGTACTGATCCCAGTGGGGCGCACCGAGGCCGGTGAAGGCGGGCACCACATAACAGCCGTTGGTGTCCTTCACCTTCCGGGCCATATACTCGGAGTCGCGGGCTTCTTCCAGCAGCCGCAGCTCGTCCCGCAGCCACTGGATGGCCGCACCGGCCACGAAGATGGAACCTTCCAGCGCATAATTCACGCTTTTTCCGCTGCTGCACGCAATGGTCGTGACAAGGCCGTTTTTCGAGACGACCGGCGTTTTGCCGGTGTTCATCAGCAGAAAGCCGCCGGTGCCGAAGGTGTTCTTCGCCTCACCCGCCGAAAAGCAGGTCTGCCCGAAGAGCGCGGCCTGCTGGTCGCCCGCTGCGCCTGCAATTTTGATGCCCGAACCAAAGTGCATCGGGTCGGCCTCCGCGTAGAAGCAGCTGGACGGCATGGGCGTGGGCAGCATACAGCGCGGGATGTTCAGCTCTTGCAGGATGTCCTCATCCCACTCCAGCGTGTGGATGTTGAACAGCATCGTGCGGCTGGCGTTGGTGTAGTCGGTCACATGGACCCGGCCGCAGGTCAGCTTCCAGATGAGCCAGGTCTCCACCGTGCCGAACAGCAGCCGCCCGGCCTCGGCCTTTTCCCGCGCGCCGGGCACGTTGTCCAGGATCCATTTCAGTTTGGTGGCGGAGAAGTATGCGTCAATGACCAGACCTGTCTTTGCCCGGAAGGTCTCGGTCAGGCCCCGCGCCTTGAGCTCGTCGCAGTAGGCGCTGGTGCGGCGGCACTGCCAGACGATGGCATGATAGACCGGCTCCCCGGTCTCACGGTCCCAGACGATGGTGGTCTCGCGCTGGTTCGTGATGCCGATGGCTGCGATATCCGACGCGCTGGCCCCGATCTGGTTCATGGCCGAGAGCGCCACGCCCAGCTGCGTGGTCCAGATCTCGTTTGCATCATGCTCCACCCAGCCCGGCTTCGGGAAATACTGGGTGAACTCTTTCTGAGCCACGCTGCACATCTCGCCCGCCTTGTTGAACAGGATGCAGCGGTTCGAGGTCGTCCCGGCATCCAGCGCCATGATATAGTTCATATCCACGTTCCTTTCTTACACTGCATCCCCTGGGCTTCCTGGTCGTGTCTGTGTGGTTGTATTATAACGCACCATCCGCGCGATTGCAACGCATCTGAACTCACGCTGCAAAATCTTCAAATTCCGTCTTGACAACTTGCCGTTGTTGACTTATACTGTTTTCACACATAAATGCAGCCATTTCACAACTAAAAGGAGGCGAAGTGAATGGATCATTCCCCTTAGCGTCGTTTTCCCTGCACAGGGCAGCGTTCTGTTTTTTCCTGTTCCTGCTTGCACTCGATTCACTTTACAGATGGGAGGTTTTCTATGATCGAACAACAAATTACGCTCTGCTCCAACGGCCGCGCCGTCCTTTCGGGCTATTCCGGCGGGCTGTTGCTTGGCTACGCGCACAACACCGGCGTCTATCGGCTGCGGGTCGTCTGCTCCGGCGAGTGGGACGGCACCACCGTTGTGGCGTTCTGGCATCTGCCCGGTCCGGCCGGGCCGCTGACCACCCTTGTGGCCGACGGAGCCGTCGAAGTGCCTGCCCTCGTCACCGCGCAGGGCGGCAGCGGGACCGTCACCTTTGAAGGCTCCGACGGCACTCGCACCGTGACCAGCGCTAGTGTCCCGTACCGCGTGCTGACCAACTCTGGCACCACGGACCCAACCCTGCCCGAACCGGGCACCCCGGCCTGGCAGCAGTTTTTGCAGCAGGTCAAGCGAGAGCTTCGCAACGCCGCATCCGGCCTGTCCGACGAGGAGCGCGGGCTCATCCTTGCGCTGTTCCGCCACGCCGTCTACGACAACGGCGAGATGCTGCCCCACTACAACGCCTTGGCCGCACTCTGGAGCGGCAGCAGCCTGCCCGATGTCCCGCCCACGCCCAGCCAGCCGGACACACCAGATCCCCCCAACAACGGCCTGCCGACGCCGCGGTATAAGCTGGCAGCTCCGAAGACCTTTGTACCGGCCAACAAAGAATGGATCGACACCGGGATCAAGCCGTTCGCAGCCATCGACACCGGCATGAATCTGACGGTGTACGCAACCTTTACGGTGGCTGACAGTGCAGTCAATACGGTGACAACTTTGCTTGATTGCTTCAGCGATATCACCAACGATCAGAGAGGCATCATCGTTTCAACATGGACCAACGGAACCGTGGGCATGAACATGTTCACCTACGGCAGTCACTTTGTCAAGATCGAATCCGGGAAGAAACTGAAGTTTCTGCTCCAGATCAAGGGGACGCAGTTCCGGTTCCTGTCGTACGGTTCCCTGACCGAGTGGAAGAACATCCCGAACTATGCCGCGAACAAGACCGTGGATCGTTCGCTGATCCTTGGTGCTTCGTGGACCGCCGCCTCAGGCGAAACTACGGACGGCAAGGCACGTTTCTTCAATGGCGCGGTGTACGACTTCCAGGTATTCGACACGGCGCTGACCGACGCACAGATCACGACCCTGATGGAGGCAAACTGATATGGTATACGACCTGAATGGCACCACGCTGAGCACAGGCGGCAGCGGGATGCTGAACGTGCTGGATTACGGCTTCAAGGCCGACGGCACCACCGACAACCTGGCCGCGTTCAACACGCTCATCGCCGCGCACCCGGCCGAGACGCTGTATTTCCCGAAGGGCGTGTATGCGTTTTCCGGCAAGCTGGTATTCGACCAGTGCTACATGGAACTGGACAACGCCGAGCTGAAATGCACGGCCAGCACCAAGGTGGACCGGTTCATCGAGATCCGCGGCAAGATGTACCCACCCGAAACGCCCCAGCAGGACATGTTTATCCGGGGCAACGGCAAGGTCAACGCGAACTTCAAGGCAGACGACTGCATCGCCGTGGCACGGCAGAAATGCACTCTGTTGGACCATATCTCCATCCAGAACTTCCAGCGGTACGGCATCTGCGGCAAATTCAACGACGCTTCCATGACCAACAGCGACGGCCAGACGGAAGCGAACCTTTCGTATGAGCTGATGGTGCGCAACTGCATGATCGAGTCTTCGCTGGACTACCCGAACGCCGTGGGCATTTATGACACCGGCGATTCGATGTACAGCGACACCGTCATCCTGAACGTGAAGACGGCGCTCTCGTGCAACGGAAGCAGCATCTTCCACAACATCCACGCCTGGTGCTTCGATTTCAACTACAGCGACAACGACACCAAAAAGGCCCTGTTGGAGAACACCGTCTTCGCATACATCCGGGGCAACGGCACCCGCTTCTCGGACTGCTACATCGACACCTACCAGAAGGGGTTCCAGTTCGGCTCCGGCCAGTATGTCGTTTACATCACGAATCTCAAATGGTACGTTGCTTCCAATACCTGGCCCACCGGCCTGACGGCCTACGTCTTCCCGGCCAGCCCGGCAGGCAAGACGATGTACAAGGTCTTCAATGCGGACATCAACGGTTCGGGCGTGACCAAGTTCAGCGATGTGGACCTGAGCAAGCAGACGAACTGCCGCTGGTACGGCATCGTGCACAACCTGAGCGACGCGCCGAGCACGCTGCAATAAATTTTTGAACGCACTTTACGATCTTTGACCGAATATCCACCTCTGACAAACCGTGGGCGCGGAAGATGCCATTCCGCCGCCCACGGTTTTTTGCGGTTTTGGGCCGTTTGCCCCGCCAAATTGCGATGATTTTTTGAATACATATTGCAGAGAAAGAGGGATGATGCTATTATTAAACTGTCTATACATACCTATTATATGGGAATCCTCCGATTCTACTTTTCGCAACGAAAGGCTGGCCCCTGTGAAGATCTTATTCGTCAATAAATTTCTCTACCCCCGCGGCGGTGCAGAGACTTACTTTCTCAAGATCGGCGAGGAACTGACCCGCCGGGGCCACGAGGTCGAATATTTTGGCATGTACGACGAAAAGAACACCGTCGGCAATGCCCTGCACCTCGCTACCACCAATATGGATTTCCACAACGCCGGGCCGGAAAAGCTGCTCTACCCCTTCCGCATCCTCTACTCGTCTGAGGCAAAACGGAAGCTGAAGCAGGTCATCGGGCAGTTCCAGCCCGACCTCATCCATTTCAACAACATCAATTTCCAGCTGACGCCCTCGGTCATCTGCGCCGGGGCGGAATGCGGAGTGCCCATGGTTCAGACGGTGCACGATGTGCAGATGCTCTGCCCTAACCACATGATGATGGAGTTCAACTCCAAAAAGCTCTGCGAAGCCTGCATGGGCAAAAAGAGCAAGTGGCCCTGCGTGAAAAAGCGCTGCATCCACGGTTCGCTGCCCAAGAGCCTCATCGGTGCCGTGGAGGGCACCCTTTACGAGTGCAATCACGTCTACGACAAGATCGACCGCTTCATCTGCCCCAGTGCGTTTCTGGAGAAGAAGCTCCTCACCGTCCCCCGCTTCCGGGGCAAGACGGTGATGCTGCACAACTTTCTGAGCCGGGTCGCTGCGGCTGCCCCTGCCGAAAAGGGGGATTATGTCCTCTACTTCGGCCGCCTCTCGGAGGAAAAGGGCATCGACCGCATCCTCGAAGCCTGCAAGCTGCTGCCGGACATTCCCTTCGTCATCGCGGGCAGCGGCCCCATGGAGGATCTGTGCAAAAACTGCACCCTGCCCAATGTGAAGTACGTCGGCTTCCAGACCGGCAAAGCGCTCGAAGACCTCGTAGCCGGGGCGCTGTTCACCCTGCATCTGTCCATCTGGTACGAAAACTGCCCGCTGGCTCTGCTGGAATCCCAGTCCCTCGGCACCCCGGTGCTCTGCAACCGGATCGGCGGCATCCCGGAACTGGTGGAAGAGGGCCGCACCGGCATCCTGAACGACACCTTCACCCCGGCCGCCTACGCAGAAAAGATCCGGGCACTCTATGCAGACAAGTCCCTTCTGGCCGAGATGTCGGCCCACTGCATCCAGAAGAAAGACCGTATGATGACGCTGGAGCGCTACTGCGACCAGCTGCTGGCCCTGTATGACGATGTGGTGAAGAACGCCTGATGAATCGGAATTTTCTCTATATTATCAACTGAATGTAAAGGAACGACGTCTATGAACGATCTGCTGCGAAAGACCCGGCGCGCCTTCCATCTGCTGCGGGAACTCCTGAAATATGAAACTGCCACCTGCTGTGCTGCCGTTCTGAAGTGCTGGAACAAGGATTACCGGCATGTCTGGCTCGTCTCCGAGCGGGGCCGCGAAGCGCGGGACAACGGCTACCACATCTTTGCCTACCTGAACCGGGAGCATCCTGAATTGAACAGCTGGTTCGTGGCAGACCCCACCCTGCCGGACTATGAGCGGGTGCAGGCACTGGGCCGGGTCGTGCCCTACCGCAGCTGGAAGCACTATCTGCTCTGCGCCGCATCGGAGATGAAGATCAGCACCCATGTGCTGGGCTACACCCCGGAGATCGACAGCTACTACATGCTCGACAAGCTCCATGTGGTCCATGGCCCCCGCGCCTTTTTGCAGCATGGGGTCATCATCGACGACATGAAATGGTATCACTACCCCAACATCCGCACCGACCTTTTCGTCTGCTCCCTGCAAAAAGAACGGGATTTTGTAGAATCTGCCTATCATTATCCAGCTGGTATTGTCAAACGGCTGGGTCTGTGCCGGTTTGACGCCCTGCTGCGCCCCCACGAGACCAAGCGCCAGCTGCTGCTGATGCCCACCTGGCGCACCTACGCCATCGAGCGGAAGACCCAGGCCGAGTTTGAGCAGAGCGACTACTTCCGGCACTGGCAGGACGTCATCTCCAGCCCGGAGCTGGAGGCGCTGCTGGAGAAGCACGGCTATGAGGCCGTCTTCTACCCTCATTTCGAGGTGCAGCGTTTTCTGAGCAGCTTCCACACCGCCAACCCGCGGGTGAAGATCGCGGCGCTGGGTGAGGCCGATGTGCAGACCCTTCTGATGGAATCCGCTGTCATGGTCAGCGATTTTTCCAGCGTACAGTTCGATTTTGCCTATATGAAAAAGCCCCTCCTCTATTACCAGTTCGATGAGGCGCAGTATTGGGGCGTACACCACGACGTCGGCTACTTCAGCTACCGGGACGACGGCTTCGGGCCTGTGGTCACCGAGCAGGCAGCGCTCTTCCGGGAGCTGGACCGCGCTCTGGCCCAGAACGGCATGATATCCCCCTTCTACGCAAAGCGTGTGGACGCGCTGTTCGACCAGGTGGATGACCAGAACTGTGCCCGCAACTATCAGGCCATCGTGGAGCTTTTGAACTGAACGAACGCGAAGAGCCGCGGCTTGCCCGCAGGCTCGCACAGGAGGGCAGATGCAAAGTTTTATAAAACTACTCTTTTGGGGATATGGCAGCGGAAACTGGGAGTATCTTGCGCAGCATGGAGGAACACAATTCCTGAAGCGGAAATCGGTGCAGCGGCCGTTCTGGCTGCCGCTGCTCTACATTGCCATGATGGGCATCGGGTTCTGGTACCGCGGCATGGGCCTGCCCTGGTTCATGAAGTACCTGGTGCAGGCCGCTGTGGTCGGCCTGGCCGCCTGTTTTCTGCTCATCACCGGAGACTTCAACCGATTGCCCCTCATCGAGGAATATTACATCATCTTTCTCATCCCCTTTGTGATGATGGCGGCGTGGTCCATGCTTGTCTGGTCGCTGGATTTCCAGCAGCTGAACTACATGTCCCGCGGGTGTTCCACCATCCTCTACCACATGATCTCGCTTACCTCGATGTGCGCAGCAGTGTATCTGTTCGGCGGCAAAGCCATCGACTACACCTTCTACGGCATGTGCATCGCCAATGTCTGCATCCTGGTGTTCGACAGCCTCCGGCCTTACGGCCTGAGCGAGTTCATCACTGGCTTCATCGCCTTTGCCAAATCCGGCGGCGTGGACACCAATGCGCCCATCAAAGCGCTGGAAGTCCACGACCTGACCTTCGGGTTCGGTCTGATGGTCCTCTATTACGCCCTCTTTGAAAAAGGTTGGCGGCGGGTCGTCCATCTCACACTGGCGGCGGGCTTCTTCTATCTGGGTCTCAAGCGCATCGCCCTCATCGGTATGCTCGGTGTGCTGATGATGCACCTGTTCATCACCCGGCTCAAGCCCAAGGGGAAGAACTTTGTGCTCCATTCCATCTCCATCTTCGCCATTGCCGCCTGCCTGTTCTACGTCTTCTTCATCTGGTCGGGCCTGTTCAGCTGGACGGTGGACACCCTGGGCATCGACACCATGGGCCGCAAAGGCCTGTACGAAGCCTTCACCGACCTGTATTCCTTCAGCCCCACGTTCCGCGGCTACGGCATCGGCTGGGTCACGCGGTATATCAGCATCATGAACGCAGCGGGCATCGGCGTCTTTGGCACCCACGACTTCGGCGGGATGCACAACGACCTTGTGACCATGTACATTGAGCTTGGCTTCTGGGGCTTTTCCTTCTGGATCTGGCTCAGCTGGCAGGGCAAGGTCGTCTGGTGCCAGAAGCAGTACGGCACCGAGACCGCTTTCCTGCTGTTGTACTGCACCATTTATGCGTTTGTGACCTACGCGACCGACAACACCGCCTTTTACTGCTATATGAACACGATCTTCATGCTGCTGCCCATCGGCCACGCCATGAAGCTGCTGGATCGAAACGAGGTGATCTACAACCATGCCATCTCCCAAAACAAACCAACCGAACCGCCCGCAAAAAAGTAAGTTCTGGGCGCTGGTCGAACTTCTCTTCCAGGGGCTGTGGAAGCACCGCCTCCTCTACCTGGCCCTCATCCTTCTGGTGATGTGCTCCACCAGCTTCGTGATGTACCACCTGAAAGCCCGCACCGCAAAGATGA
>OGYX01001310.1_pt1 | contig 18060 bp, 16 predicted proteins | sample 1576601 | NCBI WGS metagenome assembly OGYX01 (sample SAMEA3541561, study PRJEB24748) | human gut metagenome | biome: human gut; feature: human-associated habitat; material: faeces | place: China | collected 2012 | reverse complement strand
AGGGTATCTCGCTTTTTATGTTTTCAATGTGTAACACATGTATTGTAATCCTACATTTTTTAACGTGACAAGAATCAGAAAAGGGGGTATTCTCCCTGCGCAAGTAGTGTTATAATAAGTAATACGTGTTGTAGATTTTTTGACATTTCCAGGGGGAAATAGAACGAATGATTAGAGAAGATATCAGAAATATCGCTATCATTGCCCATGTAGACCATGGTAAGACCACATTGGTTGATGCAATGCTTAAACAGAGCCATATTTTCCGTGAAAACCAGAAGGTTGCTGAACGAGTAATGGACTCCAATCCACTTGAACGTGAAAGAGGAATTACCATTCTGGCAAAGAATACTTCCGTTATGCATAATGGGGTAAAGATTAACATTGTTGATACCCCAGGGCATGCTGATTTTGGCGGAGAAGTAGAACGAATTCTGAACATGGTTGATGGCGTTCTGCTTCTGGTTGACTCTCATGAAGGCCCAATGCCGCAGACTAAGTATGTATTACGCAAGGCACTGGAACATCATCTGAAGCCTATTGTAGTTATTAACAAGATTGACCGCCCGGATCAGCGTGTCAGCGATGTAGAAGGTGAAATCCTCGACCTGTTCATTGAACTGGAAGCTGATGATGACCAGCTGGACTTCCCGCTTATTTATGCATCTGCAAGAGATGGTATTGCCAAGTACAGCATGGATGATGACAGCAAGGATCTGACTCCTCTGTTTGAAACTATTATTAAATACTGCCCGGCTCCGGAAGGAGACGACAAGGCACCATTCCAGTGCATTGTTACCACACTGGATGCTGATGAATATCTGGGCAAGGTAGCCATTGGACGTATCACCAGAGGCACAGCCCGCCAGGGTATGCCGGTATGCATTACTGATGGAGAAAAGACAAGAAAAGACTATCTCGGCTCTCTCTTTACATGGGTCGGTATGAAGCGTACTCCGGTACAGGAAGCTAAGATGGGTGATATTATTGCTATGGCCGGCTTCAAGAGTATCACCATTGGTGAAACCGTAACTGACGCAGATCACCCAGATGCACTTCCACGCATTAAGATTGATGAACCGACTCTGTCCATGATTTTCCGGGTAAATAAGAGTCCGTTTGCTGGCCAGGAAGGCGATTTCGTAACCAGCCGTCATATCCGTGCCCGTCTGCAGAAGGAAATTGAAACGAATGTAGCACTTCGCGTAGAAGATACGGATACTTCCGATGCATTTAAGGTTTCCGGCCGTGGTGAACTTCACCTGTCCGTACTGATTGAAATGATGCGCCGTGAAGGTTTTGAACTGGAAATTTCCAAGCCGCATGTAATTTATAAGGAAATTGATGGCAAGAAGTGCGAACCAATTGAACATCTTACCGTTGAAGTTCCGCAGGAATACATGGGTGCCGTTATGGAAGGTCTTGGACCGAGACGTGCGGAAATGGTTTCCATGAATGAACTGGCTGGCTACATGCGTATGGAATTCTCTATTCCGGCTCGTGGCCTTATCGGTTTCAGAAATGAACTGCTTACCACCACCCGCGGTACAGGCATTATGTATCATGTATTTGAAGGCTATGCTCCTTACAAGGGCGATATCCCGGGACGTACACGTGGTTCCCTGGTTGCTTTCGAAAATGGTACAACTACCGCTTATGGTCTGAACTCTGTTCTTGACCGTGGCGAACTCTTCATCGAACCGGGCACAGAAGTATATGAAGGTATGATTATCGGGGAAAATTCCCGTGAAAACGATATGGATGTAAATCCATGCAAGAAGAAGCACCTGACCAATACCCGTGCCGCAGCTTCCGATGAAGCTATCAGACTTCCACCATGCCGTAAGTTCACACTGGAAGGTGCACTGGAATGGATCAATGATGATGAACTGGTAGAAGTTACACCAAAGAGCATCCGTATGCGTAAGGCAGTTATTTCCAGACAGGAAAGATATAAGACTGCAAACAAGAAAAAGAACAAGTAAGTTGTAAGAAACTTATGGATATCCGGGAAGAGTTGTCTTTCCGGATATTCTTTTGCAGGGAGAGATGAGTATGAATGATTCGGGCTATGGGCAGAAACTGCTCTACCTTATAAAAAGGCTCGTCATGAGATATATTGGGGATGACGTAGGCGCACTGGCTGCAGAAACCACATATTATCTTATCCTTGGTGTGATTCCTTTCCTGATTTTTATGGTGAACAGTATTCTGTTCTTTGCTGCGCCACAGATTCATACGATTATCGGGCTGCTACAATATCTTCCTCAGGATATGGCGGTCAGTATGGAACACAACATCTATCGCATATTGTCCCAGCGAAGCAGTATCTGGTTGATTGGCGGTTTAATTGCCGCCGTCTGGTCGGCTTCTCAGGGGGTAGACGTAATTATACGATCTATCGATAAGGTGTTCTTTACTGATAGGAATAAACAGTCATGGCTTATAGTGAAGACGAAGTCGATTGTGTTCACTCTGATGATTTCCTTTGTCATGATTCTGTCCCTTGGGCTTATGGTATTTGGTAATGGGGTGGTTTACGCACTGGACTACTTCTTTACACTGCCTACGGTATTTCTTAAAATCTGGATGATTACCAAGTATGGCATCCCGTTTACCTGCCTGGTTATCTCGTTGTCCGTCTTTTACCGCTTTGCGCCGGAAGAAAACCATTCCTCATGGAAACTCATACTGCTGGCATCGTTTATTGTGACACTGATATGGTTAATGCTCACTGCAGGATATGGTTATTATATTCTGCAGATTTCCCACATGGGCATCACCTATGGGTCCCTTATTGGGCTGGTCGTGCTGTTCATCTGGTTTCATCTGGCTTCCATCGTCATCATCATGGGCGGTGAATTCATCATGGCCTGCCATGAAGTGACCGAGTACTTCTCAAATCCTCAGGTTATTGATATGACGGATGAAAAATGAGCGGTAAAATTGTATAAGGAATTGAAAACAGCATATAATAACCTGATTTCATAAACAGTCGAAAAGGACTTTGTACTCAGCAGAGACAAAGTCCTTTTTCTGTGGGGCTTTTTATGGGTGTCAAATAACGGACATAATCTTATCGTATTTAAGCGACAGGAATCAGCAGATTATTCAAAGTTTCTTTTACAGCGAATGTAATTCAATACATCCAGAAGTTTTTTCGCGCGGCTGATGAAGACAGCGGTGACCCTGTTTCTGTCAGATTCAATGCTGATGCCCTGGATATAGGCAGTTCCAAAGCTGCAGATTGGGTTTTCCTATTTCATCTGGCATAATGCGGCCAGCTGTTCAAAGCTATAGAGAAACTCTTCTACAGGATACCGATTCTGACCGTCTTTCCGGTAATGGTCCTCGCCACCGCCAGCAGTAAATGAAAGAAGGCGATGTTTCCCTTTCCATGCGTTTCCTTTGGAACCATGGGCAAATACCTTTTCAAACCGGCTTCACAGACAATTTTGCTTCTAATGAAATCATGGTTCCCGGTATTACTGCGGAGGAAGTGTTTGCCAGCCTGCTGGATACATGCATATGGCCGACCTATTATGACCATGTGGACGATGTTTATTTCTACCCTCATGATGGCCCGGTGCTGAAAAGTCATAGAAAATGATGAGATATATCAGCTTACAGGAATATTGCTGTAAGTAAAAGAAACGAGACATAGTAAAGAAGCTATGAGAAAATGATTGCACATTCTCTCATAGCTTCTTTGGTTATTCATCCACGGTAATGATAGGTGGTGTTTCAAGGAATTTAACTTTTGGATTTCTTTCAATAAGCCATCCGGCCTGCCATTCGTTTGGCAGGAGATAGACAGGTCTCTTCTTTACATCGTATACCACGAGGGCGTTATCAATGCCGACCAGATCTTCCGGCGGAGTATTGTTTTCCGTCCAACGTGCCGTAGTATAGGGCAGCTGTTCCAGACGGACATCGACGTTATATTCTTTCTGCAGTCTGTACTTAAGGACTTCAAATTGGAGCTGGCCTACCGCGCCGATGATGAAAGATTCCATGATATAAGGCTGGCTATATACCTGAATGGCACCTTCCTGTGCCAGCTGGCCTACACCACGGAGGAACTGCTTGCGTTTCATACTGGAAACCGGGGAGAGGCGGCCGAACAATTCCGGAGGGAATACCGGGAAATCGTTGAAGGTGACCGGATGCTTCTTGTCGCATACCGTATCGCCTACACCCAGTTCACCGGTGTCAAAAATACCGATGATGTCGCCTGGATAAGCTTTCTCTACCGTAGTTCTTTCTGTAGCGAGGAACTGTTGCGGCTGGGAAAGACGAATCATCTTGCCGCTCTGGCGGTGAAGGACGGACATCCCTTTTTCGAAAACACCAGAACAGATACGCATAAAGGCAATACGGTCATGGTGCTTTGGATCCATATTGGCCTGAATCTTGAATACGAATCCGGAGAAAGCCGGATTTTCAGGAGAAACAGAACCTTCCAGTGTTTTACGTTCCATAGGAGGCGGAGCCAGTTCCAGAAATTTTTTAAGGAATGGTTCGACGCCGAAGTTGGTCATAGCGGAACCGAAGAACATAGGAGTAAGTTCGCCGGAAGCTACGCGCTGGGCATCAAATGGATCACCTGCTTCATCGAGCAGTTCCAGATCATCTTTAAGGGAAGAGATAATATCCGGATCCAGACGGGAAGTGATGGCCTCATCGGTGAGTTTTCCCGATACGACTTCCAGCTTTTTGGTGCCGTGAGCATTATCCTTGATGAAGAGGTGGGCAATCTCTGTTTCCCGGTCAAAAATACCGGTATAGTTTCCGTTGATGCCGATGGGCCAGTTCATCGGGCAGGAGCGGATGCCAAGCACATCTTCAATATCAGCCATGAGGTCAAATGGATTTTTACCAAAGTGGTCAATCTTGTTGACAAAGGTGAAAATCGGAATGCCCCGGGAAGAGCAGACCTTAAACAGTTTCTTGGTCTGTGCTTCCACACCTTTGGCTACGTCGATAACCATGACAGCACTGTCCACGGCCATCAGAGTACGGTATGTATCTTCGGAAAAGTCAGCATGCCCTGGAGTATCCAGAATGTTTACACGGCATCCATTATAGTCAAAATTTAAAACGGAGCTGGTTACTGAAATACCACGCTGTTTTTCAATTTCCATCCAGTCGGAAACCGCATACCGGGACGTCTTTCTGGCTTTTACTGAGCCGGCCAGATGAATGGCTCCCCCGTAAAGAAGCAGTTTTTCTGTCAATGTCGTCTTGCCGGCATCTGGATGGGAGATGATGGCAAATGTACGGCGACGCTTGATTTCGTCAAGAACAGTCATTATACACCTCATATAAAAATACAATATTCTTTATTATACAAAATCTAATAGTTAAAATCCAATTCTGAGGCCGTAATTGTTCAGAAATGCTAGAAAATAGGTGATAAAAAAGGTATAATTGAGAGAAATGACAAAAATAGGAAGAGGATCTTTTTTCCTGAAATGGAGGAGTGAGAATGGCCAGAAGAAAAGGGCAGAAATGCTGGGAAGGAATTCATCGGGATGGGTGGCTGGCGCTGTATGGAGATACAACGGTCATGACGGATCTGATGATGGAAATCTTCGCCTGCCTGTATCACTCCCCAGACAGAACAGACAATGCCAAGCATATAGCGCAGATACTTAATATGGAATATCGTGCGCTGAACGCAGCGGTAGGCTGGGCAGGGAATAAGATAAAGGATATATGTGAGGCCGAGCGCAAGGCGGATGCCGCTTCACAGAAGAGCCATATCCTCGTATCCGGAGATGAACCTCAGCCAGACATGTCCCCATGGGAATATGTCTTTAATGGGATAGAGGATGAGGATGGTACCTATCTCTGGATTATGAAAGAGGCGGCAGCGGACGCTTTCCGCGAAATGGAAGAGGCCAATCTTATGGCAGATGTGGGGATACGGGACATCCTTTCCCGGGATATATCATCCTACGGTAGAGAAGGCAGCCTCTTTTCTCAGACACCGGATCAGACCATCGCACTCATCCGGGAATGGATAGAAGAACGGGACCGGTTCACCCGCAAATCACTGACAGAACACGCGCAGTGTACAGTATGCGGACTGTCACGCCTTTCCCTTCTCTGCGCTGTTCCTTATGGGGAAGTGGAGAAAAGGCAGAAGGGACTTCTGTTCTGTCCTACCCATGCCGCGCTTTTTGCTTCTCATCTTATTTCATACAGCGACAGGGGAAAGTTACTGGTATCCAGCAGGCTGAGTGAGGATGAGAAAAAAATTGTGGGACTCGAAGATGGGGCTAAAGCCCGTAATCCATTCAGCCGGAGGCGGATGACTCTTCATCGTAGAATATTTAATAAGGAAGGAAAAGAAAAATGATTTTATCTGGGAGAGAAATTGAGCGTCACCTTGGACATGAAATAAGCATTGAGCCATTTGTTAAAAGCAGACTGAATCCGAACAGCTATAATCTGACACTGGCAGATGAACTGATGGTTTATGATAATCATGAACTGGATATGAAAAAAGAAAACACCGGACATCTGATTAAGATTCCGAAAGAAGGGTATCTGCTTAAGCCGAACACTCTGTATCTGGGACGTACCCATGAATATACCCGTACGGATTGTTTTGTCCCCATGCTGGAAGGTCGCTCATCCATTGGACGTCTGGGGCTGTTTATCCATGTAACGGCCGGATTTGGCGATGTGGGATTTAATGGATACTGGACACTGGAAATGTTCTGTGTACAGCCTATCCGTATTTATGCCGGCGTAGAAATCTGCCAGATTTATTTCCATACTGTTCTGGGAGAAGCGGATAAGTATACTCATGGCAAGTATCAGAACAATAAGGGAATCCAGCCAAGCCTTCTGTACAAGGACTTCGAAAAAAAATAAAAATTTTTTCATGGTATATGAACAGTCTGGAATGCCGACTATCATTGAAAAAAATCGGGATACAGGAATTTTTCTGTACCCCATACAGAGGCCAGATTTATAAGTGTAGCCTTTACAGGGGTTAAAAAAGATTGTATAATACAGTTAATTTAATAGATATGGCATTGCAATGAAGCAAGCAGCAGGTATAAGGATATGCCTTGCTGCTTTTTTGTTTCCTCTGTTGATGTAGGTATCTGTTGAATAGCTGAATGACTATTATGATAAGGAGGCAGTTTTTATGAACAAGGTATTGAAGAGATGCATTATTGCTGGTCTTTCCTGTGCAGCTGGAGTTGCATTGCTGGCTGGATGTGGTGGTGGAGACAAACAGTTTCTGAATATTGCCACCGGTGGTACCGCAGGGACATATTATCCGTTAGGCGGTGCTGTTGCAGAAATTCTTAATCAGAACATTGAAAATATGAACGCCAGCGCACAGTCTACCGGTGCCTCCGTAGCCAACATCAACATGTTGAAGGATGGATCTGTAGATCTGGCATTTGTGCAGAATGATATTGCTTATTATGCATATAATGGCAAGGAAATGTTTGAAGGGAAGAAGGTTGACTCCATCCGCGGGCTGGTTGCTCTGTATCCGGAAACTATTCAGTTTGTAACTACCGCAGATTCCGGTATTAAGAATATTTCTGATTTGCGAGGCAAGAAGGTTGCAGTAGGTGCATCCGGTTCAGGTGCAGAAGCAAATGCCCGTCAGATTCTGGCAGCATATGGTCTCACTTATGATGATATCAAGCCGCAGTATCTTTCTTTTGGCGAAGCATCGGATGCGCTTAAGGATGGCAACGTAGATTGTGGTATCGTGGTAGCTGGTTACCCGACAGCAGCTATTCAGGATCTGTCTGCGACTAAGTCTGCACGGATTGTAGCAATCGACCCGAAGGTTCAGGATGCCCTGATTGCCAAGTATCCATACTACACTAAGATGACTATTCCAGCAGGCACGTATAAGAATCAGACAACACCGGTTAATACGGTAGCTGTTAAGTGCGTACTCGTAGGTACGGATAAGATCAGTGATGACCTGGGTGCTCAGATTGTCAAGGCCATCTACGGACACTTGGATCGTATGAAGGCAGCACATGCAGTAGGTAAGTATATTACCAAGGATACGGCACTGGATGGTATGTCCATTCCGATGAATAAGGGCGCAGAAAGCTTCTTTAAGTCCTGATTCTCGAAATGATGGCGACATGATAAAGGGCGAAACGGGCTTTCAGAAAAGCTCATTTCTGTCTTCTTAAGGAGATGACACTGATGAAGAAAGCAGTGACTGCGTTGGGGATAGCCTGTCTGGCAGTTTTTCTGTATATCCTGCATCTGCCGTTTATTTTCGGACAGACAGCCACAGGTTTTATCTTTATCCAAAGGGCATATGCACAGATGCCGGTCACGCTGGCTTACAGGCATTCCGTGATGAAGACACCTATTGAGGAAAATCTGTATGTTAACAATGAGGTAGATGGGTTAGTCCTTAAATCGACAAAATACCAATCCTTAGGGGTAGGGCTTCCCTTTTTGGGCAGCGATGGCAAGTTCAGGCAGGAAGGTCCATGGTTCATAATGGATAATATGAATCGAAAATATCCCACACTTTCACTCCGTAACGGTGTGAGCAACAATGGAGTTATCTGGGTAGGAAATAAGTCCTATGCGCTGACGGAATATATGCCATTGGGGTCGGAATTATATATTTACGTATGCCCTCTGTATCAGGGGTTGTTTAAAGAAAAAACTTTCAGATAATATAGGAGTTGAATAAAATGGATGAAAAGCATGTGGACGATTCCGTGAACATAAAGTCCATAAATGAAAAGCTTAAGAGTTTGGATAAGGAATCGGCTACCGTAGAATATACTGGTATATGGGGAAAGCTGATTGCTGCGTTGTGTATTTGTTTTTCCCTGTTTCAGATTTATACTGGGTTCTTCGGTGCGTTTGATGCCATGATTCAGCGCTGTGTTCATCTGAGTTTTGGCATATCCCTGGTATTCCTGCTTTGTCCAACAAAGAAGGCATGGATTCGAGGTGGTAAGGTCAATCCTCTGGATCTGGGGCTTGCTATTCTTGCGGCGATTCCACCGATTTATATTCTGGTCAATTATCAGAGCCTTATTCTTCGTGCAGGCACGGTAACAACAACAGATTTTATTATTGGCCTTCTGGGAATTGTAATGGTATTGGAAGCGGCAAGACGTATTGTGGGGACTTCCATAGTGGCAGTAGTTATTTTGTTCCTGGTTTATGGATATTTTGGTCCATATATGCCAGGTCCGCTTGCACACAGAGGGCTTAGTATGGAACAGATGGTTAGTCACCTGTTCTTTACTACTGAAGGTGTATTTGGTATTCCACTGGGCGTATCTTCCACATTTATTTTCCTGTTTATTCTCTTTGGGGCCTATCTTGAAAAGACGGGGCTTGGCAAGTTCTTTATTGATATTGCCAATGCTATAGCCGGATGGGCTTCCGGTGGTCCGGCTAAGGTTGCGGTTATCTCCAGCGCACTTCAGGGAACGATTTCTGGTTCTTCTGTAGCGAATGTAGTAGGATCCGGTTCTTTTACTATTCCGATGATGAAGAAGCTGGGATATAAGAAGGATTTTGCCGGTGCTGTAGAAGCTGCGGCATCTACAGGCGGGCAGCTTATGCCACCGATTATGGGGGCTGCTGCATTCCTCATGGCTGAATTTGTAGGCGTGCCATATATGGAAGTTGTTAAAGCAGCTATAGTGCCTGCTGTTCTGTACTTTATCGGGGTTTTCCTGGGGGTTCATTTTGAAGCGAAGAAGGAAAATCTTGTAGGAACACCAAGGAGCAAGCTTCCATCAGCAAGAGCGATTATGCATGAAGAAGGTCACCTGGCCATCCCGCTGCTGGCCATTATCGGTTTGCTGGCATCTGGGTATACACCAATGAAGGCAGCCCTGGGGGGGATTGTTATCTCCATTGCTACGGCTATGCTTCGTGAAAATACACGAATGACTTTCGGAGATATTGTAGATGGTCTGATTAAAGGTGCCAGAGGAGCATTGGGTGTGCTTATGGCCTGCGCGGCAGCGGGGATGATTATTGGCATCGTAACCAAGACAGGGGTAGGCCTCAAGCTGGCTTCTGTTCTGGTTGGCATGGCTAATGGTAATGAAATCATATTGCTTTTCTGCACTATGCTTACGTCTCTGATACTGGGGATGGGGGTACCGACTACAGCGAACTATGTTATTACTTCCACTATTGCGGCTCCAGCTCTTATCGGACTTGGAGTACCGATTCTGGCAGCGCATATGTTTGTGTTCTATTTCGGTATTATTGCGGATATCACACCACCGGTTGCACTGGCTGCTTATGCAGGAGCGGCTATTTCCGGAGGAGATCCGCTGAAGACCGGGGTGAATGCATCTAAGCTGGGAATTGCGGCATTCATCGTACCGTATGTGTTTGTTCTTTCTCCTGCTTTGCTTGGAATTAATGCATCTGCAGGACAGGTTATTATGACTACGATTACTGCACTCATAGGTATGGCTGGCATCAGCAGTGCCATGATTGGATATCTGTACAGAAGTCTGAATGCTATTGAACGTCTTATTATTTTTGCAGCTGGACTTTGTCTTATTGATCCGGAATCATTCACGGATCTGGTGGGAATCGGGGTTATAGTTGCACTTGTTGTGTTCCAGTATTTCAGGAGCAGAAAAATTAATGCATAATGAATAAAGGAAAGGCTCTGGCGCTTGGTGCCAGAGCCTTTTAATAATAAAAAACCGCCAGATATCTGGCGGTTAGGGTATGTGATGCAGTAAATAATTTATTTATGTTTCCCTGTGTTTTTTTTCTTTTTTTCTTTTGGGTGAGGCAAAAGAAGATGGGCATCAGCCGGATGAATCAATGGTTCATCCCAGATATGCCCCAGGTGCTTCCTTAACTTTTCAACCATATCCGGGATGTGGACAGGACTCGTTTTCCGGATGGCTGGTGTAAGTACAGGCAGACGTCCGGGCAGGATTTCCAGGTCGATAGGGAACTTAGGCCCTTTGTCGCCATCCACGTTGGTCCAGAGTTCTACATCTTTATCTATGCCTTCCAGAGAGATGTGGGCTTTTTTTACACCGATAACCGTGAGAAGATCTTCGCCCATCTGTTGACCGGTAAACAGAAGCGGTGCCTGGCGGATAGTGCGCAACCAGGCAAAATTTCTGAAAAGAGCCAGCTTAATCATACCGGAATGACGTTCTTCTTCTGGGATGAGATTGCGGAAACTGCCGGCAGAATCCGTAAGCATGCTGGCAATGAGCGGTGATGTAGTCTGAATAACCGTACCGTTTTCCTCTTCAATGCGAAAATGGTAAGATTTCTGTTTTGGAAAAATCTGAACGGCCTTCATAAAATAGGCCATGGAACCAAAAAGGGTTTTTTCTTTTATGGTTACCTGACTCATGGCTTCCGGAAGAAGCCCGGCAGCAACAATATTAATAAAATACTGGCCATTAATTTTGCCTACATCTACTGGAGTGATAACCGCATTTTCAAATGTGCGGATAGCACCTTTAGGTGAGCGGGGGATTCCCAGCGCACGCGCCAGGTCATTGACGGTACCAAATGGCACAAAGCCAAAGGCAGAGCGGCTCTTTACCGGAACCATACCATTAATTACCTCATTAATGGTTCCATCGCCGCCCATGCATATTACGTCGCGATTCTGTTCAGCGGCCTGACGTGCAAAATCTTTGGCGTCACCGGATTTATTGGTTAACCGGATTATGATGTCATCATAGGTTTTGGCTAAAACAGAATTAAGCAGTGGTATATATTTGGGAGCCCGTTCCTTCCCTGATGTAGGATTTACAATCATGGTACAAGTAGTATTGCGTTCCATGAGATACCCCTTTCCTGAAAAATTCTTATCCTATTATACTCGACTTCATATAAGGATACAAAAGAAAATTAATCATAATAGAGTTTGGATGATCAGATAAAAAATTTTTCAAAGAGCTATTGACATAGAAAAATAGAAACATTGTTCTATATCCAACCAACGTAAGACAAGCAAAACAGACAGAAGCGGAGAACGAGAAGGGGCAGATAAAAAACAATTACAGAGAATCGACAATTGGTGGAAGTCGATATTGTAGTATCTGATTTATCACTCGGGAGCTCTTTTTCTGAAGTGAGTAGGAAAAAGCGTAGTTCACGTTACGAACGGGAGATGTTCAGTGTTTCCTTATAAGTGATAAAGCAAAGTGGTACCGCGCACAGCGCCTTTGATTTGGAAATTCCGGAACGGAGGCATTTTTTGTTGGTTAATACTTGTCAGTAGTTTTTCTGAGAGGAGAAAAGTATTATGAAAACATGGAAAAAAGGTTTGGCAGCTATGGCGGCTGCAGCACTGCTGGCAGGAGTATTTGCAGGTTGTGGCAAAGCAATTCTGATGAAGCAGCAGGTTCAGGCAACACCGTTAAATTGGGGTTTATTACCGCTTATACCGGCCCAGGCGCTGCCTATGTCAGGCAATGAAGGATGGTGTGGATCTGGCCGTTGATGAAATTAATAAGGATCCAAATACTAAGTATAAGATTGATTTGGTTACTTATGATACCAAGCTTAATAAGACAGAAGCCGTTAATGCTATGAAGAAGGCAATCGAAGAAGATAAGGTTCTGGCAGTACAAGGCCCAATGACTTCCGGGGAAATGTTTGCTGCAGGTCCGATTGCGCAGCAGTCTGGCGTAGTGGCTTTTGGTACCGGTACAACTGCACCGGGAATTACTGATCTCGGAAACTTCATTTTCCGTAATGCAATCCCAGGCAAACTTGGTATTCCGATTACCGTAGAAAAGGCACATCAGAAGTTCGGTTTTAAGAAGGTTGCTATTCTGTATTCTAACAATAATGACCAGATGGTAGGTGAACATTAGATTTACACAGATCTGTTTAAGAAGATGGGGCTGGATGTAGTTGCTGATGAAACCTTTGCAGATACTGATTTCTCTGCTCAGCTTACTAAGATTCAGCAGGCTAATCCGGATGTTATCTGTGTAGCAGGTCTCTATCAGGAATCTGCTCTGATTGCAAAGAAAGCCCGCGAGATGGGTATGAACCAGCCGATTATCGGTGGCAATGGGTTCAACAGCCCGGCATATATCAAACAGGCTGGTGCAGCTGCTAATGGCAGTTTGGTAGCTACTTCATGGAATCCGGAAAGTGATACGCCTAAGGCTAAGCACTTTATTGAAGCATTCAAGGATAAGTATGGACATGAACCGGATCAGTTTGCAGCACAGGCTTATGATGCTATGTATCTTATGCATGATGCAGCAGAAAAGGCAGGGACTACTACTGACCGCAAGAAGTTCCGTGATACCCTGGCTGGAATCAAGGGATTTGAAGGCGCTACTGGTAAGTTTGAATTTGATGCTAATCGTGACCCAAAGATGGATCTTACTGTTCTTCAGGTTAAGGATGGCAAGTGGGTTCCGCTCGCTTAACTGATTGGTAATCCATGAATCTCAGTTAGCAGGAAAGGAAGAAATTGCAGATTAATTCTGTTGTTTCTTCCTTTTTCTTATGGTGAGAAGAAAAGAAGAAACAGGTAGTAGATGATATAATGAAACGAATAGATACCTGGAGGGGTACAGCCTATGAACAAAAAGAAAATCATTATCATAACAACCGGTGGCACGATTGCCATGAAGAAAGATGAAGTTACAGGAGCGCTGGTACCAGCGCTGTCCGGGGAAGTACTGATTGACACCGTTCCCGGCATTGATGATGGTGCCCATATAGAAGTAAGAGAATTCTCCAATATCCCCAGTGAATATATGACTCTGGACAGGATGGGGGCGCTTGCTGCCTTTATTGAAAGGCTGGATACTGATGAGGTAGATGGTTATGTGATTACCCATGGTACAGATACTATGGAAGAAACAGCATTTTTCCTTAATCATACGGTTCATCTGAATAAGCCTGTCTGTCTTACCGGTGCGATGCGAAGTGCGGCAGCGGCTGGTACGGATGGACCTGGAAATATTCTGGCAGCGGTTCGGGCGGCATGTTGTGACAATCTGTACGGCATGGGGGTCCTGGTGGTTATGAATGACCGGGTTTATCTGGCAGATGATGTTGTGAAATCCCATGCCACGGCGACAGATGCATTTACATCCGCTTCTTTCGGACCTGTTGGTTTTGTAAGCGGGGATAAGGTAGTCGTCAGAAAGTGCAGCCAGAAACGATGGATAGGGAGTGTACAGGATCTGAATGCCCGGGTGTGGATTGTACGCTGTGGAGCTGGCATGGATGACTCACTGCTGGCGGGAGTTCTGGCAGCTGGTGTTGATGGCCTGATTGTAGAAGGGTTTGGCTGTGGTAATGTTCCACTGGGAATAGCCAGTGCATTAAAAACTATGGTAAAGAAAGGTATCCTCGTGATTCTGACATCAAGAACCGGTCATGGCTATGTAGAACGGGAATATGGGGGAGATGGAGGAACAGCAGCCCTGGAAGATGCCGGAGTTATTTCTGCAGGAGGGCTTAGTTCCCAGAAAGCCAGAATCCTCCTGATTCTGGCCATAGGCAATCATCTGTCCAGCAGTCAGATTTCTGCAAGACTCAGAGAAATTCAGTAATTTGTAGCAAGAAGAATTTCTAATAAAAATCAGCCTTGACATTTAATGGATGAAAAGTTATACTAAACAAGTCAGTTGAACCTGACGTAACTGAATAATTACGATGGTATCGTAAAATCATCCATATGGAGAGGTGTCCGAGTGGTTGAAGGTGCATGATTGGAAATCATGTTTACGGTGATAAGCCGTAACGGGGGTTCGAATCCCCCTCTCTCCGCCAAACAGAGGAGCTCGTCGAATACGACGGGCTCTTTTACTTTGCTTATTTTGTTCGATGCAGTTTATCCAGTTGACTATGAAACAGGATTGCTCAGATTGGAAAAGGTAAAGACTGTAGTCAATCCGGGTATTGAAAATAAAGGGACAAACTTACAGGTGATCGGATGTCCATATGAAAAGGGATGCATACCCTTTAGCGGGTGTGCATCCCCTTTCAGATTTCATCGGCCAGTTCGTAAATCAGCTGTCTGCTCTTTTCCCAACCCAGACAGGGGTCAGTTATGGATTTTCCATAAACGACGCCTCCAATAGGCTGGCATCCATCTTCAATATAACTTTCAATCATCAGTCCTTTGACCATTTCCTGCAGCTCGGGCGATTCATGCCGGCTCAGCATAACATCTTTTGCGATACGTATCTGTTCGTAATATTTTTTGCCTGAATTGGCATGATTACAGTCCACAATAATGGCCGGATTGGTCAGTCTGCGTTCTTTGTAAGAAGCGGTAAGGCGCTGTAGGTGTTCATAATGATAATTGGGTGAACTGTTCCCGAATTTATCCACATAGCCGCGAAGGATAGCGTGAGCGAACGGGTTTCCGGTGGTTTCCACTTCCCATCCCCGGAAGATGAAACGCTGTTCATGCTGCGCGGCGGCAATGGAGTTAAGAAGTACGGATAAATCGCCGGAGGTAGGGTTCTTCATCCCTACGGGCAGACTTACGCCGCTGGCAATCATGCGGTGCAACTGGTCTTCCACAGACCGGGCTCCTATAGCGGCATAGGATAAAATATCGGCCAGGTACAGATAGGTCTCCGGATAAAGAATTTCATCGGCACAGGTAAATCCGGTTTCCTTGATAATGCGTGTGTTCATTTCTCTGACTGCGATGATGCCTGCAATCAGGTTTTCTTTCTTAGATGGATTTGGTTGATGGAGCATGCCTTTATAGCCGATGCCGATGGTTCTTGGTTTATTGGTATAGACACGGGGAATAATGAACAGTTTGTCGGCTACTTCATCACGCACCCTGGCCAGGCGATGCATGTAATCCAGCACAGAATCCTCGTTGTCAGCTGAGCATGGACCGATAATCAGGAGCATACGTGAATCTTTTCCAGAAAGAATATTTTGAATTTCTTTGTCCCGGTTAGCTTTAATCCGGCGAAGGTCTGATGAAAGCGGGAACATTTCCTGCAATTCAAAAGGTGAAGGCAAGGCTTTTATAAATGTCATATTTGCAGGCATGTTTATATACTCCTTTCACTTAACCAGGTGGCGAATGATGGACTATGGACGCCCGCCTGAGAAATATACAGCTTTGCTCTATTATAGCAATTTCGCCAAGGGAATATATGGACAATATTATAAAAAAGTGATAGCATAACTGACAGGCGATGGGGTTCGCCTTAAACGCAAAATGCTGATGACTCCTGCTTTTTAGCAGGGGTCTTTTTGTTTTATTATAGAGTTTAAGTGAGTATAGGGGGAATTTATGGCTTTAATGTATGTAGCGGTAGCTGTTGGTGGAGCGCTCGGTTCAGTTTTACGATATATATTGTCTCAACTGGCGGCGCAGACATTGGGAACCACCTTTCCATACGGGACATGGGTTGTGAATGCAGTTGGCTCTTTGTGCATAGGTTTTCTTGCTGTGGGACTTACAAGATGTGCAAAAAATCCGGTGGTGGCCGCGTTATTGATAACTGGATTTCTTGGGGGATTTACCACATTTTCTTCATTTATGAATGAAACCATGCAGTACATGATGGCTGGATTATGGAAACAGGCACTGGGGTATCTTGCCCTTCAGCTGACATGTGGGCTGGTTATGGTATTTCTGGGGATAGTGGTTGCCAGGAACTTATTTTAAGATGGTAACAGAGTGTAAAGCCGTTAACTGCAAATGGCAGCTGTTCAGGGCATGTAAGCCTGTGGAGGGGAGGAAAGGCGATGGATTTAAGTGAAGGAATATGAGTAGCAATGGATGCCTATAACTTGATGTCAGAAGACCAGGGCTCATGGTTTTACATGTTTATTGATCTTAATAATGACGTCTTTTTGGAAAATACCTGGGATACAGAACTCCTTATGAGGTCAATTTTTCAACGACGTTGCACTTGACTTGACAATTCACCAGTAAAATCAACATTCAGACATATTGTTTAAAATGTAGTATTTCCACCAGAGCATAGATATCCTGATCATTAACATTACAATACAGGTTTCCATCAAAAGCCTGTATCACAATAACCTTTGTTCCCCGTCGTGGAAATACGGGCAGATTTTCTGCATCTCTCATCTGGTAATACTTCCTCATAAAGCGAATGGCATGTCCATTATCCACGGTCCGCTCAGTCAGAACGGCCAATATCAGATTAATCCTTTCATCTGATGGTTGCGGAGCAAAGACAGATTTGTTATGGATAAATGGAAGAGCGATTTTCGCGTTGAATTCTTTTATGTGGGAGTTTAAGAATTCATTTGCTTCACTTATTGAGGACACGCCTTCCAGTCGAAGTTCGATTGGGAGGCGTGTTTGCAATGTGGCATTTAAACGCTCCACACGCCCCTTAGCCTGTGGCACACTTGTGGTTTCCAGGTCTACGCCAAGCTGGTGGCAGGTATAAGCGAACTGAGTAAAAGTATCCTTCTCGAGAGAGGGGGAATTTTTCTTTTTAAAGGTGAATACAGTTCTTCTGTCTGTAAGGAACTTGTAAGGGATACCATAGGAATGAAGGATCCGGGAAAACACATGGTAATATCCATTGAGTGTTTCTTCTTTGTCGAACCAGGTACCGACAATACGCCGGTAGCATCATTAATAGCTACATGGAGTGTTGTCTTTTTCTCACCAAACCAGACAAATGAAGAGGCATCCATCTGAATCAGTTTCCCGGCATATTTTGCCCGTGGACGTCTGGGATAGGCATCTTCCAGGGCAACCAGCTGGGACTGGATCTGCACCGTACGCCTTATACTTCTGAATTAAACGGTTGACATGTCTGACGGTGCAGCCAGGCTTTAAAGCGGCACGTTTCTTGTTGCCAGGGGGATGATCAGCCAGTTCCTTTGTGGTCTATTAGGACATTATCATTTTTGAATCATATTTGTATTATTCGTTATTCTTATAGTTGTTGCGCCGCAGGGGATTACGTGCTATTATCATATTCGCCGCTGATGAGGCGGCCACTTCCGGAAAGCGGTTCAACCGTTTTCCGGAAGACATCGCAAAAAAGCACTTGACATTATAAAGCAATGCGTGCTAATATAATG
>OGYX01001307.1_pt1 | contig 18086 bp, 20 predicted proteins | sample 1576601 | NCBI WGS metagenome assembly OGYX01 (sample SAMEA3541561, study PRJEB24748) | human gut metagenome | biome: human gut; feature: human-associated habitat; material: faeces | place: China | collected 2012 | reverse complement strand
CCGCCGTGGGCGCGGCCACGATGCGCTTCATGCAGGCGTTGCACTCGGCGGTTTTCAGTGCCTCGGCCATGACGTCGGCAAAGTAGCCGTCGGCGTAGAGCACGCCGCGCGCCGCTGCCGCGTTGACCTTGGCCGCATCGCCGCCCGCAAAGCCGCTCATCGAGCGGTCTGCGCCGCAGTAGCCGTCGCTGGTGGCCTGCATGACTGCCCACAGACGGTGCATCTCGGCCTCGCTTTCGGCGCGGGTCAGGCCGCTTTCGGCCAGATCGCTCTCAAGGATGACCTCATACAGCGGCTTGCCGCTCTCCTTGCAGAGGTCGATCATCTCATGCACGGATGAAAATGCCATCTTTCCCGCCCCCTTACAGATTCAAAATCGTGACCTTGACGATGCCCGGCTGGCTGCCCAGCTGCCCGGCGATCTCGTCCGGGATAGGCTCGTCGCACTCCAGCACCATGACGGCGTAGCCGCCTGCCGTCGAGCGGTAGAGCTGCATCGTGGCGATGTTGACGCCGTGCTGGCTCAAACAGGTGGTGACGGCTGCCACATGGCCGGGCGTGTCCTGGTTGTGGACGATCAGCGTGTTGTGATCTCCGCCAAAATTCGTCGTGATGCCGTCGATCTGGCAGATGTTGATCCGCCCGCCGCCGATGGACGCGCCGACGACCTCGAGCTTACGGCCCGACGCACCGGTCAGCCGCAGCACCGCCGTGTTGGGGTGCGCACCGCGCAGGTTTGTGGTGCCGATCTTAAAGTGCAGCCCGGCCTCCTTGGCAATGGAAAAGCTGTGCGGGATGCGGTCATCGTCCGGCTGCATGCCCAGCAGCCCGGCGACAAGCGCCCGGTCCGTGCCGTGGCCGCGCCCCGTGGCGGCAAAGCTGCCGTAAAGCAGGATCTCGGCCTCGGCAGGCTGCTCCCCCAGGAGCCGCCGCGCCGTGCTGCCGATGCGCACCGCACCCGCCGTGTGGCTGCTGGACGGCCCCGTCATGACCGGGCCGAGCACATCAAATAACCGCATAACGGACACCTCACTTATAAAATGGTATAGAATGAGTATAGCGGATTTGGCGCGGGATTGCAAGGCACGGGCAGAAAAGGAAGAAAATGTTAAGAATAACAACACTTCCCTGATGAATTTTTACGTTTATCGGGGAAAGTGTTTGAAAAATGCGGAGAGAGGTTGGAACGGAAGCGTTTTTGTGAGGTGACGAAAATGGCGGGGTGGATGCAGCACAACAGACAAGAACGAAAAAAATATACGATGCTGCGTTGTTGGTGGCGTGCGGCGGCTTGTACACAGTAAAGTACACAGTGCGCACGGTGCATGGTGATTTTGGGCGTTATTTTACGAAGTTTTACGAATGGAAAAGGACGGTAAAAACAAAAAGAACCAGCCGTTATTTAGCGTGTTACCGTTAAATAATGGCTGGTTTGGCGGAGTAAGAGAGATTTGAACTCTCGCGGCGGTTTCCCACCCTACGCCCTTAGCAGGGGCGCCTCTTCGACCTCTTGAGTATTACTCCACAAGTCAAAGTGATTTTATATATTCACTTGTTATCACAAAATGGCGGAGAGGATGGGATTCGAACCCATGGTCCGCTCGCGCGAATCGCTGGTTTTCAAGACCAGTTCCATAAACCACTCGGACACCTCTCCACAGTGGCTGCCGCCAGAATGCAGGTATTATTATACAAAAATACGGAGGGGTTGTCAACCCCTCCGCGCAAACTTTTTTGAAAATTATTTCGCTGTGGATCTCACGGTGAATTTTCTCCTGTGTTTTTTTCGAGAGGTCTTTGTTTTGGATAAGAAACGCAAAAACCGCCGCAGTGTTACACCGCGGCGGGAAAATTTTCGGGGATTATTTTACAGCGCACAGGGGGTAAAGCCGTCCTTGCCCAGCACCTGGACCTTCGTGTAGCCCAGCTCCTTCAGCTTGGCGGCGACAGCCTCAAAACCAAAGGTCAGCGCCTTGGTATCGTGGGCGTCGGCGGTGATGACGACATTGCCGCTGAGCACCAGCCACTCCTTCAGAATCGCATCGGACGGGAAGAAATCCTTGCGGAAACCGCGGTACACCGCAGAGGTGTTGACCTCCAGCACGCAACGGTTGCGGGCGGCGGTCATCAGCGCGGCGTTGGCGGCGGCGGTGTAGCGGGGGTCATTCTCATCAAAGAACTTGCCGTCACCGTTGATCTTCTTGATCAGGTCGAAGTGGCCCAAGATCGTGGGCTTCTTCTCGGCAACCTTGGCCACATTGGCAAAGTAAGCCTCAACCACGGCCAGCGCATCGCCGTCAAAATCATCGTCAATGCAGGCGCGCAGATCCTCCTCGCGCCAGTCGATCTCATAATACTTGCCGGTCTTGGACCCCTTGACATAGTGCGTGCTGCCGATCCAGTAGTCGTACTGGGTCGGGTCATCGTCGCTGAACAGATCCCATTCCAAGCCGCACAGAATGTCAAGCTTGCCGGCGTAGCGCTCCTTCAGCTTGGCGACCTGCGCCTTGTACAGGGCGGTACGGCTCTGGGTCATGCAATATTCCAGATCACAGGGGGTGTGGCTGTGTCCGCTGAAGCCCAGCGTTTGCAGACCGTTCCGCCATGCCGTGACCGCAATCTCGTCCAGCGTGTTCTTACCGTCGCACAATTTGGAATGAACGTGTACAGAGCTTTTCAGGTATTCGCCTGCCATAGTTACTGCATCCTTTCCTGCTTGACCTTATGGTCAATTACGTGTCGTTTTTCGAGTTCCTTCGTGATGTCCTCTACGGAAATGCCCAGCTCGATCATCAGCACCATGACGTGGTAAGCCAGGTCGCTGATCTCGTAGATGGTCTCCTCCCTGTCGCGCTTGGAGCCCGCAATGATGACCTCGGTGGATTCCTCACCGACCTTTTTGAGGATCTTTTCCAGGCCCTTGTCGAACAGATAGGTGGTGTAGCTGCCCTCCTTCGGGTCGGTCTTGCGGCCCTCGATGAGTGCGTACAGGCCCTGCCAGGTGAACTGCTTCAGCTCATCGGAGACATAGACCGGGTTGAAGAAGCAGCTCTCCGCGCCGGTGTGGCAGGCGGGGCCGGATTTGACGACGTCGATGACGAGCGCGTCCTTGTCGCAGTCGGCGGTGATGGAGACGACCCGCTGCACGTTGCCGGAGGTCTCGCCTTTGCGCCAGATCTCCCGGCGGCTGCGGGACCAGAATACGGTGCGGCCCTCGGCAATCGTCAGGGCCAGCGTCTCGGCATTCATGTAGGCGAGGGTCAGCACCTCTTTGGTATAATGGTCCTGCACGATGGCCGGGATCAGGCCGTTTGCGTCAAATTTGAGAGTCTTGGAATTCTCGGTGATTTCCATGGTGGACACTCCTAAAGTAATATAGTTTAGTGTACCTCTTTTTGTGAGTTTTGGCAAGAGGTAAAGTGTAGGTTTGCTATTATTACACAGTAGGGGGCCGGGCATGCCCGGCCCGCGGCTTTCCCGCAAGAGGACACTTTTGGGAATGTTGCGGGCCGCACATGTGCGGCCCCTACCGGGTGGCTGTATGGCGAAGGGGCGATCACACCCGCATCTCTACCCTGTTCTCCCGCAAATACCGCTTCAAATCGTTGATTTCCACCTGCTTTGTGTGGAAGATCGACGCGGCCAGACCGGCATCTACTGCCGGGTGATTGCGGAACAGCTCAAGGAAATCCTCCTTTTTGCCTGCGCCGCCGGAGGCGATGATGGGCACGGCGCAGCGTGCGGCCACGGCGTCCAGCAGCTCCAGATCAAAGCCGTTCTTCACGCCGTCGGTGTCGATGGAGTTCACGACCAGCTCGCCTGCGCCGTTTTTAACGCCCTGCTCCAGCCAGTCCAGCGCGTCGATGCCGGTGTTCTCGCGCCCGCCCTTGGCGAACAGCATGAATTTGCCGTCCACACGCTTAATATCGGCGGAGAGCACCACGCACTGGTTGCCGTATTTTTGCGCGGCAGCCGGGATGATGCCGGGGTTGCGGATGGCCCCCGAGTTGACGCTGACCTTGTCCGCGCCGCATTTCAGCACGCGGTCAAAGTCGTCCAGCGTGTTGATGCCGCCGCCGACGGTCAGCGGGATAAAAATCTGGCTTGCGACCCGGCGCAAAATATCGGTGAACAGCCCGCGCCCCTCGACGCTGGCGGTAATATCGTAGAACACCAGCTCGTCCGCGCCGGAGGCGTTGTAGTACCGCGCCATCTCGACGGGATCGGCCATGTCCTGCAAGCCTTCAAAGTTGACACCCTTGACTACGCGCCCGTTTTTGACGTCCAGACAAGGAATTATGCGTTTGGTAATCATGCCCTCATTCCCCCTCGTACAGCCTCACGGCCTCGGCCAGATCAATCGCTCCCGTATAAATCGACTTCCCCAAAATGGCTGCGTGGCAGTGCATGGCGGAAAGCTCGGCCAGCTCGGCCATGGCGGCAATGCCGCCGCTGGCCGTGACCTCGATGCCGGGAATCGTCAAAAGCTCACGGTACAGCGCCATATTGGTGCCCTGCAACGTGCCGTCCCGGGAAATATCGGTGGCAATAATGGCCTTGACGCCCGCATTGGCGCAGCGGCGGCAGAATGCCACGCCCGGCTCGGGGGTGACCTCCTTCCAGCCGTTGACAGCGACAGCGCCGTCCTTCATGTCAACGCCGACGGCAATCTGTGCGCCGTATTTCTGTGCCATTTCTGCCGTGAAATCGAAGTTTTTTACGGCCACCGTGCCCAGAATGCAGCGGTCCGCGCCGAGGTCAAGATACCGTTGGATGCACGCCTCGTCGCGGATGCCGCCGCCGACCTCGATTTTGAGGCCGCCCAGCTTGGCAATGGCGGCAATCGTCTGCAAATTGGCCGTGGTGTCGTCCTTGGCGCCGTCCAGATCGACAACATGCAAATACTTCGCACCTGCGTCGATAAATTGCTGCGCTTGGGCGACGGGGTCTGCGTTGTAGACGGTCATCCGGTCGTAGTCGCCCTGATAAAGCCGCACGGCCTGGCCGCCGCGCAGGTCAATGGCGGGGTATAGCTTCATGGTACTTCCTCCCTCTCGCTTACAGCTCGGCAAAGGCCTTTAACAGCCGCAGGCCGGTATCACCGGATTTTTCGGGGTGGAACTGGGTGCCGTACACCAGCCCCTGCCGCACCGCGCCCGTGACGGGGATGCTGTAGTCGCTCGTCGCCAGTGTCGATGCAGCGCAGTTTTTGGCGTAATAGCTGTGTACGTAATAGACGTACTCGCCGTTTTTGATGTACTTGAACAGCGGGTCGGCCTCGCGCCCGGGCACAATGTCCATGGCATTCCAGCCGATGTGCGGCACCTTGAGCGCCGGATCGGTCAGGTCGTCCGCCAGCGGGCAGACCTCGCCGGGAATCAGGCCGAGGCCGCGGTGCTCGCCGTACTCGCAGCTTTTTTCAAACAGCAGCTGCATGCCTAAGCAGATGCCCAGCAGCGGCTTTTTCTGCGTTTCCTCGCGCAGAACGGGCACAAGGCCCGTGGCTTCGAGTTTGGCCATTGCGTCGGCGAATGCCCCGACGCCCGGCAGCAGGATATGATCCGCCGCCCGCAGGTCTGCGGCGTCGCGGGTCACCCGCACCTCTGCGCCCAGGCTTCTGACGCTGGACGACAGGCTGAACAGGTTGCCCACGCCGTAATCAACGATTGCGATCATGTATGGTTCTCCCCCTCTGTATAAAACTTATCCATGGCCCGGCGGGCCGGGTTGGTGAGAATGGAATCATAGCCCTTCAGGCGCGGTGTCTTGCGCTGCGGGAGGGGCATTTATTCACCCAGGATCTCATCCAGCGCCGCTAAGAACCGCTGCATCTGCTCGGGTGTGCCAATCGTGATGCGCAGATAGTCCGAGATGCGCGGCGCGTTGAAGTGGCGGATTAAAATGCCGCGGGCGCGCAGCTTTTCAAAAATTTCCACACAGGGCATACGGTCTGTGGTCGCGAACAAAAAATTTGTGGCCGAGTCAAACACCGTGAACCCGCGGCGGCGCAGCTCGTCAGTGGTGTGGGTGCGCTCGGCAATGACCTTTGCCGTTACATCGGCAAAATAGGCCTCGTCGGAGATCGCCGCCGCGCCCGCGGCCTGGGTCATGGCGTTGACGTTGTAGGGGCTGTAGCTGAACTTGACGCGGTTCATGTCGGCAATCAGCGCGGGCCGCGCAATGCAGAAGCCCAGCCGTGCACCCGCCAGATTGTGCGTTTTGGAGAAGGTATGGGTGATGACGAGGTTGTCATATTTTTCCAAAAGCGGCAGACAGGACGACCCGGCAGGCGCGAACTCGACGTAGGTCTCGTCCACGATCACGATGTTGTCGGGGTTCGTTTGCAGCACCTCCTCGATGGCGTTCACCGGGGCCAGCAGGCTGGTGGGCGCGTTCGGGTTGGCAATGACAATCGTCTCGTGCAGGCCGCAGTATTTTTTCAGGTCGATGGTCAGGTCAGCCTCCAGCGGGATGATGTGCTGCGGGATGTGCAGTAAATCACACAGCACCGTGTAAAAGCTGTAGGTCACATCAGCGAAGGCCAGCGGCGTGCTTTCGTCGCAGAACGCGCGCAGGGCCAGCAGCAGGTTCTCGTCGCTGCCGTTGCCGCAGAGGATATTCTCCGGGCGCACGCCCCAGTGGCGCGCAATGGCGGCGTTGAGATCGCCGTTGGTCAAATCAGAGTACAGCCGCAGCCCCGGCACCGCCGCGGCCACCGCCGCCGCCACGCCGGGCGCGGGCGGATACGGGTTTTCGTTGGCGTTGAGTTTGACAATGTCAGCGATTTTAAGCTGTTCGCCGGGGGTGTACGGCTCCAGCGAAGCGAGGGTTTTGGTAAAATAACGGCTCATGGGTGTTCCTCCCCGTCCGAAGTGTAGAATTGATCATGGGGCCATTTGGCGGGATTTTCGTCGATATATTGCCAGATGGTGTCATAGTCGAGCTGGTCGCGGATGATGTGGTCGTAGTAGCCGCGCTGCCATAATTGCACGCCTGCGGTGCGGTTTGTCATGCGCTTGAGCGTGGAAACGAATGCCGGAATGGTTTGATTGGCACGCACTTCTGTAGGGGGCGGCGTCCTCGACGCCCCGGACAGGCCTTGCGTGACTACAACAATGAAATGAATGTGATTCGGCATAACGACGTACTTTTCGATTTGTAAATCCGGGTAAAAATTTGTCATGGCCTCCAACTGCGCAATGACGATTTCCCCGTGCGGCGACGGTGACACGCGCGGGGCGTCGAGGACGCCGCCCCCTACAACGCGGCCAAAAACTTTCTTCTTTTCCCGGGCACAAATCGTGATGAAATACGCACCAACCGTTCCGTAATCAAACCGCGGCAAACGATTGGGCTTTCGCTTTGGCAAGCTCATTCCTCAAACCGGATCGTCACACTCTTGGCATGGGCATGTAACCCCTCGTGCTCGGCAAAATTGGCGATGCGTCCCTGCACCTCGCCGAGGGCTTCGCGGGTGTAATAAATAAAGCTCGACTTCTTCACAAAATCATCGACGCCCAGAGGGCTCGAGAACCGCGCCGTGCCGCTGGTGGGCAGCGTGTGGTTCGGGCCGGCAAAGTAGTCGCCCAGTGCCTCGGGCACGTTTTTGCCCAGGAAGATGCTGCCCGCGTTCTGCACCGAGTTCAGCACCGCGAACGGGTCATCGACGCAGATTTCCAGGTGCTCCGGCGCAATGATGTTCACGGCCTCAATGGCCTTGTTCATGTCGTCGGTGACAATAATTTTGCCGTTCGTGTCCACGCTGGCGCGGGCGATGGCGGCGCGGGGCAGCTGCGGGATCTGCACCTCCAGTTCCGCCTGCACGGCCTTGGCTAAATCCCGGCTGTCGGTGACGAGCACCGGGCTGGCCAGCTTGTCGTGCTCGGCCTGGCTGAGCAGGTCGGCGGCGACCCACGCGGGGTTGCAGGTGCCGTCTGCCAGCACGAGAATTTCCGACGGGCCTGCGATCATATCAATGCCGACCTTGCCGAACACCTTCCGCTTTGCCGTGGCCACGTAGATATTGCCGGGGCCGACGATCTTATCCACGGCGGGGACGCTCTCGGTGCCGTAGGCAAGGGCTGCCACGGCCTGTGCGCCGCCCGTTTTAAAAATCAAATCAATGCCCGCAATGACGGCGGCGGCCAGAATCGCGGGGTTCACCTTGCCGTCCCGTCCCGCGGGGGTCGTCATGACGATCTGCCCGACGCCCGCGACCTTGGCGGGAATGACATCCATCAGCACGGTGGACGGGTACGCCGCCGTGCCGCCCGGCACGTAAACGCCCGCGCGCTGGATGGGGGTGTACTTCTGCCCCAGCACGATGCCGGGTTTGTCGTTGACCACAAAGTTTTTGTGCAGCTGCTGCTCATGGAAGTGGCGGATGTTCTCGGCGGCCATCTTCAGCGTCGTGATGAACTCGGGATCGGTCTTTTCCAGTTCGGCAAAGGCTTCCTCAATTTCGGCTTGGCTGACCCGCACGTCGGTCAGCTCGGCGTGGTCGAATTTGGCGGCGTACTCGATCAGGGCGGCGTCGCCGCGGGCGCGGACGTCCGCAATAATCGCATCGACGGTGGCCTCCACGTCGGCCTCGGCGCGGATGTCACGGTTCAGAATTTCCTCGGGGCGTACCTCATCAAAGTCATACAGACGGATCATTTTGCAAGGGCCTCCTTCATCTTATTCAGCAGCTCGGTCAGCTGGGCGTATTTGAACTTGTAGCTTGCCTTGTTGGCAATGAACCGCGCCGAAATCGGCATAAACTCCTCGATCACGGTCAGGTCGTTTTCTTTTAAGGTCGTGCCGGTCTCGACAATATCGACGATGACGTCGGACAGGCCCAAAATCGGGGCCAGCTCAATGGAGCCGTTCAGCTTGACAATGTCGATGTCGCGTCCGCGGCGCTCGTAGTGGTCACGGGCAATGTTGACAAATTTTGTAGCTACGCGCAAGGCGCGGCTCTCGTCGTCGGTGAAGCCCGCAGGCCCGGCCACGCACATCCGGCACTTGCCCATGCCGGTATCCAGCAGCTCATACACGTCTGCGCCGGACTCGGTCAGAATGTCCTTGCCGACGATGCCGATGTCTGCCGCGCCGTGCTCGACGTAAATCGCAACGTCGCTGGGCTTGACGAGGAAGTACCGCACACAGGCGTCGGGGTTCTCGACCACGAGCTTGCGGGTGTCGTTGTAGTCCTCGGTGGCGCTGTAGCCCGCGCCCGCCAGCAGCTTGTACGCCTTGTCGCCGAGGCGGCCCTTCGGCAGGGCAATGTTCAGCCAGCTTTTCTCGCGGCCCTGCTGCTGCACGGGGGGCAGCGGCGCGGCCAGGCGTTCCAGCTCGTCTAAGTAGATGGCAAAGCCGATGGCGTTGGCCCCCGGCGTGAACCGCTGCATCAGGTAGTCATACCGTCCGCCCTTGAGCACCGCGCACGGGATGCCCGCGACGTAGCCGGTGAACACAAGGCCGTTGTAATACTCCATTTCGTCGGCCATGCTCAGGTCCAGCCGGGTGCCGCGGCCCGCCTCGCCCAGCGCATTCTGCAAAGCCTGCAATTCCTCCAGCGCCGCGCGCTGGGTCTCGCACCGGCAGGCGGCGCGGGCGGCGGTCAGCGTTGCACCCAGCGGGCCGTGCAGGTCGAGCAGGCCGGTCAACGCGGCAGCGGCGGATTCGTCCAGCCCCGCGGCCAGCGCGGCGGTGCGCAGCTCGTGGGCGTTCTTGGCGCGCAGGAAATCAAGCAGCTTCGCGCGTGCCTCGGCGGGGACATGCAGCGCGTCCAGCAGGCCGGTCAGGTAGCCCATGTGGCTGATTTCCAGCACGGTGGGCACATCCAGCGCGGCCAGGCTTTGCAGGGCCAGCCGCACCACGGCGGCCTGCTCGTCGGCGTCCACCGCGCCCATGCTCTCCAATCCCATCTGGTGGATGGTCTGGAAGGTGTGGCTCTCGCGGCTGGGGCGGCAGACCTCCTCATTATAATAAAAGCGCTTGCACTCCCCTGCCGCGGGCTGGGCCGTCTTGGCGATGGACAGCGTTACGTCGGGCTTGATGGCCCGCAGCTTGCCGTCCAGGTCGGTGAAGGTGATGACCTGTGCGTCGGGCAGAAAGCGCTGATACTCCTGATACAGGGCGTATTCCTCAAAGCGGGACGCACGGTATTTGCGGTAGCCGGCCTGCTCATACAGGGCACGCAGGCGGAAGGTCGCCTGCTCGGCGGGGGTAAAGCGGTTGAGTTCGATCTCCATAACATTCCTACCTCTCTGATCCGATACAAATTCTATTATACTTTAGTGCAGTAAAGTTGTAAAGTGGGTTTGTAGTAATTTCACGGACATTTGTGCGCGGAAAGCCATAGGCGCGGTGTAGGGGCCGGGGATGCCCGGCCCGGAGGTTTCCCATAAAAGACCGTATGCGGGAAGGCCGCGGGCCGCACATGTGCGGCCCCTACAGGGCGGTGAAAACCGTAGGGGCGGATTCCATATCTGCCCGCGGGGCGTCGGGGACGCCGCCCCCCTACAGCTGCGGGAGGAGCGTGCCCGCCCGCACGGTAACGCAAAAAACAAAAAGGCGCACCTTTGCCCTAAAACAAAGATGCGCCTTGCGCGTTTGGTGTATCAGCCCTTGCAGCCCTGCTCCTCCCAATCGCCGGCCACAGCGGGGTCAACGATCTGGGTGGGGTCGATCTTGCCGTCCGGCGTGCGGGATGCCTCAACATGACCCAGCTCCACGGGGTTCACGTTGGGGGCGTCAAAGTCGGGAGTCTTAGCGGCGGGCGTTTCAGCAGCGTCCGCGGGTTTTTCGGGCTTCGGCTCCTCGGCGGGGGCGGCAGGTTCCTCAGGTGCGGCAGCGGGGGCGGGTTCAGCCTCGGCGGACGCATCGTCAGCGGCGGGCTCGGCGGAATCGGTCTCAGGTTCGACCTCGTCCTCCGGGCCCCAAATATGCTCGTACTCGTCGTCGTGATGCTCACGGTTCTGTAAAACATAAGCGACAGCGCCCACAGCAGCGGCACCCACGGCCAGACCGGCCAGCTTTTTCAGTAAAGACATAGTCAAAACCTCTTTTCAAGTGAAAATCATTTATTTTCGGTTAGTATACCACACTCACCCCCAAAATACAAGTGCCGATTCCCACAATGCCGATAGGAAAATGTGGATGGTTTTCATACAATGTACAACTTGCCGAAAGCCGGGCGGCGTGGTATGATGGTACACGAATTTTGTAAAAAAGAGGGTTATTGTGTGAAGTATATTTTCCAGTTTGCCCGCATCACGGCGTTCTGCCTGGCGGGCGAGGTGCTGGCGGCGGTGCTGCCGCTGCCGATCCCGGCCAGCGTGTACGGCCTGCTGCTGCTGGCCGCGGCGCTCAAATTCGGCGTGCTCAAGCTCGATCAGGTGCGGGAGACCGGGCTGTTTCTGACCGGCATCTTCCCGCTGCTGTTCGTGCCCGCGGCGGCGGGCGTCATGGAGCTGGGCAGCCAGCTGATGAATCTTTTACTGCCCGCCGTGCTGGCGATTGTGCCGATCACAGCACTGGTCATGGCGGTCACGGGCATGGTCGCGCAGAAATGCACGGGCGGAAAGGAGCACAAAAATGGCTGAATTTTTGCAGCAATGCGGCAGCTGGGGCGTGCTGGCCACGCTGGCGGCCTACGCCGCGGGCGTCTGGGTCAACCGCAAGACCGGCAAGGCGCTGTTCAATCCCCTTTTGATGGGCAGTATCTTCGTCATCGTGTTTTTGAGCTGCTTCGGCGTGCCCTACGCCGATTACAAGTCCAGCGCCCAGCCCGTGAACTGGCTTCTGATGCCCGCCACAGTCAGCCTGGCGATCCCGCTGTATGAAAAGTGGGAGCTGCTGGAAAAGAACCTGGCCGCGATTTTTGCGTCGATTGCCGCGGGCGTGCTGACGAGCCTGGGCAGCGTGCTGGCGATGGCCTGGGTGCTCAAGCTGGAGCGCGCCCACGCCGTGAGCTTTTTGCCGAAATCCGTAACGACGGCCATCGGCATGGATGTGGCCGAGACGCTGGGCGGCACGGCGGCGCTGGCCGGTGCGGTCATCATCCTGACCGGTATCGTCGGCAGCCTGCTGGGTGAGACGGTCTGCAAGATCTGCCACATCACCGATCCGCTGGCGAAGGGTTTGGCGCTCGGCACATCGGCGCACGCGATCGGCACGAGCAAGGCCCTGCAGATGGGTGAGATCGAGGGCGCCATGAGCGGCCTTGCGATTGCCGTAGCGGGCATCATGACCGCGATTTTGGCACCTGTGGCGGCGAATTTTTTGCCGTAAAAGGACGGCAGCGGTAAGGCTCGGCGTCCCCGACGCCCCGCGGAGGGGTCAAGACCCCTCCCTACAAAGCGACTATTAAAGAGGGGTGCATTGGCAAGGCTGCGGGCCGGGCGTGCCCGGCCCCTACAAAGCAGCTGCTCAAAAGTACCCCGTATTCGTATGCACATCCTGGTTTTCCAGCCCCATAGAGACCCCCAGCGCCTCATCGACGCGGCGCATATCGTCGGGCGGGATGACACCGGCGCGCTCCCGCAGACGGCGCTTATCCAGCGTGCGGATCTGCTCGGTCAAAATGATGCTGTCCTTGGCCAGCCCGCAGCGGTCCGCCCGCACGCTGATGTGCGTCGGCAGGCGGTTCTTGTCCTGGCGGCTTGTGATGGCTGCTGCAATGACTGTGGGGCTGTGCCGGTTGCCGATCTCATTCTGAATGATAAGTACCGGACGTATGCCCCCCTGCTCGGACCCCACGACGGGGCTTAGATCGGCGTAAAAAACCTCTCCGCGGTGCACTTCCATAGAAAAGACCTCCCTTTGCTTGTTACTGAAAGTATAAGCAGAGGGAGGTCTTTTTAATCATCCGCTGTGATTTTTGCGGCGAGCGCGTCGCCTTTTTCGCACAGCGCTTTAAACAGGCGGGTATTTTCCAGAAGGCGCATCACAAGCGCCGTGCGCAGGGCGTCCACCGCCGCACAGCCGAGGAACACGGCCAAAATCGTAAGCAGCGTATACCCCACCGACCCGTGGTGCGCCTCTGCCTGCAGCAGGCCGTTCCATAAAAAGCCGCGGAACGCGGGCACCTGATGCAGGATGTAGACGCCCAGCGTTGTGCCGGCCAGGGCATTGACCCACCGCACGCAGCCGAGGTCCAGCCCCTTGAACAGGTAGAACAGCGCCAGCGCGGCCAGCAGGTTGGGCAGTGCGCCCAGCGCCGTGCGATAGTAGGCCATGTACTGGAACGCCTTGCCGTCGGTCAGGCCGCGTGTCTCGAGCACAGCGCGCAGAATCGTGTTGAGAAGCGGCAGCCCCAGCCCGAGCCCGAGCGCCGCCGCGCGGTGCTGCAAAAGATGCGCCAGCCGGTTGTCCGGCCAGCGGCGCAGGTAGGCGATGAGCAGGTACTCATACAAAAACATCCATGCGGTGTCGCTGACCGCGCCGTTCTCGCCAAACAGCGTCGGGTAGACGATAAGCGGCACAGCCAGCACAGCCAGCAGACCGCGGTGCGCCGGGCGGGACAGCCCGCGCAGCAGGCGGTTGAGCAGCGGCACACAGAGCAAGAGCAGCAGATAGTCCGAGATGAACCACAGCTGCCGCGTGGACGCCGGGAACGCCGCCCAGCGCAGTGCGCCCCACGAGACATCCAGCCCGGCGAGCTTGCACAGCAGCGTCACAGGCACGGTATAGAGCCACAGCGACAGCCACAGCGAGAGCGGGCGGCGGGTCTTATACGGCTGCTCACACAGGAACCAGCCGCCGATCAGCACAAAGACGCTGCACGCAATGCGCGACCCGCAGCCGATCAGGCAGAACGCGAAGGACGAAGGCAGGGTGGCGTAGTCCGCAATGCCGCTCTGCCCGGTCAGATGGTCGCCGATGATAAGCAGCATGCACAGAATGCGCAGCAGCTCCAGATTGCTGCTGCGTGTCGTTTTGCCGGGCATAGGTCACCTCCGTGACATACTTGCCTCCCTCTGCGAGGGAGGTGGCCCGTAGGGCCGGAGGGAGAGAACCTTGCGGCAGCCCGAAATATTTCGGGTTTCCGCGAAGCTCTCTCCCCCACCGCCTGCGGGCGGAGCCCCCTCGCAGAGGGGGCCAAGAATTACTCTTTCTCCAAAAGCACAAGCGCATTTGCCAGCCCGCGCTCATGGGTCAGGCTGACATGAACGGTCAGGCCCTGCTCCCTGACCCAGGCAGCGGCTGCGCCGGTCAGGGCAAAATAGGGCGCACCGCTCTTTTGGCGCAGTACGGCCAGCTCGGGCATGGAAAAGCCGCCCAGACCGGTGCCGGCGGCCTTCAAGAAGGCTTCCTTGGCCGCAAAATTTGCGGCGGCGGTCTCGGCGCGTCGCTTTTCGCCTAAGGATGCCAGCAGGGCCTGCTCCGACGGCGCAAATACATGGTCGAGAAAGCTCTGCTTCGCCAAACTTTTTTCAAGGCGGCCTGCGTCACACAGGTCGATGCCGACGCCGAAAATCATACGTGCAGGACATAGCCGGCCTTGCGGGGGCCGGGTGTGCGGGTGCCATTGGGCGCGGGATAGCCAAGAATGCAGTAGCCGACGCCGATGTACTTCTCGGGATCAAGGCCCCACTTGGCCAGCAGAGCCTTGCCCTCGGGCGTTTCAAACGTCTCTTTTGCGCGGTTGATCCAGCAGGAGCCCAGACCGATGCCGGACGCGGCCAGCAGCAGATTGCCCATCACAAGGCTGGCGTCCTGCACGCCGTTGGGGTTATTCTTCTCGCCCAGGACCAGCACCGCGGTGGGTGCGCCGTAGAACGGGTCGTTTTTGGCGCCCATGACGGCGGCGTTCAGGCGGGACAGCTCGGCCAGCGTTTCCTTGTCCTGCACAGCGACCATGACGGGGCTCTGCCTGCCCATAGCGGTAGCGGCCCAGGTGCCTGCGGTGGTGACGGCCTCCAGCTCCTCCGCCGTGATCTGCTCCGGCTTATAGGCCCGGCAGCTGCGCCGGGATGCGATAGCGTTGAGGATTTCGTTTTGGATGGACATAGTGGGAACCCCCTTTGTAAATTTCCAGGTGATTTATAATGCAGTATGTAGGGCGGCCAGAGGGCGGTATCCGCCCATGACCCGTTTGGCCGCACAGTCCGTAGGGGCGCATTCTATATGCGCCCGCAGAGGGGGCAAGACCCCTCCCTGCAAAGCGGCGGAAAAGGGGTGCGGATACCCTTCACTTTACCGCTGCCGCCAGCAGGGCTTCCCGCTCATTGGGCAGTGTGCCCTCCATAACGTCGTTCAGCAGCGTTTGCAGTGTTGCGCCGACGCCCGGCCCGGCGGGGATGCCGATGTCCATCAGATCCGCGCCGTTGACGGCCAGCTGGCGCATGGTGTAGCAGCCGGTCTTGGCCAGCTCGTTCATGCGGCGCTCAAAGGCTGCTACATCGGCGCGGCGGGCGGCAACCTCGGGTGTATTGGCGTGGGCGTCAAGGTCGGCGTATTTCAGCGCACAGAGACGGCGCAGAAAGATCGCACCGCTGCGGTTCAGCAGCTTTAAAATGCCCACATCGTCGGCGGGCAGCGGTGCGTCGTGCACGGCGATCAGCCCCACCGCGCCGTCCACAAGGTAGGCGGGGGCCTTCAGGCGGCGCAGGATGACCCGCGCCAGCTGCGCACCGCGCTGGTTGTGGCCTTTGAAATGCGCAGCTCCGTCCGGCCCGACGCTGCGGCAGAGCGGCTTGGCAATGTCATGCAAAAACGTGGCCCAGCACAGCACCCGCACGCCGCGGGTGTCCTGCCCGCGCAGGTCCAGTGCGCCCACGGCGGCGGCAGAATGCTGCCAGACGTCGTAGCAATGCCATTTTCCGGGCTGGGTGCAGCCGATGCAGGGCAGGATCTCCGGCACAGCGCCGCTTAAAATCTCGCCGTACTGCGCCAGCGTCTGCCCGGCCCCCGGGGCCAGCAGCAGGCCGTCCAGCTCGGTGTAGAGCCGCTCGGCGCTGACGGTGTGCAGCGTGTCGCGCGCGGCCAGCGCGGCGGCTTCGGTGGCGGGGTCCAGCGCAAAGCCGAGCTTTGCGCTGAACCGCAGCGCCCGCAGGATGCGCAGCGCATCCTCGGCAAAGCGGTCCGCGGGCGTGCCGACGCACCGCACGACACGCGCGGCCAGATCGCTGCGCCCGCCGTACAGGTCGATGACTCCCTCGCCGGGGGCGTAGGCCATGGCGTTGATCGTGAAATCCCGCCGTGCCAGGTCGGCGGCCAGGTCGTCCACAAACTGTACGTTATCGGGGTGGCGGTGGTCGCGGTAGCTGCCGTCCAGACGGTAGGTCGTCATCTCATACGGCTTTCCGTGCAGAATGACGGCCACCGTGCCGTGCTTTTCGCCGGTCAGGATCAGGCGCTGGCTGCAGAACAGCGCCTTCATCTCGTCGGGCCGGGCGGAGGTGCAGATGTCCCAGTCGCCGGGCAGACGACCCAGCAGGCTGTCGCGCACGCAGCCGCCCACCACGTAGGCACTGTGCCCGGCAGCACGCAGCGTCTGCAGCAGCCGGTAGGCGTCGTGCGGCAGACGTATCGTATCGCGGCTCATGCGTTCCCCTCCCCTCTCGCGGCGTTTCCGGCGGTTATTCTGCGGCGCGGGTCCACTCCTGCGTCAGGTCAACGATGCAGGCTAGGCTGTCATCCTCGTCCTTCAGGGAGTTGACCTTGGCGGCGGCCTTTTCGGCGTCCTCCATCCAGGTCAGGATGAAGTAGTTCTCTGCGGGCACGGCGTAGTAGACCCACGCACCGTCGGCACGCAGCATATCGGGCAGATGGTCAAGCTCATCGTCCAGCAGGCCCTGGCCCTCCTCGCCGTAGATCATCTCGGGGCCGACCTGCAGAGAGTCGATCACATTGATGCTGGAATTGATGTAGGTGTCGCGGTCAACGGCCTTGTCGCCGGCCTCCCACGCGCTGGCGAACGCCTTGACAAGCAGTTCGCGGACTTCCAATTTATCGTCACCGGGTTTGTACATGATATATTCCCTCTTTTACACTGATATATGAAAACAGTATAGCACAAATTTTACAAATATGGTATGGTTATTTTATGAAAAAGTATTGACCTTCCAGTGGGTGCAGGGTGTAAGGTGAGAGCGAAAGGAGCGTGATGTTATGAACATCAAGCAGGCAGCGGAGCAATCGGGCGTGTCCGCCCGCAATATCCGCTATTATGAGCAGGCCGGGCTGCTGACCCCTGCCCGCAACCCTGAAAATGAGTATCGCATCTATTCGCAGGCGGATGTGCGCGCCCTGAAGTTGATCCGGATGCTGCGCACACTGGATATGCCAGTCGAGGAGATCGGCACTGTGCTGAACGGCACCCTGCCGCTGGCCGAGGCTGCCGAACGCCAGCGGCAGCGGCTGGAGGCCGAGCAGCAAAAGCTGGCGGCAGCCGCAGCCTTCTGCACGGAGCTGGCCGCCGGAGACCGAACGGCGGCAGAGCTGGATGTGGACAGCTGCCTTGAGCGGATGGACTCCCCTGCCCCGGCGGGCGGCTGGTTTACCGGCTGGGTGCAGGACTACCGGAAAATGGCGGCAGCCGAGCATAAGCGGCAGTTTACCTTTACGCCGGACACCGCCATTGCAACCCCGCAGGAGTTTACCGCCGAGCTGTTGGCCTGGGCTGCGGGCAGCGGCGAGGAGATCGTCATCACCCACGAGAGCATGGCGCCGCGGTTTATGCTGGACGGCATCGAGTACAGGGCCGTGCGGTATTCGAGTCATGTGCGCAATATCCCGATCCTGCGGGTGCGGTGCGAGATGTGCGATCCATCGGCGCTGGCGGCGGAGGGCGACCCGAAGCGGCTGCGGGTGCAGAGATTGCTGCACTACGGCCTGCCGATGCTTGTATGCCTTGCATTGGCGGTGGTCTGGGTCTGCACCCGGAATATGCCGCTTTGGCCCGACAAGGCGGCTATGCTGCTGACGCTGGGCGCTCTCGGCATCGGGTACGGCTTCCGCGGGTGGTATCTCTATTACAACGACCAAGACCAATAAAAAACGGGAGGCAGCGCGGGCTGTCTCCCATTTGATTTATGGCAACACCGCATAATTCTAAGTGCCGATACGGCGAGCGAGGTGCGGCAGCTGCTAAG
>OGYX01001270.1_pt1 | contig 18453 bp, 13 predicted proteins | sample 1576601 | NCBI WGS metagenome assembly OGYX01 (sample SAMEA3541561, study PRJEB24748) | human gut metagenome | biome: human gut; feature: human-associated habitat; material: faeces | place: China | collected 2012 | reverse complement strand
ATATTTATATCATCAAAAGCATACTCGTTGAAGTAGGAATGAAACATAGAAGTTTGTAACTTTTTATAAGTTTTCAGTAACGGTAGCCATAAGATGAAACGACTTTTAAGTTATCTAAAACCGCATAAATGGGTAATGGCCCTGGCAACTGTCCTGGTTCTCTTTATCATTGCTGTGGAACTTTACCGCCCGATCATCATCGGAAATGCAATCGACCAGTATATCAACGGTTATTATCATCCGTATGTAGAAGCCGACGTTTCCGCTTCGGACGCTATAAACTGGAACGGTCTTGTACTGTCGCGCGACCAGGCAGTATCTAAGGCGGATTCTGCTTCCTTTTATCAGATTTTTCTCTGGAAGGATCACTATTACATGGCAGAAAATCTCACCCGCTCTGAATGTACTGCACTGCAAAATGCCGATACATCTGTTTTAAAAAATTATGTCAGAGAAGGTGCACAGAAGCTTACTTCCAATGATCTGAAGATTTTAAGACAAAATGATTTTAAGGGGATCTTAAAAGCCGGAATTCTGTTTCTTCTGCTGCTTTTTAGCGGATTTTTCCTGAACCTTGCCGACACCTGGCTTTTGCAGAAGATGGGCCAGCAGATCGTGTACAAACTGCGTGAAGAAACATTTACACATATACACAGCCTGTCACTTTCTTTTTTCAATATAACACCGGTTGGCAAGCTCGTAACACGTGTATCTAACGATACTGAAGCAGTCAACGAACTGTTTTCCACCATTCTTGTGAAACTTTTTAAAAACGTTGTAAAGATTATTGGTTACGCTGTTGTCATGCTCTCAATTAATGTGAAAATGGCGGGTATATCCTTCCTGCTTTTACCTCTGGTTGCAATCCTGACTTTTGTTTTCCGGCATCTCTCCAGAAAAGCTTACCAGATTACAAGAAATAAAATCACAGAGCTGAACACCTTCCTGTCCGAACATATTTCCGGTATGAAGCTGATCCAGATCTTTGCACGCGAAAAAGAGAAATACAGTGAATTTGAAGGCAAATCTATGGAACTGTACCGTGCCAATTTCCGCGAGATCATGACTTTTGCGATCTTCCGGCCTTCAATCTATCTGGTTTCGGTCATTGCCATGATCCTTGTTATCCGTACCGGAAGCCTTTCTGTGTTAAATGGAAGTCTTTCTCTCGGAACCCTGTTCGTGTTTATCACCTACATCAGCTCCTTTTTCGAGCCAATCCAGGAGCTTTCCGAACAGCTTGGAACCCTGCAGTCTTCCATTGCTTCCGCAGAAAAGATTTTCAGTGTTCTTGATGTAAAACCAGAAATCGTATCTCCGACCGATCCGGCTCCGGTCAATATTCTTGGTGAAATTGAATTCCGCCATGTCTGGTTTGCCTACGAAGAGGAAAATTATATTTTAAAAGATGTAAGTTTTGTAATCCGGCCGGGTGAAAAAGCTGCTTTTGTCGGCGCTACTGGGGCAGGAAAATCTACAATTTTAAATCTGATCGGAAGATATTTTGATATCCAGAAGGGACAGATCCTGATTGATGGGATTGATATTCATGAAATTGATCTGGATGTACTCCGCGGTGCGATTGGTCAGGTTCAGCAGGATGTCTTCATCTTCACCGGAGACATCAAAAGTAATATCTCGCTGAATAATGAAGCAATCTCACCGGACGATGTCAGACGGGCTGCCGAAATTGTAAATGCAGATCCATTTATTCAGAAACTGCCGCACGGATATGATGAGCCGGTCACAGAGCGCGGAAGTACTCTATCTGCCGGTCAGCGCCAGCTTTTGTCCTTCGCACGGACACTTGCTTATGATCCAAAGATCCTTGTTCTCGATGAAGCAACTGCCAACATCGATACAGAAACCGAAACACTGATCACACAGGCACTTGCACGGCTGATGGATGGAAGAACTACGATCATGGTCGCACACCGGCTTTCTACGATCCAGCATGCGGATAAAATTATTGTGATGCATCACGGGGAAATAAAAGAATCTGGAACCCACCAGGAGCTGCTGGTGAAGGATGGGTTGTATAAGAAATTGTATGAATTGCAGTTGATGGATTAGACAATTCTGTCATTTTATTTTATATTGATTTTCTTCTTTATGTTTGTTACCATAAGTTCAAGGTGCTATTTCACTGTGTGCGACTTTTTACAGTCTTGGGTATGTGCGTGGAAAGCATGATTCCAAGACGCAAAAATAACCGCCCATCGTCCTGAGAAAACATGAGCGGTTATTTTTAATAACCAAATAATATCAGGCGAACCGTCATCGGTAGCACCTTTTCTATTTATTATACTAGCATCTTTACACTTTTATATCAATTTTCTTTACAAGATTTCTTTCGCCCTATGGCATGCAACGGAATGTCCTTTGGAAATCTCCTGGAGTTTCGGGACACCGTTTTTACAGGCTTCTGTCGCATATGGACAACGAGTCACAAAACGGCAGCCCTCCGGGATATTCATCGGACTTGGCAGCTCGCCTTTGAGCTGGATTCTTTTATGTTCTCTTGCTTTTAACGGATCCACGATCGGAATTGCGGAAAGCAGTGCCTTTGTGTACGGATGCATCGGATTGATATAAAGTTCATTGCTCTCTGCCACCTCAACCAATGTTCCAAGATACATAACTCCGATTCGGGTACTGATGTAACGTACCATTGAAAGGTCATGTGCTGCAAAAAGATACGTCAGACCGAATTCGTTCTGCAGATCTTCCAGCATATTGACAACCTGTGCCTGGATCGATACATCAAGTGCTGCGATCGGCTCATCACATACGATGAATTCCGGATTAACTGAAAGTGCTCTTGCGATTCCAATTCTCTGCCTTTGTCCACCGGAAAATTCATACGGGAATTTATCCATATCTGCTTTTGACATTCCAACTTTATTTAATAAATATTCAATTCTTTCTTCTGCCTCTTTCTCTTCCATTCCGGCTTTTTTAAGAGGTTCATTGATAATTTCACGAACATTCCAGAATGGATTTAAAGCAGAATACGGATCCTGGAAAATGATCTGCACTTCATCCTTCATCCACTGCAGATTCTTCGCTTTTTCATTTGTAATATCTTTTCCTTTATAGGTTACTTTTCCATCTGTGATATCATACATACGGATCAGGGTACGTTCCAGTGTTGATTTTCCACAGCCTGATTCTCCAACCAGACCAAAAGTTTCACCTTTATTGATTTCAAGGCTTACACCGTCTACCGCTTTTACATACTGCTTACCGCCCATAAATTTATGAACCGGGAAATACTTCTTCAAATCCGTTGCAGATATTAATATTTCTTTATTCATCTATCTCCCCACCTTACTCATTTAAAAAGCACATTGCTCTGTGTGTTTCTGTAAATTCAGTATACTCTGGTTTCTCATTTTTACATCTTTCAGTTGCATACTCACAGCGTTCCGCGAACGGACATCCTTTCGGAGGATCGATCAGTGACGGCGGAAGTCCCGGAATAGACTGTAAGCGCTCGCCTTCTTTCAGATCCAGTGAAGGAATTGCTTTCAGAAGTGCCTTTGTATATGGATGCTTTGGTTCATAAAATACTTCTTCAACCGTACCGCTCTCCATCACCAGACCACCATACATAATGATAACCTTACTACAGACAGTTGCTACTACACCCATATCATGTGTGATCAGCATGATCGAAGTATGGAATTCATCCTTCAGTTCATGTAAAAGATCCAGAATCTGCGCCTGAATCGTAACATCAAGTGCTGTCGTCGGTTCGTCTGCGATCAGCAGCTTCGGTTCACAGGCAAGTGCCATCGCGATCAGAACTCTCTGGCGCATACCGCCTGAAAATTCATGTGGATACTGTCCAAGTCTGACTTCCGGATTCGGGATACCTACTTTCTTCAGCATTTCTAATGCTTTTTCTTTCGCTTCATTCTTAGAACATTTTCTCTGCCGGATAATAACTTCCTCGATCTGGCTTCCGATTTTCTTCAGTGGATTCAGTGCGGTCATCGGATCCTGGAAAATCATGGTCATCTCTTTTCCACGGACCTTTCTGCATTCTTCATCCGACAGATCTTTTAATTCCCTTTCATTTAAAAGGATAGACTCAGCAGTTCTCTCTGCATTGTCCGGCAGGATTCCCATAACTGCTTTCATGGTTACAGATTTTCCACTTCCGGATTCTCCAACCAGACCTACGATTTCACCCTGATCTACGCTGAAGCTGACTCCTCTTACAGCCTTTACTTCCTGTCCATGACTTTTAAAAGAAACATTCATATTTTTTATATTTAATACATTCTTCTTACTCATCTTTATCACCTGCTGTAATTCTCGGTTCTACAAACACACGAAGTACATCCCCTAATTTATTGAAAGAATACACGGTCAGAATGATCAGAATGCCCGGCAGAACTGCCATATAAGGTGCCTTCTGAAGATACTGCTGTGAGCTCTGGAGCAGACTTCCCCAGCTGGACATCGGTGCCGCAACACCAAGTCCCAGGAAGCTAAGTGAACTTTCTACCATGATCGCACTTGCGATCTGTGCTGTTGCTGCTGTGATGATCGTTGGAAATACGGTCGGAAATACGTGTGACATGATAACCTTTCCAGAAGGAATTCCGATAAAATCTGCGTACTGCACATACTCCCTCTCTTTTGCAGAAAGCACTTCCGAACGCACCAGTCTGGCAATTTCCATCCAGCTGAACAGACCAATTACAATAATAATAGATACAAGACCTTTCTTAAATAACAGTCCGACAACGGTTACCATAATGATCCATGGAATAGAACTGAACACATCAACAATACGCATCAGAATATTATCCACAATTCCGCCAAAATAGCCCGCTACCATACCAACGGTTACACCAATTACAATCGAAGTCAGCATCGCCAGTACCCCAACAACCAGTGATACACGTCCACCGTATAATACACGGATAAAATAATCCCGTCCCAGCTCATCTGTTCCAAACCAGTGTGCAGATGACGGTGACTGCAGTTTATGCGCTACGTCAAGAGCATCCGGATCTACACTGCTGAATACAACAAAAACACTGACTAAAATAATTGCAATCAAATATACCGCCGCAAAAATAGCCAGCTTATTATGTTTAAACTCATATTTTACATTCTCAAGTCTTCTGTTCTTCTTTTTCATCTTTACCCCCCTCTATTTCATTGACTTAATTCGAGGATCTGTCACACAATATAAAATATCCGATAACAGATTTCCGAGAATAACAAGGGTTCCTGAAAGCACAAGAATACTCATAACGATCGGATAATCCATTGCCTGTACTGCACTTACAAAATAAGGTCCGATACCCGGCCATGAGAAGATCGTCTCTGTAATAACCGCTCCGGTTACAAGCATCGGAAGCGCCATACCAAGTTTGGTAATCAGCGGAAGAAGGACATTCTTGCTGACATGCTTGAACAAAATTTCTGCTTTGCTTGCGCCAAATGACTTCTGCACAATTACATAATCTTCTTTCAGCTGCCCAATTGTAGAGCCACGCACATATCTGGTCAGATCCGGGATAAATCCAACAGTAAGAACTACATACGGCATAATAAAATGCTGCAGAAAATCCAGAATAGAATCTTCTTTTCCAATCGTATGCATTCCCATCAGAGGGAACAGCTCTAACTTATAACCAAAGAAAAACATGATGATCATCGCAAACCAGAAAGTTGGTGTCGCAATTCCGATGGAACAGATTCCATCGATCAGCTTATCCTGCCACTGATTCTTATGACTTCCGGCAACCAGTCCTAATACGATTGCCAGTAAAAAAGCTGTCAGATATGACGGCAACACCAGTTTGATCGTAGACGGAATTCTGCTCTTAAGATCATAAGAAATGCTTGTTCTGGATCTCAGTGAATAACCAAATTCACCCCGGCAGATATTCCCAAGCCATCTTCCATACTGAACAATTACAGGATCATTTAGTCCATACGCTTCTCGCTTTGCCTCTATCTCCTGTTTTGTCATATCCGGTGTCGTAATTGAATCAATTGCATCATACGGCGCAAGATTGATCAGCATAAAGCAGATAAATGTAATGATAAGCAGTAATGGAATTGCCTGTAAAATACGTTTTACAATATATTTCATTCCTCTTCCTCCAAATATAGTTTCTGCTAAAAAAGGGAGGAGGCTTATTAACCCTCCTCCCCGTCATCCATTATTTTAAAGTTAATTTTGATACATCTCCGAATGTATAAATCGGTACGAACTGTGCATCATCAAGTCCTCCAACACGGGCAGTTGTAACAACTGTCTTCATACTTGTACCCATTGGATACTGAAGTGCTTCTTCCGATACCAAAACCTGAAGTTCGCTATACAGCTCTTTTCTCTTAGAATCATCAAGAGTTGTAGCTGCTTCATTGAATTTTGCATCAATGTCTGCATTGTGGAAGTTCATCATATCATCTTTTGTTGAATCAAACAGCGGTGCAAATGTATCCGGGTCGATACCCATTACGTATGCTCCAAGGAACATATCATAATCTGTAGATTCCGGATCATAAGCTGCACTCATGTATGCGGCCTGGTTCACACCACACAACTCAACATCAATACCAACTGCTTTTAATTCAGCCTGGATTGTAAGTGCTTCATTTTTCTGTTCTGTGCTTTCCTCAACATAGCAGAGTTTTAAGGATTTTGCACCATTTGCAGTCAGCTTCTTAGCTTTATCTATATCCTGATCCCACTTTTCAACTCCGTCTTCTGTGTAGTAGCTGCTTGAGTACGGAAGGAACGTATATCCTAATTTGTAATAATCTTCACTTGTAAATGCTGCAGTCATGATTTCATCACGATTAAGAGCTCTGAAGATTCCTTCACGATAATCTTTGTCTTTCATACTCGGTGCAACAGAGTTCAGTCTCAGATAAGAAACACGACCTTCGCTGTATTTTGAAACGGTAAAGTTGTCATCACCTTCAAATGTGTCAACCTGATCAACAGTTACGCTCAGTGCATCTACTTCCTGTTTCTGAAGTGCAAGACCTGCTGTATCAGAATTTTCAATAATTCTATATACAACTGTATCAATATTTGCTTCTCCGTTTGCGTAGTTCGGATTCTTCACAAATTTAAGATGTTCACCTGTCTTATATTCTTCAAGCATATATGGACCAGATCCAACAACTTTATCTTCAAGCATATTCACGTCAAAGCTTCCTTTTCCTTCAAAGATATGCTTTGGAACAATAAATGTCTCTGCCGACAGAAGTTCTACTACAGAAGCACTTGGTTCTGCAAGTGTAAATGTTACTGTAGTATCATCTACTTTCTCAACTTTGATCGGTTCCCCACCTACATAAAGATTTTGCTTCATATCGTTAATAGAATTAAAAGTAAATACAATATCATCTGCTGTTAACGGTTCTCCATCGCTCCACTTTAATCCTTCTTTTAACTTCATCGTATAAACTTTACCATCTTCTGACGCATCCATGCTTTCTGCAAGAATCCAGTCGATTGTTCCATCCTGGTAAATATAGTACGCAGGTGAATAAACCATATGACATGTCATAAGTCCCCATCGGTCATCTGCAGTAATCGGATTCAGTGTATTACCTGTGTCCCCACCGATTGCAAATGTAAATGTATCACTTGCTGCTTTTGTTGATTCTGTTGCGCTCTTGTCAGCTTCTTTGCTGTCTGACTTTGATCCGCCGCATCCGGCAAGCATAGAAACTGCCATAGCTGCACAAAGTAAAGCGCTGAGTACTTTCTTCTTCATTGTAAACCTCCTAATAATATAACATTGTCGACATTCGACATGTTGCTGTTTTTTCTATTGTACTACTACTCTATTTATACGTCCAATTGATAATTTCTATCCTGTATTACTAATAGGTATTCTCTATAATTTTATAGTATTTCAGAATCTGCTCTGTTTTTTAATAGTACATTTAAACAAGACGTGCAAAAAAACGAGGCTCTACATCAATCGTAAAACCTCGTTCCTGTTTTCTACTATTATTTCATTTTTAAATTATTCTCTACGACAACATCATCCGGTCATTCGCAAACTCGCCGCCGCTGACTTCTTCAAACTTCGCCAGCAGATCTGCAACCTTCAGATTCTTCTTCTCTTCTCCTGATACATCGTAGATAATTTTTCCTTCATGCATCATGATCAGGCGGTTGCCGTGCGCGATGGCATCTTTCATATTATGTGTTACCATCATTGCAGTAAGCTGATGCTCCTGAATGATCTTATCAGAGATGGCAAGTACCTTCGCTGCAGTTTTCGGGTCAAGTGCTGCAGTATGCTCGTCCAGAAGTAAAAGCTTTGGCTTTTTAAGAGACGCCATCAAAAGAGTGATCGCCTGTCGCTGTCCACCAGAAAGAAGTCCGACTTTACTGCTCAGACGGTCTTCCAGTCCAAGATCAAGTTCTTTCAGGGCTTCTTTATAGCGTTCCCGCTCTTTTTTCGTAATGCCCCATCCAAGACCTCTGCGCTCGCCACGTCTGGCTGCGATCGCCATATTTTCTTCAATCGACATAGTTGCCGCAGTTCCAGTCATCGGATCCTGGAAAACTCTTCCCAGATAAAGTGCTCTTTTATGCTCTGAAAGCTTTGTAATATCCACTCCGTCAATGATGATCTTTCCTTCGTCTACAGACCACACTCCTGCGATCGCATTCAGTGTGGTGGACTTTCCTGCACCATTTCCACCGATGATAGTCACAAAATCACCCGGATTGAGGTTCAGATTCACTCCGTTAAGTGCGACCTTTTCGTTGATCGTTCCCGGATTAAAGGTTTTATGAATATTCTGGATTTCCAACATATATCCCATTATGTAGTCCTCCGTTTCTTTGTAAAATATTTACCCTTCATGTACGGAACTGCAAGGAAGCATGCAACCACTACCGCTGAGAACAGTTTCATATAATCAGAAGGCATCTTCAGCCACAATACCAGTGCGATTACAATATAGTAAATAATCGCTCCGATAAAGATTGCTCCCAGTGTAAATGCAAAGGCTGCTTTTCTGCCTGCACAGAATTTTGCAAAAATAACTTCGCTGATGATAACGGCTGCAAGTCCGATTACAATGGCACCACGTCCCATATTAACATCGGCTGCTCCCTGGTACTGTGCGTAAATCCCACCGGAAAGTCCCACAAGTCCGTTGGAGATCATAAGCGCCAGAACCTTTGTAAAGCCTGTATTGATTCCCTGTGCACTTGCCATCTGCGGGTTACATCCGGTTGCACGGATCGATGCGCCAAGCTCAGTTCCAAAGAACCAGTAAATAATTGCGATCAGGATAAGTGCTGCCACGATCAGCTTTACAAAAAACAGTTCACTTCCTTCGCCGGTCACATAACGAAGCGATGCAACCAATTTATACTGCATAACATTGACTGCCTGATTGGATTTTCCCATGATTCCGAGATTCACCGAGTAAAGTCCGATCTGCGTCAGAATACTGGCCAGAATGCCCGGAATTCCAAAAAACGTATGTAAAATACCTGTCACAAATCCGGCTGCCATACCTGCCAGAAATGCGAAAAGAAGTGCCAGTGCCGGATTCATACCGCCGCGGATCAGCATAACTGCAACTGCTCCACCTGTAGCCAGCGATCCGTCAACCGTCAGATCCGCAAAATCCAGAATGCGGAAGGTGATATAAACGCCAAGCGCCATAATTCCCCAGATGATCCCCTGCGCTACATTTCCCGGAAGGGCGCGCACAAGAGACATCGGATCTAAAGCTGCTAAATACATTGTTCTTGCCTCTTTCTATACTGATTATTCCTCAATTGCTTCGTAATCGTCCGGAACAGTGATTCCGAGTTCGTCACAAATTGTTTTGTTATACATCTTTGTAACATTCGGTGCACTTTCAATATCCATGGTTGAGATATCTTTTCCATTTACAAGGATATCGTAAGCCATTTCACCTGCTCTGTATCCGATGTCATAGTAGCTGATAGAAAGAGTTGCAATACCACAGCCTTCACAGATTCCCTGTTCACCTGCGATTACCGGTACTTTTGCCGGAAGACAGATATTGTTGATAATCTCTGTGTTAGATGCCATTGTATTATCAGTTGGGATGTAAAGTGCGTCGCACTCATCTACTGCACTTGTCACTACAGACTGGATTTCATTAGAATCTGCTGCTGTGTATTCTTTATATTTGATTCCATCTTTGTCGAGTGCTTCTTCGAACTTCTTAGCCTGATATGCTGAGTTCGGTTCTGCTGAACAGTAGAGGATTCCTACTGTTTTTGCATCCGGAAGGAGCTCTTTAAGCATTGCTTCCTGTTCATCGATCGGTGCAAGGTCACAGGTTCCTGAAATGTTCATACCTGTTGATCCTGTCCAGTCAGAAATATCAAGAGCAGTTGCATAATCTGTAACAGATGTTCCAAGAATCGGGATCGTGCTTGTTGCAGCTGCTGCACACTGAAGAGCAGTTGTTGCATTTGCAAGGATCAAGTCATCATTGTCTGCCACAAAATTGTTTACGATGGTTGCGCAGTTTGCCTGTTCGCCCTGTCCGTTCTGAAGATCGAACTTCACTTTGTCTTTTCCGAATTTTTCTTCACAGGCTTCTTCAAATCCTTTGGTTGCCTCGTCAAGAGCTGCATGCTCAAGCTGCTGGCAGATACCGATCTTATATACCTTGTCTGATGAATCCTTTGAAGAAGATTCTTTGTCTGATGAACTTCCGCCACAGGCAGCAAGTGCCAGTGTCATTGCTGCAGTAAGTGATACTGCTAAAATTTTTCTTGCTTTCATAATAACATACCTCCATCTATGTTCTTTTCGAACAAACTTTTTCCGTTTTGGCTTTATAGCTTTAAACTTTAGCGGTTTAAACTTCAATGGTTTAAAGCTTTGCCGTGATATTGCTTATAGCGTTTTTTTGTACTTTAGTCAAGGTATGTTACAAAAAGCTACAGAAATTCTAGCTTTTCCGGTCCATTATCCTGCAAAATAAAATCGCCGCCCCGGTACTGACCGCCGTTGCCGCAATCCCAGGTCCAACAACGGCTGTCGGATTCACGCTTCCGTACTGGCTCCGGTAGGCGATCACCGACACCGGGATCAGCTGCAGTGAAGAAATATTTACGATCAGGAAGGTGCACATCTCATTGCTTGCAACGCCTCTTTTTCTTACCGGTCCTGCCGCTTTTCCAAGGCGGCGGTCTTCTTCCAGCTTCTGAAGCTCTTCCATTGCTTCAAGACCTGCCGGAGTTGCCGCCCAGCCAAGTCCGAGGATATTTGCAATGATGTTTGCCGCGATTGGTTTTTCTGCCGGGTGATCTTTTGGCAGTTCTGGAAAGAGGAAATGGATCAGAGGGGAAAGGCAGTCAGCTGCCGTTTTCAGAATGCCGGATTTTTCTGCGATTTCCATGAGTCCGGTCCAAAAGGACATGACGCCCATCATCGTGATGCAAAGGGTGACGGCTTCTTTGGAGGAATCTAAGGCGGCGGTGGTGATGTCCGGCATTTTGCCGGAGAAAGCGGCAAAAAGGATGCCAATAAGAATCATTCCCGACCACAGGTAGTTGAGCATTTTTTCTCCTTTCTTGAATGGGGAAGAGTGTTGGAGAGGGGACGCCGGGTGGAAAATAAATTGTGTTCAAATTCAAGTTGTGCAAACCATTCCGACGAACCTCTTAGGGCGGGAATCGTGTTCAGCAATGGCTTCCACGATTCCTGAGTTTCGTCTCCATTGCACAAAAAATTGAATTTGAACACAATTTATTTTCCGCCCGGCTGACATTCTACAAGTCATACTTTTCCGCCAAACTATAAATGGGGAGTAGAAAAGCCTGCGCTTTGAGATTGCATCTCAAAGTTGCAGGCTTTTGCTGCGGTTTTCGATACATTTATATGTAGAAAACCATTTCTTTATTCAATTATTTTTCTCAGGATGTTCTTTTTTGTATAACTCTTTCATTCGATTAATTTCTTCTACAGTATATTCTTCTACCTCTGTTTTTGTCACTCTCTTAATATGTTGTTTTTTCAGGCGTAAGTATACATATTCCCGGAAGATGGTGTAGAGTACGGATACCAGCGGGATGAAGATGAGCATTCCTATGATTCCCAGAAGGTTACCGCCGATGGTGACTGCAGCGAGGACCCAGATGGAGGGAAGCCCTACGGAGCTGCCGACTACGTGTGGGTAGATCAGGTTACCTTCGATCTGCTGGAGGATCAGAAATACAAGGATGAAAAGGATTGCCTGTTTCGGGCTCACCATGAAGATTAGGAGGCAGCCAAGTACGCAGCCGATGAAGGCTCCAAAGATTGGGATCAGGGCTGTGAAGGATATGATGATTCCAATCAGCAGTGCATACGGCATTTTCAGTATGCTTAATGTAATTACAAACATACTTCCGAGAATGACTGCTTCCAGACACTGTCCGGTAAGGAAGTTTGCGAAGGTACGGTAGGTCAGGGAACAGACTTCAAGAATCACTTCTGCTTTTCGTTTTGGAATAAACGCGAAAAACACTTTTCTCACCTGCACATGCAGTTTTTCTTTCTGGAAAAGAATATAGCAGGCAAAGGAAAAGGCAATAAAAAATGTAGTAACTCCACTGACGATGGAGCCAACTGCTGTCATCGTTGTATTCATAAAATTTCCCGCACCATTTCCGAGAATACTCATCCCCCACTGGATTGCCTTATTCGGATTGAACTCCACCTGGTTCACAAGATCCATGATTTCCCGGTTATTGTGTGTAAATTCCCGTACCCAACTCTGCATCTGCGGAATAAATTCTGCAATACTGTTCATCAGACTTCCAATTGTTGCCGTAAGCTGCGGAATCAGACCGAACATGACAAGCACGATCACCCCCACTACCAGTACGATCGTAAGAAGAAGACTGATCGGTCTTGCAAGCTTTTCTGCCGCCTTACTTCCTTTCTCTTTTGCCTTTCCAAATAATTTTTTCTCCAGAAAGCTCATCGGAACATTGATCACAAACGCGATCGCACCGCCAAGAGCGAAGGGAAAAATAATCCCCCATACCGCCTTGATCACGCCAAAAACCACATCAAATTTCCACAATGCAACTACGATCAGCGCTGTAAATACGATCAATTCCCGGATTTTTTTTATAGATAATTTACTAAAATCCACTATTTTCTCCATTCTACTACAACATATTTATGGTTAATCCCCTTACAACCAGTAAGCATTTTCCCATATTGTTACTCAGATAATTTTCCACGTACCCACTTCAGAAGCTGTATGATCGGAAAACAGGCAAATGCATACAGGTAGACAGTCCCCAGCTGTTCAAAGTTCAATGTTTCTACTTTGAACACCTGATGCAGCCCCGGAATTGTAAGTACAGCCGTGATCAGAATTGCTCCCAGTGCAAATGCGCCCTGCATCCACTTATTATTGAAAAACCGTTTGGTAAAAATCACCGGATGATCTGATTTACAGTTATATCCGTGAAACAGCCGTGCAAGACAGAGCGTTCCAAATGCATAAGTACTTCCAAGAAGTGCACCGTCCTGATGATATCCTGTTAGGAAACTGATCATCGTCATTACACCGATCACCAGTCCTTCCAGACCAATCTTTGACAGGAAATCTTTTGTCAGGATCGACTCATCTGCCGGTCTTGGCTTCTCATTCATCACATCACTGGTATGCGGTTCTACTCCCAGTGCAATTGCCGGGAGACTATCAGTCAGCAGGTTGATAAAAAGCAGATGAACCGGTGCAAACGGAACCGGAAGTCCTGCGATCGATGCATATAAAACAGCGAGAATTGCACCGAAGTTTCCCGATAACAGAAACTGGATCGCATACTTGATATTACGGTATAAGTTTCGTCCGTTTTCCACTGCTTTTACAATTGTGGCAAAATTATCGTCTGTAAGTACCATCGCCGCTGCATCTTTGGCAACTTCTGTTCCGGTTACTCCCATTGCAACACCTATATCTGCCTGCTTAAGAGCCGGTGCATCGTTGACACCGTCGCCGGTCATCGATACAATATTTCCACGCTCTTGCCATGCACGGACGATCCGGATCTTATGTTCCGGCGAAACCCTTGCATAGACAGAAATCTTCGGGACAAATCCCCGCAACTCCTCGTCACTCATATTTTCAATCTCCGCGCCCTCACAGGCTTCGGATAAATCCTTTAAAATGCCGATCCGTTTTGCGATCGCTGCTGCCGTGATCTTATGGTCTCCCGTGATCATCACCGGACGGATGCCTGCTTTGATACATTCTTCTACTGCAGCTTTTGACTCTTCCCTCGGCGGATCCATCATCGCGATCATTCCGAGAAATACCAGATGGTCCTCATCCTCTGCGGTCAGCAGATGTTCTTCCGGAATCTCCCGGAAGGTAAATGCCAGCACTCGAAGACCTTCCATTGAAAATTCCTGATTCTGGCTCTGAATCTTTTCTTTATCTTCTTTTGTAATCTCCCGTATTCCATTTTCTGTCCAGATCCGGTCTGTCAGATCCAGGAGACGGTCAACCGCACCTTTGACGATCATCCGGTTTTCGCCGTCTATCCGGTGAAGCGTCGACATCATTTTCCGGTCACTGTCAAATGGAATCTCATCTTCTCTTGGATAACTTTCTCTTACTTCTGCAGCTTCCACTCCATAGCGGCTTCCCAGATTGATCAGCGCTGTCTCTGTCGGATCTCCGATTTCCACTCCATTTTCATTGGTAGAATCGTTACATAAAATGCTGCAATCAAGCAGAAATCTCTGTGCCGAATCTGCCATATCGATCTCATCTGCCCGGATTCTTCTGCCTTCTATATAATAATCTTCAACAGTCATCTTATTCTGCGTGAGAGTTCCGGTTTTATCCGAACAGATCACGGAGACACTTCCAAGACCTTCTACCGCCTGCAGTTTTCGAATGATTGCATGCTCCTTGGCCATCTTCTGCGTTCCGAAAGAAAGGACGATTGTTACAATTGAACTTAATGCCTCCGGGATTGCTGCAACCGCAAGTGCTACTGCAAACATAAACGCGCTTCCGATATTTTCTCCACGAAATACACTGATCCCAAATAAGATTCCGCAAAATACCAGGATCAGAACCGAAAGCTTCTTTCCGAACTCTTCCAGATTCACCTGAAGCGGAGTCTGCTTTTCAGATGTTGCTTTCAAAAGTCCGGCAATCTTTCCGACTTCTGTCTGCATACCTACACTTGTCACAACGGCTCTTCCACGTCCGTAAGTAACAAAGCTTCCCGAAAATAACATATTGTTCCGGTCACCAAGCGGCACTTCCTCTTCGATTTCATCCAGGCTTTTCTCAACTGCAAGACTTTCCCCGGTCAGTGCACTTTCATCGATCTTCAGACTTGCGTTCTCGATCAGTCGTCCGTCTGCCGGAACATAATCCCCGGCTTCCAGAAGGATCACATCTCCAACTACCAGTTCTCTTGCCGGAATCGGTGTCACCGTACCATTCCTGAGAACCTTCGCCTCCGGTCCTGAAAGCTTTTTCAGGCTCTGAAGCGACTGCTCTGCTTTTACCGTCTGCACGGTTCCCAAAATCGCATTCATTGTAATGACGATCACAATAACTGCCGCACTTTCTGCGTCTCCTAAAATTCCTGAAATAATCGCCGATGCAATCAGGATAATCACCAGGAAATCCTTGTACTGCTCCAAAAAAATCTGCAGCACACTTTTTTTCTTTCCCTCCGCAAGCTCATTCCATCCACATTTTTCACGGGACTTTTCCACTTCTTTTATCGTAAGTCCCTCTTCTCTGCTTCCCATCTGTCCAAGCACTTCTTTTACCGATGACTGATAAATTTCTTTCATCCTTTCCGCCTCCTGTTTCTGAGTATTCACATTCCTGAATTTCTTATGCAACGAAGCTCTCTTTCGATAAAAATGTACAAAAAAAGAAACCCTTATTGCACAACAAATAATGCAATAAAAGTCTCACCATTTTCTTGTGGTACCGGATGCTTCCACCGTACTGACGACACCACAAACGCGGATTCCCTTGCGTAGGTTACTCCCCTTTATTAACGTAACTATATACCACGAATAGCCCGATTGTCAAGAAAATTTTAACCGGAGTCTCCAAAATCGGAAACTCCGGCAAATAATTTCATATCTTAGTTTGTAATTGTTTTTTCTGTCTCTTTGTCGAACACATGGATCTTTTCAGCATCGAATGCAAATGTAACTGTATCCCCTGTTCTTGCTGTTGTTCTAGGATCAACACGGGCTGTCATTGTAGCTCCTTCATAATCGAAGTGAAGATAAACTTCAGCACCAAGCATTTCATATACACGGATCTTAGCCTGAATAACTGTATTCGGTGAAGATGTGATAAACATCTGCTCATCATGTACATCTTCCGGACGGATTCCAAGGACAACAGTCTTTCCTTCATATCCTCCATCGATAAGTTTCTTTGCTTTTGACGGTGGAAGTTCAATATCAGCCGGTCCAACTTTGAGGACAACTTTGTCACCCTTCTTCTGGCATACAGCATCAAGGAAATTCATCTGTGGTGATCCGATGAATCCTGCAACGAAGAGGTTGCATGGGGTATCATAAAGTACCTGTGGTGTATCTACCTGCTGAACAACACCTGCGTTCATAACTACGATTCTGGTTCCCAGTGTCATAGCTTCTGTCTGGTCATGTGTTACGTAGATAATTGTTGTACCAAGTCTCTGATGAAGTTTGGAAATCTCGATACGCATCTGTCCACGAAGTTTAGCATCCAGGTTGGAAAGTGGTTCATCCATAAGGAATACCTTCGGGTTACGAACAATTGCACGTCCCATAGCAACACGCTGTCTCTGTCCACCTGAAAGAGCTTTTGGTTTACGGTCAAGCAGTGGTTCAAGGTCAAGGATCTTAGCTGCTTCACGAACCATCTTATCAATCTCCGGTTTCGGAACTTTTCTTAATTTAAGTCCGAATGCCATATTATCATATACAGTCATATGTGGGTACAGAGCATAGTTCTGGAATACCATCGCGATATCTCTGTCTTTTGGTTCTACATCATTTACCACTTTGTCACCGATCTTGAGTTCACCGCTTGTGATCTCTTCCAGACCTGCGACCATACGAAGTGTGGTAGATTTACCACATCCAGATGGTCCTACAAAAATGATAAATTCTTTATCTTCAATTTCAAGGTTGAAATCTTTAACTGCTTCAAATCCGTTCGGATATGTTTTGTTAATATGCTTTAATGATAAGCTTGCCATTTATTTTTCCTCCTAAATCTTTGTGCGCTTCTTACACACTGTCGCTGTTCTTGTTTCTGAAATAAAGTATATCTTTTTTTACATCGTCGGTCTATGACCGGGTTGAACAAAGATTTTTTAAGAAGGTGTACAAATTGACGAAAGCCTTACAACAGTTCTTTGTAAATGTCCCTCTTTCCGACTCCGCGATCCTTCGCCACCTTTTTCATGGCTTCTTTCTTATCAATTCCCTGATTCGTATAGTAATCCATATGCTCCTGAACCGTCATTTCTTCCCATTTCGCACGCTCTTCCTGTAAAATGCTCTCCCGGCTCTTGCCCTCGATCACAAGCACACACTCCCCCTTCGGATCGTTGCTCTCGTAATAAGAAACCGCTTCCGCAAACGTGGTGCGAAATGCAGTCTCATGCTTTTTTGTAAGTTCCCGGCACACAGTCAGATGTCTGTCCCCGCCAAGAACTTCTCCAAGCTCTCTCAAGGTTCTCACCAGACGGTGCGGTGCTTCGTAAACGATCATCGTTCTTGTCTCATCTACAAGCTCACCCAGGACTGCCTGTCTTTCCTTTTTGTCCGTTGGAAGAAATGCTTCAAATGCAAATCTTCTGGTGGAAAGCCCGGAAAGTGTCAGTGCCGTAATACAGGCAGCGGCTCCCGGAAGGGAAGTGACCGTAATTCCGGCTTCATAGCACATTTTCACCAGTTCCTCACCCGGATCTGAGATTCCCGGTGTGCCGGCATCGGTGATCAGTGCAATATTTGTCCCTGCAAGAAGTTTCTCCACCAGAGCATGTCCTTTGTCTATCTTATTATATTCATGATAACTGGTCATCGGTGTTTTGATCTCAAAATGGTTCAGCAGTTTAATACTGTTCCTGGTATCTTCCGCTGCAATCAGGTCAACCTCTTTCAGCATCCGGATCACCCGGAACGTCATATCCTCCAGATTGCCGATCGGCGTTGCGCACAAATATAATGTTCCTGCCATAGTTACTCCTTTCCAGTCCCTGTCATTCCGTAATGTTCCAGGATTTCCCGTGTATAACTGCCATCTTTCTCATAAACGATCAGCGGCGGCTCCACGGTCATCCGCGATTTCGCGCCACGGATTCCCTCGATCAAAACCATGTTTGGCTCCTTATCCACATATGGATACACCAAGCGCATCCGCTTCGGCTCCAGCTTCGCCTCGCACATTGCCGTCAAGATCTCG
>OGYX01001269.1_pt1 | contig 18459 bp, 20 predicted proteins | sample 1576601 | NCBI WGS metagenome assembly OGYX01 (sample SAMEA3541561, study PRJEB24748) | human gut metagenome | biome: human gut; feature: human-associated habitat; material: faeces | place: China | collected 2012 | reverse complement strand
CCATCTTTGATTGTTGGCTGCGATTCCAGCGCTTTTCGGAGCGTCCGGATCGCAAGATCACTGGTAATGTTACGATCTGTTATGCTGGCAATCACACTCCGGTCATGCAAATCTATAATAGTGCAGTTATAGCGTACTTCATGATTTGCAAGGAACAGATAAGTGAAATCCGTGCACCATTTTCGATTGATTTCATCTGCTGTGAAATTTTGCTTCAGCTTATTATCGAATACTTTATGCGGGTTTCCATGCTCATATCCTGGTTTTTTTGGACGGACAACCGAACGGAGACCAAGCTCTGTGTTCATATATTTATGAACGGTGGTATTACTGTAAGAATAACCTTTACGCTCCAGATAGACTTTCATACTCCGATAGCCGTCAACTCCATTGTGCGAATGATATATTTCCTGAATCTGTGCTTGGACTTCGGCTTTAAGGGTATAATAATCCGCCTTCCGGTGTTTCCGGTAGTTGTAATAAGCATTTGGGCATATACCCAGCCGTCCAAGCAGCCAGCGAATGCCAAATTCATTATGATATTGTTCGATGAATCGATAAGCCTCTAATCGATTTCCTTTGCAAAGAATGCCGCCGCTTTTTTTAAGAAAAGATTCTCCTTACGAAGTTCTTCGTTTTCTCTTTTGAGTCTGAGCATCTCCTTCATGTTGTCATAATCTTCTTTGGCTTCCGGGCTTGACTGGCATTCTTTACTAAACTCGCTACACCACTTAGAAATGCTGGCTTTCGATACCCCATACTCAGCGGTGATGCTTTTGTAGGTACGACCTTCCTCTTCATGAAGACGTACTATTTTTTTCTTAAATTCGGGTGTGTAACTTTGTGGCATGATAATTACCTCTTTTCTCTATTGGATTTATTATATCTTATTAGCCACTACTGTTACAACGTTAGTATAGCACTTCAACCGTATAAATGATATAGGCACGGTTTTCCTCATCCAGCCAGCCATTCTTCATAGACAGGGACATCCTGTCCAACATCAGGCCGTACAGGAGCTTAGCATCGCTGCTAAGCCCCTTAAAGCGTTCATCCTTAATCAACAGGCGCGGAACACGATAAAATGCAAATTGTTCGGCCTCGATCCCATAATAGTAGTCAAAGTTTATTTTGCCTTTCATCTGTCTCCGCCCCCTTTACTGCCTGTTTTTCCATTCCTCCAGCAGTTCATAAATAACTGTTTCAATCTGCTCATTGGAATAATCTTCCGGAAAAAACTGGCCAATTTTATCTGCCTTAATGGTCACTTTCCGGCTTTTTGGCTTTTCTTCTGATAAAATCAACCGCACCATTGCCATTGTCAGTTCCTGGCTTTTTCCGTACTCCTTTAGTTTCGCTGACTGTGCGGTAGTCATTACCACCCCAGTCTCCCGTAGGACTTCCAGAACCCAGCCCTGGTATTTCTTGTTCAAGAATGAAATATCGACTCCTTGCACCATACCGATCTTTTTACGATCCACCAGTTCCAAAAGTCCATCATTCAATCGTGCAAGCCATATGAAACGCTGAACCGTCTTTCCGCTTTCACCAGCCTTTTTTCCGACTTCATCCAGGCTGTTTCCAACGCCCTTTTTTCCCGGATGTTTCATTGCCTCATATTTCATGGCATATGCCCTGGCTTTTTCACTTGGTAAAATATCTTCTCGCTGAATATTGGTATCCACCATAATAATGGTTGCTTCGTCATCATTATAATTTCGGACGAATACCGGCATTTCTGCAATCCCAGCCAGTTCACAGCCTCGTTTTCTCCGATGACCGGCAATAATCTCGTATCCACCATCCTGACGTGGCCGCACAATTCCAGGTGTCAGAACACCGTAATTTTTTATGCTCGCCACCGTTTCCTGCATTTTTTCATCATCCAGAACTTTCAATGGATGATCCTTAAATTCATAAAGATCTGTCAACGGTACATATAACAGCTGTCCGGCTACCTGATTGGCAACGGTATCCATTCCCAAAAGATCTTCATAGGAAGTCAGCTGAATCTCTTTATTTCTCTTTCGCATGGTTCAGTACCTCCTGTGCAAGTTTCTGATAGCTTTCTGCCCCTTTTCCATTCTTCTCATAGGTAAAGATACTGACACCTTCTGAAGCTGCCTCTGAAATTGGTTCTAACCGGGGAATGGAATCATTAAATATCCGCAGTTCATTTCCATAAGCTGCCTTGATTGCTTTTTTATTTCGTTTGGAATTGTTATATCGACTCACATCCATCGTGTACAAAATGCCCTCTATTTCCATTTTAGGGTTAAATCGTGCCTTCGTTGCCTTATAGACCTTCAAAAGCTCTGTAAGGCCGTCAGAGGCATAATATTGGGGTTGTGTTGGTATCAGTACACTATCTGCCGCCGTCATTTCGTTAATCGTCAGCATTCCGAGAGATGGCATACCATCAATGATAATATAATCATAATCTGCTTTCAGCAAATCCAGGTATTCTTTAAGGACCTGTTCCCGGTCTTCCACCGTAATCAAAGACAAGTCCATTCCAGTCAGCAATTTATTGGATGGAATAATATCTATGCCCTCTTTATGATGTAATATTGCTTCCCGTGGATCAAACTCAATTCCCATGACAATATTTTCCATCATATTTTTCAGAGTCACTCTGAGATTTTTGGGAAATCCCAAGCCAAGAGTTAAATGTCCCTGGGGATCACCATCCACCAATAAAACTCTCTGTCCCAGTCTTGCCAGTCCAACTCCCAGATTGATGCTTGTGGTGGTCTTTCCAACACCACCCTTCTGATTTGCAATTACGATTACTTTACACATGATCAAATTCTCCTGTTCTTCTACTGTTTTTCTTTTACATTGCTCTTTTTAATTTCAGCATAGGCCCGGTAATACTGCCTGGTTCCTTTGTTGCTATAAAGCTCCGATAACTCCATTACCTCAATTTTCGGATGACGCATGATAATTTTCTGGAACCATGCGATGTCATTCTTTGTTCCCATTACCCTTATCTTTAACATTTATCCATTCCTCCGCAGGGTCTCAAAGTCCCCTATTTTCTGCTGTGTACTCCGGATAGCGGATCTGGATTGCCTGCCAGAAATATGGTGCGTAAGAACAACAAAACAACTCTTCCACGTTATACTGGCTACATTCCTGCAGCTGGTCTTCTGTGTCCTGATAATCGTCTACGCTGGGCGCACCATCGCAGTATAGATTAAAAGCCATTCGGATTGCCTTAACGCTTCCACTGGTCTGCCAGCCTTCCCGCAGGCATTCTGTTTTCACATATCCGGTTTTAAAATCATAAATCTGATCAATATGCTCTCTCGTATCCCGGTTCACTCCAAGGCAATATACCAATGCCTTGTGATACACATCCTGATACCGTACCTCTTTTAATTTTTCGTAGTAGAATTTTTCATGTGCATTGTTCATAAAGTTCATCTCTCTGTTTTCTGCTCCTAACGCTGTACCTTTCATCATCAATAACCTCCTTCGTGTATTGAAAAAGGCATCCCCTATGGAATGCCCTATAAAAAATAGGGACACTCATTTCTAAGTATCCCTACCATTTACCAGTTAATCTGATAACACTGTTCACTTTTATTTATTCAAAATTATTGTGTCTCACGTGTCGAGATTCAACGCTACAACCACACGAATTCGGTCCATAAGCACTTTTTCTTTATGATTTTCGCCCACAGTATTAAAAGTAAAAAACCTCACAAAGTAAGTAAATTCAAGGATTTCTACATATTTTTTCTGTGTAGCGCAATTACAGTCTCAACTTGTGTATCGTTGTCCAAACTTATTTCCATATCTTCCTCTATGATCGGGAGCTTGAATTTGATGGATTTCAGCCATTGTCCGTTCGGCTTCCGTTCCTCAAAGATATGGATTTCGGAGATCAGCGACTCCATAAGCTGTCGGCGTTCCTGTTCATCCATCACGGCGTACAGCTTATCAAAGTAAATCAAAACTTTGTAGATATTATCGGCAGTCAGCTTTTCAGCTTCGATTGCCATTTTCTTTGCTCTGGCTTCAATCAGCAGAGACTCCGTATCCTCGATTTTATCATACATCTTGTAAAGACGATCATCAAGGTCTGCCTTGCGTTTGATGTAATGTTTATCATCGGGGTCAAGTGTATCAATTTCCTCTATCAATCGGGACTTGATGGAATAGCTCTGGCGAAGCTGTTTTTCGTAGTTTGCAATCTCCTGTTCGATAGCGGAAGTATCCACTTTCATGCTGATTTTCTGCTGCATCAAAGCGGCAAACTTCGGATTGCTGACCAACTTGGTAATCACCTCTGCGACAGCGGTTTCCAAGAGTTCTTCGTGGATTTGCTTCTTATAGTCGCACTTGTGACCACGGGTCATGGTGCGGTGTTTGCAGCCGTAGTAGTAGAAATCCTTGTACTTCGTGCCGTCTGCCTTGTGCTTGACACTCTTATTGCCGTACATACCGGCTCCGCAGATCGGGCATTTGAGCAAGCCTGTCAGCAGATGCACCTTGTTATCCTTACCATGGTTGACCTTCTCGTATTTCTTTGCCTGGGCAACCAATTTCACCTGTGCATCATGCCAGAGTTCTTCGGAAACAAGTGCTTCGTGCAGACCATCGACCAACAGATAGTTGTCCTGTTCAATAAGACGGTAATCGTTTCTTGTGCCATGCACCTTTTCCGTCCTGCGTCTGCCATAGGCGATCTTGCCGCAGTAAACAGGATTTTTCAGTATCCTGCGGATAAGCGCCGCATCAAACAGAGGATTCTTGCCGTTCTGTCTTTGGATTTTTCCAATGCCATGATTGGCGAGGTATCGGGCAAGACCGTTTGCGCCCATGTCGGTATGCACGTACTTGTCAAAGATGATGCGGATTGCTTCTGCTTCTTCCTCATTCACATACAGCTTGCCTTTTTCAAGCGTATATCCATAAGGAGCAAAGCCGCCGTTCCATTTGCCCTCACGGGCTTTCTGGATTCTGCCCTCCATCGTCTGAACACGGATATTCTCACGCTCGATCTCGGCAACCGCTGACAGAACGGAGATCATCAGTTTTCCTGCATCCTTGGAGGAATCAATACCATCCTCAACACAGATCAGATTGACACCGAAATCCTGCATAACCTGCAAGGTGGACAGCACATCTGCCGCATTTCTGCCGAAACGGGAGAGCTTGAACACCAGCACATAGGAAACACCGTCCTTGCCGGATTTGATGTCCTCCATCATGCGGTTAAACTCTAATCTGCCCTCGATGGACTTACCGGATTTACCGGCATCCTCATACTCACCGACAATCTTATAGTCATTGTACTCGGCAAATGCTTTCATTCTGGCTTTCTGAGCATCCAGAGAGTATCCATCCACCTGTATCGTGGTGGATACTCTCGTGTAAATATATACTTTTATCTTGTCTTTTTTCATATCGTTATCCTCATTCGTGCCGCCGTATGCAGCACCGTTATGTAACCCCTACTCCGAAATCACTCTCAGAGTAGGTTTGGACACTTATCACACGTATATTATATCATGCAATGTCCGTTTTTTCAATAGATTCCTCAAAAAGTTTGGAATTGTTTACAATTTCTTTTTTCTCGCTGTCCAAACAAATCGGCGGCTCCGGAAGATTTTCAATATCCAGAACCGCCGCATATTTCTCTATTAAGTTGGCAAGTAAATCGGCAAAGCCGCTCCATTCATCCTTTTTTCTGTTATCTATAATGGCGTACCTCCTGCGTTTTGCTGTCACGATGTGTATATGCTCGAATGATCTCCGGCGGGATGCGGTCAAGAATGCCCTTGATGCGCTCATAATCGCTATGCAGCCGCATTTCCTGCAACTTCTTGACGGTGCTTTCTTTCTCGCTCTTTTCCAGAGCGGCGGTCAGCTCGTCATTTTTCTTTTCCAACGCTTTCTGTTTGCCGTCCGCTGTTTTGAAGAACTTTTTGTATTTCTTCATCTGCGTTTCCATAGCGGCAACATCGGGGATATACTTTTCAAGAAACGCCGCAATCTGTGCCGAACGCTCCTTGTAGTTCGTGAACTTCATATCGGAGAGCAGTTCTGCCAGCTTGTCATGCTGCTTGTTCAGACGTGCCATCTGTTTGAATACCCTTGTGGGGATGTGGTCACGCCCGGTCTCGCTGGCACTTTCGCCACGTTCCAGATCGGGATATTTCTTTACCATGTGTTCCCAATACTTGTCCTGCCACTGTGTCAGCTTCTTTTTGTTCCCTAAAATCTCCTTGGCACACAACCTTTTATCCTCCGTCAGAGGTACAAAGCAAAGGTGCATATGGGGCGATTTCTCGTCCAGATGCACCACAGCGGATATGATCGTTTCGGGAGCTTGATTCTGCTTGATGAACTCCAACGCTTCATTGAAGAACTCACGGATTTCAGCTCGTTTCTTTCCCTTGAAAAACTCCGGCGTAGCGGTTATGAGAGCTTCCACCACACGAACGCTGTCCGAGCGTGTGCGGCATCCGGCTTCTGCAATCTGACACTCGGATTCAGCTCTGTACTTCCTTTCGGGCTTGATAAGATGGAAATTCAAGTGTGTACGGGACGGGTCAATGTCTGGATTGCTTGCGTATTTCTCCTTGGTGCGCTCGTTATGAGCTTCAATGCCGCTGATCTCCGGTCCCTTGTATTTCGCAAATCTTAAAATAGCGTACTGTGCATTTGCCATTATTTGCCCCTCCTTTTCTGCCATACGATGTCGTAGCCCAGCACATCGGCAAGCTCCACGACTTCCTTGTATCGGATACTTTCTCTCTGTAGTTTTGCGGACAGATTGGAAACGCTGTCGCTCCATCCGTACTCGTCCGAGAGCAGGTCAACAACTTCCTGCATAGTCATTCCGGTACGGATGATCTGTGCCTTTATTTCGTTGCGTACATTCATATTGATAAAATCCTCCATAAATTTTGTTTGTAATGCGGCGAAAACGGTACGCCCTACGGCATACCCACTTCACCGATTAGTGAAAATCTGCAATCTCTGAAATCCGTTCAGAATTTTGCTTGTGATGTCCTGCCCATATATGACCATATCCCACTTTACTGTTCCGTGTGATTTGCTCTGGAACAGAGAAAATACCTATTGTTCCGTAAGCGGGATACATTGTTCAGAGAAGCACGATTTCGTGAAATGGTTTTGTTCTGCGGTCAAAATCTTTCCTGTTTTCATTACCATTGATTTTCAATGCCCAAAAACAGGGCATCCGCCAACAGCATTGAAAAATAATAGTGAAACGGACTGAAAAGTACGTGTACCAAGTGTACTTGCTGTACCGTGGTACACTTGGTACGGATGGTACACGTATTTTCGGGTCAATATCATTTTTACAGAAATGGTCTTTGCAGAAGCTCGATGCCGACAAATCCTCTGGCATACCTCCCGCCGCCGATATTGACCTTATTGGTGTACTCGATGTTGTACCGACTCTCATTCTGTTTGAGAAACGAGCAGAAACTCTTTTGGGAAAGGCTGCTCAAAGCGTTATCATCACACCACAGCTTGTAAACGGCGTACAGGTCTTTGGAGCTGACCTCATAATCTGCCTTGAAGCGGATATACCCCTCGGAGCTTAAAAACTCGATGATGTTGTTTCCGTCCGATACGGCAGCGTCCATGTTGTCCTGTGCCGACTGGCTGACCGTAAACTTGTAATCGTTGTCGATCAAACGGTGCAAGCCCTCCAACGCCCACAGGAAGATGCCCTCCGCTTCGGCGCACATCTTTTCAGCGATATAGGGATCGTCCTTTCTGTTCGGGTCTTTCTCCTTGGTGGAGAGGATGATCTGTCTGCGGAAAAAACCAACGCTGCGGTCATAGAGAGATTGCAGGACACCGTTACCCAAGCCGATGAAGCGTACATACAAATCACCTTGATAGCTCTGCTGTCCCTTTTTCTCCAAATCCATCGGCAGCTCCGCTGTGATAATCGCCTTGATGTTGTTGGTCTGGGGGAGAGCTTCCAGTTTCATATCATCGTCCAGCATCACAAGTTCATGTTCCAAATCTGCACGAGCAAAGGGACTTGTCTCCACCTTTGCGATACTGCCTGTGTTCATGTTGCTGCCAAGCAGCGCACGAAGGACGATACCGATGCGGCTTTTCCCCTCGCCGCCCTTACCGATCAGCAGGAGCATCTTCTGTCCCTTGGTGGAGGGGATAAAGCAATATCCCATAAACTCCTGCAAGGTCAGAATGTCCTCCGGCTCTAAAAGTTGGGATAAAAAATGCAGCCATGTCACAGGCTGCGGAGCATCGGGATTATAGGCAACGGGCAGACGGTTGCGGCAGAAATCCTTTTCGGGACTGAATGTGCCGTTCAGATAGTACGTGCCGTTCGCCACATGGATACGGTCTTGGTACAGAGATAGCTTTGCGGTGCAGCACTCCATACGCATGACATCCAGCAGATTGGTGACTTTCTTTGCAACGCCGCTGGTCACATAATACTTGATGCGGTCATAGATGACCTTTTTCAAGCGGTTTTCATCGTGTACTCTGCCATTGACCGTGAAAAAAGCATCGTTCACCGTGACCATCGGATAATCACGGAGAAATTCTTCACAGAATACAGTTTCATTGATTTTCTTTCCGTCAAACCACGCCGGACACTCAAAGGGCGAGGTCTGCATCATTTCTTCGCTCATGGCGCATATCCTCCTTTTTCTTTCTTGTGGTGTAGTCCTGTAGGAACGTGATCTTGCCATTTTTCATCAGCTCGTCCACCACGGCAACACGTTCTTCCAGATCACCTACGGTCAAAATATCTGCCAGATATTCGATATAATCAATCATCTGGCAGGCTTCCACAAAGCGATCATCCAGAGCATCATCCGGCGTTTTCGGTGCATACCACACTTTCCAATCTTCCAGCAGATGCAAATAATCCGTCAGCACTCGGAAGCACAGCATTTCGTCCTCCCGGAACTGACGGATATAGGGATGCTTTAACTTGTGGGGAACTGCCACAGGCTGTCCCGGCTCGGTGCTGATACCGAAGTCCGCAGCCAGTCTTTGCGCCGCTTCGTAGCTGCTCAGATCAAAGAGCCTTGCCACGAAGTCGATCACATCCCCCTTGGCTCCGCAGCCGAAGCAGAAGAAATATTCCTCGTTCAGCTTCAAGCTCGGATGCCTGTCATTGTGGAACGGGCAGCAAGCCATGCCGTTGCGGCTCACTTTCAGCCCGTAGTGTTCGGCGGCTTGCTTTACGCTGATTGCCGCCTTGATGCTTTCATAAATGTTCATCGCATTCCTCCATAAATTTTTCTCGACGATTTTGTTCGTCTGCTTGAATATACGGAGAAAATGTCTATAGACCGAAAAATCACGCACAAATGCAGGAAAACAAAAAAGCCGCCCTGCAATTTTGCAAAAATGCAAAACGCAGGACGGCGATTGTTCACAGTTATGATATTGATTTTATTCCACTTGTGGTATATAATATAAAGTAATACAGGAATGGAGGGTAATACCGATGAAATATCTTTCTACCTTTGAGGTTGCAGAAAAATGGGGCATTTCCCACCGCCGTGTCGGTATCCTCTGCAATGAAAACCGCATCCCCGGCGCACAGAGGGCGGGTGGACGATGGATTATCCCCGAAAATGCAGAGAAGCCCGCCGATGCAAGAGTCAAGAGCGGAAAATATATCAAGTCAAAAACAAAAGATTGATGCCAATAGGAAAGGGGGCGCAGAGCATGGAGCGCAAATACTTATCCGGCAACATCAGAGAGCGTTTGCAGGATTTGATGAAAGAACGTAAGATCACGCAGAGTGAGCTTGCCGCAAAAATTGGAATGGATGTCAGCACACTCAGCAGATTTATCAGCAATGCAACAGGCAAACTCGGTGACGAGAATATCAAAAAGATCGCAAAGGAATTTGAGGTATCCACCGACTTCCTGCTCGGCGTTACCGATATTCCCGACCGCATGAATTACGATATAGCCGAACTCGGCTTGTCGGTACAGGCGGCAAAAAATCTCTACACAGGAAAGGTCAATGCTGAGGTTGTCAATCGCTTACTGGAAAACAAAAACTTCGCCGCAATGACCAATATGATCGCACATTATTTTGATGATACCCTTGCTGCCGGATATGCCGCACAGAATCAGATGTATGCCACATTGAGTGCGCTGTTGATGGGAGAAGCAAAGCAGCATCCCGAAGATAGAGAAGCCATTACAGAAGCCGCAAAGACTGTCAGCGTTTCAAGGATGCCGATGTATCAAGCTGATCTTACTGCTATTCAGAACACCTTTATGAATGTGTTGAAAGAAATCAAGAAGGAGATCGGCTCCAATGTCTCAGACGCACAAGCCATGAGCAAAGAAGCGGCACAGCATATGTACGCAGAGCTGACAAAGGGGCAGGATGTGACAAAGCCGAATATCACGCCCGAAATGGTTGCCGAAGCGATCACGGGCAGCGTCAGCGGCATGGAGGGTGTTGACCCCGAAGCATTAAAACAATTCAATCAGGCATTGATCGGACTGCTCACGGTCAAGCCAACAGAAGATGAACATGACGGCAGTTGATAACGAAAAACTGTGTGCGCTGGCGCAGAACGGGAACATGGATGCGCTGAACAGTCTTGTGGAAAACAATCTGCGTTTTATCAAAATGACGGCGCATGAAATATGGAGCGCACAGATAGAAGTCAATCGGGCACTCGGTGTTACCTTTGACGATCTTGTGCAGGAAGGCTGTCTGGGACTGATGGGATGCGTGGAGAAATTCAATCCCGATGGCGGCAACAAATTTCTGACTTACGCAGCTCCGGCAATTCGCAATTCCATGATCGACTACATCCGAAGTCAGAGTACATCCTTTGAAGCAAAGCACATGGGCGAGATCGTCAGTCTGGATGAGGTGACGAAATTTGAAAATCGGGATCGTCATGCCTTTGTCCCCGATTCCAATATGACCAATCCCGCACAGATTTATATTGCAAAGGAAACGCACGAAGAACTTCACGCCGCCCTTGATGCAATCAGCAATCGAGAGCGTGAATATCTGTTGTACCGTTTCGGATTTGAGGACAATATAGAGCATCCTTTGACGGAGACAGCGGAGCATTTCTTCCTGTCAGAGAGCAGAGCGAAATCCACGGAGAGGCTGGCGTTGGATAACGTATGGTTGGAACTGCCGTGGTGGTTTCACTAACGAGGGGAACAGACGCTGCGGCGGGTTTTATATACCTCTTGCGCCCCCGTTGTCACAGAAAATCTTTCCGCACAGCTTCAAGATTTCCTATGCCAACTACACACGAACAGGCGGATTTTGCTCATGCTAAATCCTTCGTTTTGTGTTCCTTTCAGCCCACAAAATCCGCCTGTTCTGCTTCCGCCGAAAAGTGTCTGTCTGGCGTGGGACAGCCCCTTTCCAGCGTCAGCGGTCGCCAAAGGTATAACACACTAGACTTTGCAAGCAAAATCGTGTGCCAATAGGGATGCTGCTCACCCCTATTGGAAACCCAGAGCCAAGGGATTTCACCCCTTTGGATACCCCCATCATTTTCTCACAAATGGTACCCACATTGAAAAAACTGCGTTTTACCATGTCGGACCTTTTCTCGAAAATGCCACAGCACACGACATTCATTTTTGCAGAGGCTTTGCAAAAATCTCAACCTGTGCCGTGGGGTGCCGAGCAAAAATTCCGTGTTTGCCAACACAGAAAATTTCCTCGTCACGCTGCTGCGGCAGAAAAACAATAGCGGACTTTTTGTTGATAGGACCTGGTCTGCTATCTCAAAAATATTTTTCAAAAAATTCCAATAAGAGTGTAGTGAACAGCGTGTAACCCCGGTGTATTAGGGTGAAAGGCCTTGATACAAACGAAAGGAGTGTGATGATATGGATGATAGCAAAATCATAGAGCTTTACATGGAACGTTCCGAACAAGCCATATCTGAAACTTCCAAGAAATACGGAAGATACTGCCACTACATTGCCTACAGCATTCTGCATAACGATGAAGATTCGGAGGAATGTGTCAACGATACATATCTCCGAGCATGGAACTCCATTCCACCTAAACGCCCGAGCAAATTGCAGACGTTTCTTGGAAAAATCACTCGCAATTTATCTTTGAATAAATGGGAAAAGCTCTCTGCTGAAAAGCGTGGTGCGGGACAAACCTCACTAATTCTCGACGAACTATCAGAGTGCATCCCTGCTGAACAAGATGCAGTAAATACTGTTGAGAATATGCTCATCAGAGATGTACTCGACCGTTTCCTTGATGAACTCCCAGCAGAAACAAGAAAAATATTTGTTCGTCGTTATTTTTATATGAGTCCCGTAAAAGAAATTGCAGATGAATATGGCCTTTCTGAAAGCAAAGTGACAGTTACCCTTTTCCGTACAAGAGGTAAACTTAAATCTGTATTGGAGAAAGAAGGTATAACGTTATGAAAAACAAACGTCTTTTAGACATTTTTGGAGAAATTGATGATCGACACATTGCCGAAGCAGCTCCCGTTGCAAAGAAATCTCGAAATAAGCCAATTTGGTTTAGATGGGGTACAATCGCTGCCTGCATGGTCTTAGTCCTGTCCGTTTGCTTCGGTTCCTTTGCGGTTGTTGCTGAAGCAAAGGAATATAAAGCTGCTGTTCAATTCTTTAATGACTATGGTATGTCTACGGAAGGACTTACTCGTGGTGAGATTAAGGAAGTGTATCGTGATATTACAACGAAGTCGTTCACTTATTCTAAGACCGCCGAAGTGATTCGAAACAGTATTTCTTCCGATAATATCGGTGGTTACGAGATTGTTCAAGACAATCCAACACCAGAGGATATTGAAAATCTTTGGAATTATAAAAATTATACCGGTGGTTTTATTGGTGCCACACAAACAGGCGTACACTATAAATACCATTCGGAATACAAAGAAGATGAATCTCTTGGCTTAGAGGTGCACGATAAGAGCTATCTCGAGAAATACGATGGAGATAACTTGCTTTGGAGTGTTTCTATTTCCGATTTTTGGATTGAAGATTATAGCATCGTATCGGATGGTGTAATTGCCTACGGTAGAACCGACACTTGGTCCAGTACTCAAATTTCCCATGCATGGATGGCTAAAATCGACTTAGATGGTAATCTCGTTTGGAAACACATGCTCAATAACGGATTTGACGATGAATACATCGCTTCCGTTTTGGAAAATGCTGATGGCAGCTATGCCGTAATCAGCCGTGGTGATCTGAAATATTTCTGTCTTAGCCAGTATACGGTGGATGGAAAAGAAACCTACTTCCATAAAACCGAAGTAGGTAACTACGGGATTTGGAATGCAGCTCGGTTTGAAGATGGTTACATGGTTCAGCTCGGTAGCTATATGACGAATGAGCACGCAAAAATCGTTAAGGTTGACCGCGAAGGTAATATTACAGAGTCCTTCTCCTATGGCGATGAAGATTCTTACTATTACATTACCGATATGATTGAATATAACGGAAATATCTATTTGTCTGCGTACGCTGTTCCGAGACTTGCTAATGAAGATCAGAGTGCAGGCGGTAGATATGAAATTGCCGGAGTATTGAATTATCTGTTTGATAATAACATCTGGGAAATTTCCAGTGATGAACTGACGCCTATGGTACGGGACAACTACACCGCAATGTTGTTGGTATGTGAGCCTAATGCAGGGAAACCCCAAGAATACTACTCTGTCAACGGGTCTCTTGGTGGAAAGCTTTCTGTGAGTGATACGGGAAATCTACTTTGGGATGTAGAAAGCATTACCTCCACATTCTTCTCTCCCGCAACAAGTTCCTTCACAATTGGCGGCACAAGCTATGTATTCAGATACACTTTTGATACTTCTGGAATGCTGATTAGCCAGGAGAAAACAGGTGAGGTTGTGAATTACAGAAGATAATACAGTTAAAATATGGCTGAAAACACAGCCCGTAGGATTTTGACGTCCTACGGGCTGTTTCCATGTCAGCTATCCAACGGCTTATACTGCGTGACCGCTTTCAGATACTTCTCCGGATCGCCGTTCAGTATCAGATCTGCGTACTCCAACGGCGCATTGTAGATCAGCCAGTCCAACTCTGACCGCTGATACATATTGTCGGCAACCTCGTTCTCCACGGCAATGGTGTCAATGGCAATCATACTGCCGTCGTTGAATTTCAGTTCCACACAAGCGGTATCCATGTTGAACTCACAAGAAATCAAATATGTCATATCCGCCCTCCTTAAATCATGCCGAAGTGCGTCAATGCCTCCTTGATTGCTTTTTCTTTATCTGGCGGGCATTGCGGCTGTTTAGCGTCCTCAGACTTCGGCTTATTGTAGTTCTCACGCTCAATGATACCGCACTTCTGTTTTACCTGTGCGATATACAAGCTGCTAACTTTCAAGCCGCTGTGCTCCAACACATAATCTTTGATTTCTTGGTAGGTGGCTTTCTTTTCCGCATCGGTCAAATCCAGCTCGTCCATATCCAAGTTAATCTCGATATGTTGCTTCGCATTAAGTTTGGACAATAAACATATAGTCTCTACCTGCGTCGTCCCCGGGAACATGTCGACACAGCATACTCTTGTGACCTCATAACCTTTTGCCTGCAGCACAACGAGATCTCTCGCAAGGCTCGTTGGTTTGCAGGAAATATAGATCATTTTTTCGCATCCATAATGGTCGATGATCTTTGGAAGCGCCTTCGGATGGATTCCGTCTCTCGGCGGGTCCAAAACGATGAGATCCGGGCGTTCCTCTAAGGTATCTAATACTTTTAAAACATCCCCCGCGATGAAGTCGCAGTTTGTCAGTCCATTCTGCGCCGCGTTCACCTTCGCCGCCTCAACAGCTTCCTCAATGATCTCCACGCCGGTCACATGTTCTGCCGCCGGAGCCAGGATCTGGGCAATGGTACCGGTTCCGCTGTAGAGATCGAAGACCTTTCTTCCGTCTGTCTCACCGATGTATTCGCGGGCTGTTTCATAGAGCACCTCTGCACCGAGAGAGTTGGTCTGGAAAAAGGAGAATGGAGTGATCTTAAATTTTAATCCCAGAAGCTCTTCCATAAAGAAGTCCTGTCCGTAAAGGATCACCGTGCGGTCATTCTGTACCACATCCGCAAGGCTGTCGTTTTCTGTGTGGAGAATTCCGGCAAAAGAGCCTTCCAGATCCAGTCCAAGAAGTTTTTCTTTCCAGCCCTCAAGCAGCGCTTCCTTATTCTTATCACTCTTCCATGTTCCCTCCGTCTGGGTGGAGGTCACAAGATCCACAAGGATCTCCCCGGTCTTCACACCGCGGCGGACAAGAAGATGTCTCAGATAACCGACATGCGCCATTTTTTTATAGAAGACTGCTCCGTGCTCCGTAAAATAATCCAACGTCGCTCTTAAGATCTTACAGCAATCCGGATGCACCAGCACACACTGGTCCACGGTCACGATATCATAAAAACTGCCGCGTTTATGCATTCCCAGAGTCATGGGACCGTCCTTAAACTCATCTCCGAAGGAAAATTCCATTTTGTTGCGGTACGCCTTTGTCAACGGACTACCTTTGATCCCCTCAAAATTGTAGCCGGCCGGAAGAACCGGATCTAAAAGAGCCCGGACCTGCTGCTCCTTGATCTTTAACTGTTCCTCATAAGGAACCGTCTGGTACGTACATCCGCCGCAGTCCGCACGATGAGGACATGCACCCTCTGTGTTTTCGTATGCTGCGGGAGTCACGACCTTAAGGAGTCTTCCCTCGCATCTTCCTTTGCGCTGCTTGGAGATCGCGATCTCGACGGTCTGCCCCGGGAGCGCGTTCTTTACAACTACCTTTTCCTCTCCGATATGGAGGATTCCTTTATTTGGAAAATCCATCTTTTCCACTGTACCAGTGTAGATCTCACCTTTTTTCATATAATTTTTGTACTCCTTTTTCTGCCGGGAATCGGATTTTTCCGTTTCTGATCGCACAGCGCGTAAACGATGCCTCGTTCCCTGATATGTTTTTATGCACAGAAAAAGGCTGTGCAAGCGATCCCTGCCACAGCCTCGTTCTCATTGTGTTTGTAAGCATTTCGGCTTAAGCTTCTTTCTCGTCATCCTTCTCGACAGCTTTTTTCGGAGTTTCCTCCTCTTCCTCGAAAAAGTCATCGTCGAAATCATCGTCGAAATCGTCTTCAAAATCTTCCAGATAATCCGGTGTAAAGAAGCGATATACTGCGTATGCGATTCCGGCTACAGCAGCAACAGCGCCGATGATAGCAAGCACCCAGAGGATACAATTCTTTTTCTTATCCTCTTCTTCTTTTTTATGAAGCAGTTCATTCAGCTTGGACGCGTTTATAAGCTCTTCCATTTTGCTGAGTGCGTCTTTACTCATCGTATCGAATTTGTTCATCCTCACACATCCTTTCTGTTTCACAGCCGCCCCGGACAAGAATAATCCGCACGGACAGATACTTTGTAATAGTATATCATGATTTTATGGTTTTTACTATCCCTAAATTTTCATAGTTTTAGACACCATTTTTTTATACCGCAGTATATGGAGCTCTACAATTCAAGTCGAACGTCTGTGAGACTTGGCGCGTGATTCTGGTCAGCGTAAGCTGACATATTCTTTACAGAATCACTGCGCATCCTCGCGGAGCGTTTATCTCAGTCGGAGACCTAACTCCCACTGAGACTAATTTGTTATTACTCACCACCTGAAGAGGTGGAGGCTTCTCGACTGAGATAAACATGATAAAATAAAACTGCTGTCGCACCTCCAGCAGAAAGGAGGCGGTATTTATAGATTACATAAACACTTTCCTTGTCTCTGTCGCGGCAAGCATAGTTGGCTACTATGTTTGCAAATGGCTGGATAGGGACAACCGACAGTAACAGCCTAAACGGTTCGGCTCACCGCAAAGAGCAAGAAAACCCCCGGAGGTGCCACTCCGGGGGTTTTCGCGTACTCATAGACATATAAGCACTTTCCTTAGCTGTTTTTAATTATATGCGATTGCCCCCCAAAAATCAATACTAAATTTCTTTTGGCTAATTTATTTACAGCTTCTTCAGCTTCGCAAAGGAAGCAAACATCTTCCTTGTCCCGATCGTCGCATGATCAAAATCGACTGTGACCTCGAAATCTTTTCCGCCGTCCGCGATGGATTTCACGGTTCCGTCACCAAAACGCATGTGATGGACGCGGTCACCTTCGGAGTAATCCAAAGACTTCGGTTTTTCTACGGTGAACGCCTTTCCGAAGGTCGGCGTGTTCTTCGGCGCCGCAGAAGTCCCGGAGGCATATGGATTCTTATAGGCATCGGATTTCTGTCCAAAAAGACTCACACCCGCCGGACGGTTCTGGAATCTTCCGGTGTGACCGTCAGCCGCTTTTCCATCCGCGCCGGAAGCCTTCGCCCACGGAAGTCCCGCTTCCTCCGGAAGGTTCCTGTACGCGTCTGCCATTTTCTTCCATCCGGTCTTTGAGTCATCCTGATCCGGACGTTCCAGACACACATCCGGGATCTCGTCAATAAACCGGCTCGTTCTTTCAGGCTGTACCTGCCCTTTTATCATACGGCTCTTCGCCGCAGTCAGAGTCAGGCGCTTCTCCGCCCTCGTGATCCCCACATAGCAGAGACGGCGCTCCTCCTCCAATGCCTCCGGTCCTTCCATCAGAGACATCATACTCGGGAAAAGACCATCTTCCATTCCTGCAAGATACACATACGGGAACTCCAGACCCTTTGCGGAATGAAGCGTCATGAGGATGATCCGGTCCTCGGATTCGTCCATACTGTCAATGTCCGCAACCAGGGCAACCTCCTCTAAAAATGCAGACAGACTCGGTTCCTCGGCGCTCTCCCAGTAGGAGACTGCCTTGTTGATCAATTCCTCAATATTTTCCATTCTGGACTCGGCTTCCACCTCGCCCTCTTCCTTCAGCTCGTCACGATATCCTGTCTTATCAAGGATCGCCTCGATCACATCCTTGATCGGAGTCTCTTCCTTTAACATCTTCCGGAACTCGCTGATCTGGTCTGTAAATACTCCGATCTTTAACGCCGCTTTTCCGATTCCCGGAACAGCCTGCGCCCTCTCCAGCGCCTCATAGAAACTCATATCGTTTTCCATCGCGAACATGTTCACCCGGGCGACACTCATAGCTCCGATTCCGCGCTTCGGAACATTGATGATCCTCTGCACAGCCAGGTCATCCCGCCCATTGGCGATCGTCTTTAAATAGCAGAGAACATCCTTGATCTCTTTTCTCTGGTAGAAGTTTACGCCGCCCACGAGACGATACGGGAGATTGTACGCAACACATTTCTCCTCGAATATACGGGACTGGGCATTCGTGCGGTAGAGGATCGCGTAATCCTTCCATGGTCCGCCTCTCTTCACGATATCCCGCACAATCCACTCCGCTTCCTCAAAGGAAGAGCTGAACTCCCGGAACACCGGACGCTCGCCCACCTC
>OGYX01001262.1_pt1 | contig 18497 bp, 20 predicted proteins | sample 1576601 | NCBI WGS metagenome assembly OGYX01 (sample SAMEA3541561, study PRJEB24748) | human gut metagenome | biome: human gut; feature: human-associated habitat; material: faeces | place: China | collected 2012 | reverse complement strand
AGAGGCGGTTTCCCGGGGATGGATTAAGGTGTACTATCAGCCGGTAGTGAGGCCGGTCAATATGGCACTCTGCAGCATGGAAGTGCTGGCTCGCTGGGAGGATCCGAATTTCGGGTTCCTTGTTCCGGGACAATTCATTCCCATATTGGAAGAAAAGAAGCAGATTCATAAACTGGACCGGGCTATGATATCTCTTGTCTGCCGGGAATATGAAAAACGGGTAAGCCAGGGGAAAGAGGTAGTTCCTGTTTCTTTTAATTTGTCGCGATATGATTTCCTTACCGGGGACATTGTGTCGTTTATTGAAGATGAAGTGCGGACGCATCATGTGCCCAAAGATATGATTCATGTGGAAATCACAGAATCCATGCTGGTCAATGAGGAAGAGATGGTGGCTTCTGCGGTTAAACGGCTGCATGAAGCGGGCTATCAGGTGTGGATGGATGATTTTGGCAGCGGATACTCGTCTCTGAACCTCCTCAAAGATTATGACTTTGACAAGATTAAGCTGGATATGAAGTTTTTTTCCACATTCACGCAGAAATCAAAGCACATCGTCATGACTATGGTGCGGATGATTAAGGAGCTCCACAGTCAGACCCTGGCGGAAGGGGTGGAAACCCGGGAGGAATTTGAATTCCTCAAACGTATTGGATGTGAACGCGTGCAGGGGTATTATCTGGGAAAGCCGGCACCTTATGATGAGACGCTGGATCATGTTCGGACATTGGGAGCGCATATAGAACCACGCCCTACCCGCCGGTTTGTGGATAAGGTTATTAAAACAGATTTTCTGCAGGATACGCCAATGGCGCTAGTGGTCATGACGGGAACAAAACTCAGTTATCGCTACCTGCGGTCGGATTATAGGGAAATTCTTGAGCAGATTCACAGGAGCACAGGAACCGATTTTGCGGATGTTAAGCATGCAGAGAAGACCACACTGTGGAAGCAGGTCATTAATTTCCTTAAGACGATGGATAAGGAGGGCAGTGAAGGGGTAACGTATCTGGCGGACGGATATATCTATGTCCGTCTGGAATGCCGGGTGATGTCTGTCCTTCAAAAGGAAAATTGCCGGATATATGCAACCGGTCTTACTCTGGTATCTGCCAACGAGACAGGAATCCGCCATCTGAATGAGGCAGTGCTGCGGAATGTGGGCCAGCTGTTCAGTTATGCGGCCATTGCTTCTGTGCCGGACAACACGATACAGATTATTGCCAATTATACGGGAGTTCCATCCGAATATCTGGGGGTATCCTCTTTAGCGCGGCTTATGCAGGAGGGATATCGTAAGATCATTCATCCTATGGATCAGGAACGATATGAGCACTTTATTAACAGAGACAGGCTGAGAGCTGAGTTGTCGGGCAGGCAGTTTGTGGCCGGGGTATTCAGAACGTTGTCCGATAAAGAGGATTATCCGTGGATACTTCATCTGATTTCCCGGTTTTCCGAATTCAGTGAACGATTCCTGTATCTGACCATACCCATTACCTGGAATACGCCTGAAGTGATTGCAGCTATGTATGAAAATTATTCCAAAGGGGACGCACTTGATCCTGAAGAATCCATATTGCTTAAATCGGAATTATGGGATTCCCTGGTGGATTTTATGCCATTCCGGTTCTTCTGGAAGGACCGGGAGCATCGCTTCCTTGGGGCCAGTCATAATTTCCTGACCTATTATAATGTTTCTCTTCGGGATGTTGTGGGTAAGAAAGAGGAAGAAATTGATGCCTGGTCCCTTGATTCGCGCCTGTATATAGAAGATGAGAACCGCTGCATGGAGGAAGGGGAGATTATCCGAAATACCGAGGGAACTACGGTGGTGAATGGGGTAACGCGCCATATTCTGTCTTCTAAAATTCCTATATTCAGCAATGGACGGGTTATTGGATTGATTGGTTATTTTATTACGGAAGAGGATTTTAAGGCGGTGGAAGCCAGCCGGCAGAAACTGCTTACCGTAGATGCACTGACAGGGGTTCTGAATATTCATGGTTTTGTGGGAGAAACTTATCGACTGGCTCAGATTTATCATCATCAGGGAGTGGATTTTGCCATGGCCAGCATCCGCATTCAGGGGATAGAGGAAATCTGGTCGTCTTATGGTGAAAAATTTACGCGTGGTGTGGTAAAGGAAATAACCCGTGTGATTCAGAAAACGCTGAGAAATCGGGGAGAACTGGCCCGTTTATCTGAGGACTTTTTCCTGGCTCTTCTTTCCTTCCGAAGGAGGGATGAGCTTTCTGAATTAATGGAAAAGGTGAAGGAAGCGGTCTGGAATCTGCATGAAATAGATAATATTTCCATAACGGTTCAGGCGGAATATCAGGTATCCCCGTTCAGCGAGCAGGGAGTGGACATCCTTGCCCAATCGATGATGAAAGAAATCAGAAAATTATCTGTGATGAGAAGGGGATAGATAATTCCCTTTCGAGAATGGAAATTCTTCTGTTCTGCAACATGGAATAACAGGGCAGAAAGTATAATTCCAGGAATGGCAGAGGGGAGAGATATATGGGAAACAGAATAAAGAAAACCTGGATTGATAATGGTCTGGAGTTGCTGCAGATACCTTCCTGCATTGTGGAAATGGCAGACCGCCGGTCCGGGAGAATATATAGAATCCGCTATGTCAATTCTGCATTTTGCCAGCTTACGGGAAGCACAGAGACTTCCTTATAGGAAAACCTTTCATTCAGGCGGGAATTACAGAAAAAGAGTCGGGCTGGATATCTGCTATGGAAGCAGCGGTAGAGGGGAAAAGGGTAATGAAAGGCAAGTTGTATGCCGATATCCTTGGAAAATGGATTCGTTTTTCCGTTTCCCCTGTACATATGGCTCATGAATGTATAGTGTCCTGCGTGGATATCTCGGCGGAAGAGGCCAGACGAAGACGGCTGCACAGAGCCAATACAACCAATGAAACGGTTATCCGGGTTATACGCCGTCTTGTGTCTGAACCATGTTTTTCCCAGGCCATGCAGGGGATTCTGTCGGGTTTATCAGAAGCGATTCACCCGGATTGGCTGTATGTGTTGGAAACAGACAGGAAAACTATAAGCAATACCTATGAGTGGTGCGCTCCCGGAGTGAAATCAGAAATGGGGTCATTGCAGAATCTTTCCTATGATGAGTACATGCTAAGCTGGGAAAAGTGTCTGGAAACAGATACCAGTGTGGTGATTCCGGATATTGAAGAGCTGCGGACGCAGGGGGATATTGACGGATACAATATTTTAAAAAGGCAGAATATCAGAAACCTGATGAGTACGCCTCTATATTACCAGGGGAAGCTCATAGGGTTTCTGGTGGCGGACAATTACGAAGAAAATGAAATGATGAATACCCGGTACCTGCTGGAAACGGTGGGAGCCTTCATGGTTATGTATGTGGTCAATCGGCGTCTTCTTGAATAGCTGGAATTTGCATCTGGAAATGACAGCCTGACTGGCGTTAAAAACCGGAATGCTATGGGTATTTATTTTAACCGGCATGCCGGAGAGTCTCAGCTGGGCGTGCTGTTTATCGATGTGAATAGATTGAAGTATGTTAATGATACCCAGGGGCATGCAGAAGGGGATAGGCTGCTGCAAAATCTGGCAGAGTTCCTGTGCCGTTATTTTCCCAGGGACAATATATATCGGTCTGGCGGAGATGAGTTTGTCATCGTTACCCCTGGTACTACGGAAGAGAAAATGAGAGGTAAAACCAGAGAGATAAAGGACGCGATGCAGAAGGAATCTTTTTCTTTTGCCATTGGTTATGCCGTCAGTGATCATCGGGGGTTCAGCAGGCTGCAATTCGGGCGGATCAGAGAATGTATCAGGATAAACGGGAATATTATCAGAATCATCCCAGATATCGATGAAATACAACACCATATGGATATTGGATGGATGTATTGTGCATGAAGATAATAAAAATCGATTTTGACATTCCGTAATTCTTTTATGTGTGATATACTATAGCTATATTCATGCGGGTGTAGTTCATCGGTAGAACGCCAGCTTCCCAAGCTGGACAGGAGGGTTCGACTCCCTTCATCCGCTCCATAAGAAGGAAGACCACCGTTCAGAGACAGAGCGGTGGTCTTTTATATTGAGTAAAAGCAGAGGAGCCTTTGGCTCGTAACTGTGATAAAATTAAATCAGCTTATTGCAGGGGAACTATATGTTGAGAATGACCTGGTCTAAACCCTTGGCACCTGATTGAGTTAAGACTTACGCAGGGAGCAATAAAAAGCTCATGGGATAATACCATGCAGAACCAGGCTCGCGGCAGCGGGCTTTTTTAATGTCCGCTGCATAGAAAGGAGCACATAATGACAGAAAGGGAAATGAGAAAAAAGATAAGGCAGGCCGTGGAAGCGGCAAGGAAGGAGTGTCCGCTGGTTCCGTCCATTACCAATACAGTAACCATCAATCTGGTAGCCAATGCGCAGCTGGCCTGTGGAGGTTCGGCTGCCATGGTATATCTTCCTGATGAGGGGGAAGCAATCAGCAGCATATGCCAGGCTTTTTATATCAACATGGGGACGCTGTTTCCTGTGTATGCAGAAACCCTGCCTCGGACTATAAGGGCACTGGCTGACGCGGGTAAGCCATGGGTATTGGATCCGGTAGGAATTGGTCTGGGAAGCCTGCGTACAGAACTTCTGCGCCAGATGAAGGCTATGCCTCCGGCCATTGTCCGGGGGAATGCTTCGGAAATTATTGCTCTGGCCAATCTCTGGGGACTCGATACAGGCGTAGCTAAAGATGGCGTGCGCGGTGTAGATGCTACCGATTCTGTGGATTCTGCGGTAATGGCAGCCAGGGCACTGGCCGGGTTCATTCATGGCGCCGTAGCTGTGTCCGGAGAGGTGGATGTAGTCACGGATGGGGATGTGGTTATCAGGAGCTATGGAGGAAGTCCTCTTTTTACGAAGGTGACCGGATCCGGATGCTCACTTGGCGGGGTATGTGCTGTTTATGTGGCGGTAACGGATCCGTTTACGGCGGCGATTACTGCGGTAAACATGTATAATGCAGCGGGAAAGATAGCTGAAAAGAAAGCCCGGGGGCCGGGTTCATTTGAAAAGATATTCCTGGACACTATGTACAATCTGTCAGCTGATGATGTGGCATCCAATGCCATGGATACAGGTAAAGCATAAGGAGAAGACGATGAATACACTGATTGCGGTAGCGATTGCGCCCTGTGGAAATGGGGAGGAGCTTTCTTCCTATGTAGGGGAAGTGGTCAGAGTGATACGTGATTCCGGGCTGCCATGTCAGACTTATTCCATGTTTACAGAGATAGAAGGGGAATGGGATGAGGTCATGGCCATAGTGAAGCGGGCCACTATGGTCCTGGCGGAAAGAGGAATCCGTACGGAAGTGGTACTTAAAGCGGATATCCGTCCTGGATATACGGATATGATGCATGGAAAGATAAAACGGATGGAAGAACAGATTCAGAAGAAAGAAGGAAAGGTTTTATGAATATGCGCAGCGTACTGGACATTTCCGCCTATCTGGTGGTGGGGCCTGAAAATACAAAAGGCCGACAGGTGAAGGATATAGTAAAGGCAGCACTGGACGGCGGATTTACCTGTGTTCAGCTCCGGTCGAAGGTTGCATCCGCCCGGGAAATGATTTCCCTCTGTAAAGAGACGGCCCAGGTGATTGCGGAAAGCGGGAAGTCAGATTCGGTAGTGCTTCTGGTGGATGATCGTCTCGATGTGGTACTGGCGGCCAGAGAGGCCGGTATAAAAGTAGATGGAATCCATGTGGGGCAGAGTGATATCCCCGTGGAGGTATGCCGCAGATATCTGGGGAAGGATTCGGTTGTCGGCCTTTCTGCCAGAACAGAGGAGTTGCTGGATTATGTAGCTCATTATGACACCCGGTATATTGATTATTTTGGCGCAGGGCCTCTGCACGAAACGTCGTCTAAGAGAGACTGTGGAAGGCTTCCTGATGGCACGGTGATTACCCGTGGCCTGGATGAACTGAAGACTTTGCATGAAATCAGTCCGGTGCCAGTAGTTGTAGGCGGCGGTGTGAAAGCCAGGGACCTGAAGGCGCTGAAAGCCACCGGAGTAGATGGCTTCTTTGTCATCAGTGCTGTGGCCGGGGCGGCTGATCCTCTGGCAGCGGCCCGGGAAATGACCGGATTGTGGAAGGGGCGTAAATCTGCTGACTGAATCTATGTCCATGGAAAGCGGGAAGGGTGATTTTTTTAGCCCCTTCATATATAATATTTCTGTAGCTATTGCAAATGATACTCATTTAAACAGGAGGCTTATATGAAAGAAACCTATAGCAGAACAAAACCCGTATGGGCTCGAATGAATGAAGAAGAACGCAAGGCCACTATGGAATATGGGGAAAGATATAAGAAGTTTCTGGATACCGCCCGCACAGAAAGACTGGCTGTGACAGAAATTCTCCGACAGGCTGAAGCCGCAGGATTTAAGCCGCTTTATGATATGAAGGAACTCAGGCCGGGGGATAAGGTATTCTGGAATCAGAAGGGGAAATCTGTGGTACTGGCTGTAATCGGCAAAAAGCCGGTTCATGACGGGCTTAAGATTGTAGGTTCCCATCTGGATACCCCTCGTCTGGATCTGAAGGGAAATCCGGTTCATGAAAGCGATGGAGTGGTTTATTTCCGGACCCATTATTATGGTGGAATCAAGAAGTATCAGTGGACCTGCATTCCTATGGCACTCATCGGGGTAGTATATACCCGCAGCGGGAAAAAGGTGGAAATCAATGTAGGGATGAAGGATGATGACCCGGTATTCTATATTTCTGACCTGCTTATCCACATGGCACAGGACCAGATGAAGAAGACATTGGCTCAGGGTATTACAGGAGAACAGCTTCAGGCCATCTGCGCAACTCACAGCGAAGAAAACCTGGCTGCTAAGGATGCGCTGATGAAATTCTTCAAGGATACTTATGGCATTGAAGAAGAAGATTTTGCCACCGCAGAACTGGAACTGGTTCCGGCCACTAAGAGCCGCGATGTGGGATTTGACCGTTCTCTCATCGCTTCCTATGGTCAGGATGACAGAGTATGCTCTTACGCCAACCTGGAAGCCATCCTTCATGCAGAACCTGGTGAATATACCCAGGCTGCTCTGCTTACTGACAAGGAAGAAATCGGTTCCTACGGTAATACAGGGATGGAATCCTCCTATTTCGTCAAGGTGGTTATGAAGATGCTGGCGCTGCAGGGCAACGGCTCACTGCTGGAATTTTATGAAACCATGGAAAACAGTGAAATGCTCTCTGCCGATGTTAACAGCTGCATGGATCCTATGTTCCCGGAAGTTACCGAAAAGGATAACTCTTCTCTCTTGGGATATGGTATTGCCCTCACCAAGTACACCGGTGCGCGCGGCAAGGCAGGAAGCAATGACGCCAATGCGGAATTTATGCACAAGGTCAGAACCATTTTCAATGAAGCCGGCGTAGCATGGCAGATTGGTGAACTTGGCAAGGTCGATCAGGGCGGCGGCGGAACCATTGCGTTCATGATGGCTGACTGGGGATGCGAAGTTGTGGACTGCGGCACCGCTATGCTGTCCATGCATTCTCCTTATGATCTGCTGTCCAAGGCCGATGCCTATGAAACCTATCTGGCCTATAAGGCTTTCTTTGAAAGCAGATAAACGTTATGATACGAAAGTTTCATAAGGAAAATTTTCGCTGGGATGGGATTGAACCGCATATTTACAAGAAAAATCCCGGAGTTTTCCGCGATGTGACCAAACAGGTTCTTTTTGATAATGAAGAGGATCTCCCGGTGCAGTTTCGGTATTTCCAGGTGGAAAAGGATGGCTTCTCTTCACTGGAGCATCATGAACATATGCATATGGTCATTATTTTCCGTGGACGCGGGCACGCCCTGCTGGGGCATGATGTGGTGGAAGTGGAAGAAGGAGATTTTATCACCATTCCGCCATGGCAGTTTCACCAGTTCCGCGCGGATTGCGGTGAGCCACTTGGCTTTTTCTGTATGGTAAATACAAAGAGGGATATCCCTGTATATCCTTCGGAGGAAGAGCTGGCAGAGCTCAGGTCCCATCCGGATATAGCGGCCTTTTTAAAAGAATAACAGGACAGGGAAAGAAAATTCAGTCATCTATAATGGCTGAATTTTTTCTGTCTGAGGCGCTGGAGAAAGATGACAGGAAAAATGAAGTAAAAAATTGGAAAATTTTAAGAATTTTTCTCAGTTTTTCCGCTGACTTCTGATTGTTGAAAGAAGCAATTGTGTTATAATAAAGCATAAGTATGGTCTTTTACCTTTTTCTTAGGACTAAAGGGCAATATGATAGATTAAATGTGTTTTTTATGACTTGAAAATAAAGAGGCTTTACTTATGTCAGAAGTAACTACAAGGTTGAAGGATGTACAGAATAGAATTGAAGCAGCCCGCATGCGCTCCCCTTATCATCAGGATGTGACACTGGTGGCAGTAACTAAATTTCATCCGGTTTCGGAAATGAAAGAAGTGATTGCCCAGGGGGTTACCCAGGTGGGGGAAAACCGTGTTCAGGAAATGGAAGAAAAGTATGAATTTCTGTCGCAGGAACCGATTACCTGGAATCTGCAGGGGCATCTGCAGAAGAACAAGGTGAAGAAGGCAGTGGCTATGGCGGACCTCATTCAGTCCGGTGATTCCATTTCCATTCTTCAGGAAATCGATAAGAGGGCCGGCCAGATTGGGAAGGTGCAGGATGTGCTGCTGGAATTCAATATTTCCGGTGAGGAGACCAAGACAGGTATCGAGCCGGATGCCTTTGAAGAAGCGGTGGAAGCCGCTAAGGCACTTCCGAACATCCGCGTATGTGGACTGATGTGCATGGCTCCTGAATTCGGAGATCTGGAAAAGACAAGACCGGTCTTCAGAGAAGGCCATGAGCTTTATAAGAAATTACAGAAAAAATTCTCGGAAGGACAGATTCATATCCTGTCCATGGGAATGAGCCATGATTTTGAAATTGCAATTGAGGAAGGCGCCAATATGGTGCGCATTGGTACCGCTATTTTTGGAGCAAGAGTGTACCGCTGATAAACCGAGGAGGATAAAGGTATGGGAATGTTCAGTAAGCTGAAAGATCAGTTCATCGATCATGATGAATACGAAGATGAAGGCTATGAAGATGAAGAAATGATGGAAGAAGAGGAAGAACCACAGCGTCCGGTTCGCAGTGCAGCTCCTGCGGTTCCCAGATCTGTAGCCGCAAGGAATGTAGGAAGAGCTACGGTTCCAGGCCGCCAGGCTAAACCGTATACTATGGTGGTAGTTAGCCCGAAGGTGTTCAATGACTGTGAAAAAATTGCAGATCATCTGAAGTCTTCCCGCCCGGTAGTGATGAACATGGAACAGACCGATGATAGCATTGCACAGCGTGTCGTTGACTATGTTCAGGGTGTTATGTATGCACTGGATGGAAAGATTGACCAGATCAGTGAGAGCATTTATCTCTGCGCGCCAAATAATATGAGCGTGTCACGTGAAAACTATGCGGATGTAAAGACAGATCAGCAAGCTCCGCAGGCAGAAGAACCACGTTGGCAGGCTCCGCAGGCTTAATGCATGTCCTTGTTTAAAGGATCTATGCAATGGATTCGTGATCAGTTTACGGCTCCGGATGAAGATGATCTGATAGACGAATCCTATGATGACCTGTATGAGGAGGAAGAGCCGACAAAGCAGGCAGGCGCGCTGCCAGCCCGGTCCGTTCGCCCTCAGGAACTGGTCATCATTACTCCTGGTTCCTATCATGATGCCAAAGCGATTGTGGATGCCCTGCAGCAGGGAATGGTAGTCTTTGTATGCCTCGGCAATCTGGACAGTACCATAGCGGCCCGCATTGTGGATTTTGTGGGCGGCGCGGTGTATCTTCTCCATGCTTCTATCCAGTTGATGAATGAGGATACGCTTCTACTGACTCCTGAGTCAGTAAGCATTACTACAGATCCACTGGCACCATCGGATGCATTTCCACAGTGGAGGGCTAAATTATGAAAGTACTTCTGATTGGAGCCGGTGCGATGGGTGGGGCCATATTGCGTGGCTGCCTTGACCACCAGGTATGGAAAAAAGAAGACGTACTGATTAAGGGACGTACGGCAGAATCATCCCGCAGAGATGCGGCGGCGTATGGCGTTTCCTGGTCGGAAGATGGTCATGAAGCCGGTGAGGTGGATATGGTCATTGTGGCAGTGAAACCAGGGGTTGTACCTCAGGTGTTGAAAGAAATAGCACCGTATCATCCCCGGCGTGTACTATCCATTGCAGCAGCCGTTGCGATCTCCTCGCTGGAAGAGGCATTACCTGAAGGAACAGAAGTCATTCGGGTTATGCCCAATACTCCGGCTTCCGTAGGAGAAGGAATGACAGCCATTGCTCCGGGGACAAGGGCATCTTCTGAATTTATCCATGATGCGCAGATTATATTCGATGCGCTGGGTAAAGAAGTGGTAGTTAATGAAAGACAACTGGATGAACTGGGGGCACTCTCCGGTGCTGGCCCGGGATATGCTTTTGTCATTATTGATGCCCTGGCAGATGCTGGAGTACTCATCGGTCTGCCGCGGAAGATGGCCATTGAGGCTGCTGCACAGACACTGTATGGGGCAGCCCGGATGGTTCTGGAAACCGGACGTCATCCGGCCCAGCTCCGTGATGAGGTGACAAGTCCCGGGGGAACGACCATTGCCGGAATTTATGCCATGGAAAAGCGGGGACTTCGGGCAGCGCTTATCGATGGAGTAAAGGCATGTCTTGATAAATCAGATGAAATGAGTCGAAAGAAATGAAAGACAGACAGAAAATTATAGATTTCTTTAAGGCGTCCGGACAGGAAGCCGAAGAAATAGCCATCCGTCTGACAGATTTAGCGGAATCCACAGAAAAGGGAAGACCTTTTGCCGTAGGGCCGTTCATGTCGCCTTATGCTGTGCAGGTGGCCTCCACAATTGCTGCACATATGAAGACAGTATCTGCCAGGGCCTGGGGTGGTTATCACGAAGCTGAACGCGTGAAGATTGCCTTTGTGAATGAGGATTTTGGCGGTACCGTGGATTTCGGAATGAAACTTCTCCGGGCTACCTGGGATGACCGCTATCGCCTGATCGGACATCGCGATGTACTGGGCGCCCTGATGGGACTGGGGATTGAACGCGATGTACTGGGAGATATCCTCATGCAGGGCTCCGGGGCACAGCTGATAGTAGACAGCCGCATGGCGGACTGGATACAGCAGAATTTTGTGAAAGTAGCCATGGTTCCGGTGAAAGTGGAAGAGATTCCGTTCGATGAACTGGTCCTTCCTGAAAAGAAAGCAAAGGAAGTCCGTGCCACTGTGGCATCCCTTCGTCTGGATGCGGTAGGGGCCGCTGGATTTGGCGTTTCTCGCTCGAAAATGGTATCTGCCATTTCCGGCGATAAAGTGCAGGTTAACTGGGCTCCGGCCAAGGGCACGTCCCAGACGGTGAAACCGGGGGACATCATAAGCTTCCGGGGCCGTGGACGTATCGAGATTGTGGAACTTACGGGAAAAAGCCGCAAGGGACGCACCGGCGTACGGATTAACCGATATAAATAATTTGAATAGAGCAGTCCAAGCCATACATGGCAGCTCAGGCTGTCAGATGTCAGGACATATTAAGGAGGACACACAATGATTACACCGATGGATATTCATAACAAAACGTTTTCTAAAAAACTTCGTGGATATGCTGATGACGAAGTAAACAGCTTTCTCGAAGAAGTAGCAAGCGATTATGAACGGATTTATCGTGAACATCGTGAAATGGAAGAACAGATGGATTCTCTTAAATCCAGACTGGCTCATTATGAAAAGATGGAAGCAACCATGTCTTCCACCCTGGTAATGGCTCAGGAAACTGCTGAAAATGTAAAGACAACCGCTAAAAAAGAAGCGGATGTCATTGTAAGGGAAGCTCAGAACAAGGCAGCACAGATTGTGGCTGGTGCTGAAGCGGCACGTCGCAAGATGAATGCTGATGTGGTTAAGACCGAAGGGGATCTGAACCTGTACATTGAAAAGCTTCTGGCTAATTTCACCTCCGCGCTGAATATCGTCAAGGCTGCTAAGGCGGCCAGAGCTCCACAGACCATCCGTGATGCGGCAGAAGCTTCTGTAGCACCGACTGAAGCTGCTGTGGAAGCACAGGAAGATACCATAGCTGAAGAACTGGCAGCAGAAGAAACTGAAGCGGAAGAAACTGCCCAGGTAGCTGAAGGGGCAGAAGCAGCCCAGGACGAACCGGAAGAAAAGAATGACTGAAGAAAAAATCGTAACGGAATGGGGGAACCCGGCCACCGGTCTGACGCTAAAGATTACCGGTGTATTACATGAAGAACAGACGCCTTATCAGCATATTCAGATAGTGGATACGTTGCAGTATGGACGGATGATGATTCTTGATGGGGTATTCCAGACTTCAGTAAAGGATGAATGGATGTATCATGAAATGATTGCCCATGTTCCGCTTATGCTTCACCCGAACCCGCAGCGCGTACTGATTATCGGCGGGGGCGATGGTGGCTGTGCCCGGGAAGTCTGCCGGCATGCATGCGTTACCTCCATTGACCTGTGTGATATCGATCAGCGGGTGTATGACCTGTCGAAGGAATATTTCCCTTCCATTGCCAGCGCCCTGCTGAATCCTCCGGAAAAACTGCACGTGCATACCGGTGACGGGATTGCCTTTGCGAAGCAGTTTGAGGATTATTATGATGTTATCATCATTGACTGTTCTGATCCGGTGGGACCCGGCGAGGGACTGTTTACCAGAGATTTCTATCGCAGCGCATTCCGCGCGCTGAAGAAAGATGGTATTCTGGTGCAGCAGAGTGAATCACCCATCGTTCAGCAGCCTCTGGTTCATGCCGTGTATGAGGCCATGGGGGATGTGTTCCCGCTGGTACGCATGTATTATTCTCATGTTCCGATTTATCCGGCATGTATGCATTCTTTCATGATGGCATCGAAAAAGTATGATCCACTGAAAGATGAAGCACGGATAGATTGCCCGCAACCGATGAAATATTACAACCGGGACATTCAGAAGAGCGCCTTTGTTCTGCCTGAATTTGTTAAAGAATGTTTAAAGGGTAATTATTCCTTTTAATGATTTCATGACGGTCAGACCGCTATGAAATAAAAATCCTTCTTCAATGTATGAGGAAGGATTTTTTCACAGGATAACCCAGCGCGCTCCTGAAGCGGCGTCGCGGCGGTCCGTAAATATAATCATCATATGGTTATAAATACAGGTTGTAAGGAAGAAAGGGAGGAAACCTATGTCTTTGCAAAATAAATGGATGTCTGGAATTAAATCAGGCGGCGAAGAAATAATGGACAGATGGTTCAGCCCATTTACACAGAACGTACGTAAAGTGTGGAACAGCCGCATGGATCGCATACTGGATGTGGGCTGCGGAGAGGGAACCCATGTGGGACACCTGCTGAGCCGCATGCGCCGCGGGGTGGTCACCGGAATCGATGACAATCCGAGCTGCGTACTCAAGGCCATTGAAAATAACAAAAAGGCGGTCGTGGATGGACGATGCCGCATTATCATGGGAAGTCTGGAAAAACTTCCGTTTGCCAGTGATTCCTTTGATCTGGTGACCCTGGCCTCTGAAAAGGCGGATATCCGGAATCCCCAGATTGTAAAAGAAGCCTATCGCGTACTGGATGAAGATGGTACTATCCTGGCCATGGAAAAGGTTGCACCGGATGAGGAAACGGAACCGGTGGTACCGGCCTCGGGAATTCTGGAAGATGCCGGATTTACTGATGTTACCGTACGCTGTCACCGGGAATGGCTCTGTGTCATCGGCAGAAAGCCGATTCGGAGTGGATACAGTGCAAAGCTGCTTTATATTTCCGGATTTATCACGGAGAATATCCGCCTGCTGGCTGCTGCTGTGGGGGTGATTATCGGCGTAGGCGCCATTCTGTTTACCTGGTGGAAACGGAAATAAGAAACAAAAAAGTCTGCTGGAACGGACAAAACAGACCGGAGATCATGGAACCTGTATGTATTACATATGGGTTCCATTTATTTTGTCAGCAGGAGGGACTTCCGGTTGCTGAGAGGCGGGCAGCGAAATGATATAATAAAACAGACGATTAATTTTATACAACAGGTGATACGATGGAAACAATAAAAGGAAAAGCACTGCTCATGGCGGCAGACCTGGGCAGTATGACCGCGGCGGCGGAAGCGCTGGGATATACCCAGTCAGGTATTACCCGTATGATTTCTTCTCTGGAAGAGGAAGTCGGGTTTCCGTTGCTCAGCCGAGGCAAGGCGGGAGTTAAACTGACGGAAAACGGAAGGCTGATGATTCCGGCTATACGAAAAATGGTGAATGCAGCAGAATTGGTCAATCAGCTGGCGGCAGAAGTGCAGCATGTGGCTACCGGTGTCATTACCATTGGGAGTTATTTCAGTATTTCCGCACTATGGCTGCCGAAAATACTTTCCGCTTTTGAAAAGAAATACCCAAGGGTGAGCATACGGATTCAGGAAGGTGGTAATCAGGATATGGCCAAATGGATTAATGAAAAATCCGTTGACTGCTGTTTCTGTGCCAAGCCGGACCGATCGACTGTATGTGACTGGATTCCTATATCCACAGATGAGCTGGTGGTATGGCTACCGGAAACACATAAGAAGGCAGGATGGAAATCCTTCCCACTGGCCGATCTGGAAAAGGAACCGTTTATCCAGACCTCGCCGAACAAGGATACCGACCTGGACCGCCTGATTCGCAGCAATCACCTCCAGCCGGATGTGCGGTTTACCACACGAGATGCTTTTTCCACATATAACATGGTATCTGCCGGCCTGGGGGTAAGCTTCAATCAGCGCCTTATTTCCAGAGAGTGGAACGGGCATGTGGTGGAGGTTCCTTTTGATCCATCGCAGTATATTGTTCTGGGATTGGCCGTTCCTTCCCTGCAGGAAGCGTCACCGGCTACCCTTCATTTCCTGGAATGCGTAAAGGAACTTATGGATAACGATGAACTGCTTACCGATTGAGCATCAGGGAAATTGACTTTTTGGAAAAAGTGTACCATAATTAACTGTATGTTATCTGAACAGAAAATCTGTCATGTGTCCATGATGGAATAACCAGGAGGAATTATGCAGTTATTTATCGATACCGCAGATATTGAAGCAATTAAGAAAGCCAATGCCATGGGATTTATTTCCGGTGTTACCACCAATCCGTCCCTGATTGCCAAAGAAGGAAAAGACTTCCACGCAACCATTAAGGAAATCGCATCCATTGTGGACGGCCCGATCAGCGCGGAAGTTCTGGCTGATGACGCTGAAGGCATGGTTGAACAGGGTAAGGTTCTGGCTGCGCTGGATCCGCATGTAGTAGTTAAGATTCCTATGACCGGAGAAGGGATGAAGGCTGTTGCCGCACTTCACAAGCTGGGAATCAGAACCAATGTCACTCTGGTATTCTCTGCCAATCAGGCTCTCCTGGCAGCAAGAGCCGGTGCATCTTTTGTAAGCCCGTTCGTAGGCCGTATTGAGGATATTGGCTGGGATGGCATTGCTTTAATTGAAACTATTTCTGATATGTTCCGCATTCATGGAATTGAAACTAAGATTATAGCTGCATCTATCAGAAAGCCACAACACATCATGCAGTGTGCGCTGGCTGGTGCAGATATTGCAACCTGCCCATTCAAGGTACTGGAAGCAGCACTTCATCATCCGCTGACCGATGCAGGGATTGCCCGCTTCAAGGCAGACTGGGAAAAGTCTGGACTTAAAGAATAAGGAATAATGGCCCTTCAGGGATGTGGAAAGATACAGGATGCTTTTCACATCCTTTTTCGTACAGAAGGCCCCGGAAGGAAATGCGGATTTACAGTCTGGCAGGCATCTGTTTTTATAAGTTGAGGAAACCCAATGAATTCTGAAAATAAAAATGATTTCAAACGTTTACTCCATACCATGCTTCCCCTGGTGCTGGCACAGCTTTCACTTATGGGAATGAATGTCATGGATGCCACCATGAGCGGCCACGCTGGGCCAGTGGATCTTGCAGGGGTCTCCATGGGGGCCAGTCTGTTCATGCCGGTTACTGCATCCTTTACAGGTATTCTTGCAGCATCTACACCGATGATCGCACAGCTCCTGGGACGCAGGAGGAAACAGGATATTCCACATGTAGTGAGAACCGGTATGGCTCTGGGAATGCTCCTGACGGCACTGTTTGCCCTGATCTATTTTCTTGCTATAGACCGGGTTATGTCCTTTCTTTCACTGGACAGCGGGGTGGCTCACATTGCTACCGTATATCTTATGCTTATGATTGGAAACCTGTTCTTCCAGACGATTATGTTCCCGCTGCGCGCGTTGATTGATACATCGGGATCAACAGCCACTTCAATGAAACTTATGCTGTTAGCCCTTCCTATCAATGGGTTGCTTAACTATATGTTTATCTTTGGCCGGCTGGGAGCTCCTCGTCTGGGGGGGATCGGTGCCGGAGTGGCTACCGTATGTACGGCGGCGATTTTGTTTGGCATGTTCCTCTGGGTAATCTTCCACAACAGTAAATATATGGCCCGTGAAATTTTCAGTGACCTGACTACTCCATGGAGTGACTGGAAAGAATATTTTACCGTAGGGATTCCTAATGGGCTGTCCATCCTTATGGAAGCGGGGCTGTTTGGTTTTATCATCATATTTATAGCTCCGTTTGGCACGGTGGCTATTGGTGCGCATCAATCGGCACTCAGCTTCTGTAATCTGATTTATGTGATGCCTATGAGCTGTTCTATGGCTATGACCATTCTGGTGGGATACGAAATTGGGGCAGAAAATTATGACCGTGCCAGAAAACTGAGCCGCATGGGGTTGAAGCTGACACTTTGCTGTGCATTCCTGACGGCAGCGGGGACCGTCCTTGGAAGGAATGCCATAGCGGCTCTGTATTCTGAAGATCCGCAGGTTATCCGTATGGCCGGTCGATTCCTTCTCTATGGTGCCGCATGGCAGTTATTTGATGCCATAGCGGCTCCGATTCAGGGGATTCTGCGTGGATATAAGGATACCCGAGTGCCTTTTCTGTTGATGCTTATTGCTTACTGGTGTGTGGCTCTTCCTGTGGGACTTTTCCTTGACCATGTGATGGGACAGGGCGTTATTGCCTACTGGAGGGGGCTTGATTCCGGTGTAGGGACGTCGGCATGCCTTATGGTCTGCCGCCTTCTCATAGAAGAGAGAAAATGGAAAGAATAAGTATAAAAAAGACGGAGGTAAGAATCATTACAGGTTCTTACCTCCGTCTTTTTTATTCAATGCCAGGGGCGTTTTATTTACCGGAGAAGCTTGTGCTCAAATTCGGCAAGCATATGTTTCAGCCATGTGGTGGTTTCCCGAGTTATGCTGTCAGGAAGGGCCGTGCCAGGAGAGATGATCAGACGTTTCCCCTGGGTTTCTTTCAGAGCCATATAGACTTCATGCTCCAGATAATCTCTGCGGGCCTGACTCAATGAATCCAGTGACAGCCCGCCGATGATGGATTTCTGCGACAGGGCAGCCATTTCCTTAAGCCCCTGCAGGGAGTCCGGGGCATTTCTCGTTATGAAATGAACCGGATATTTGCGGAGCAGAGGAAACATGATTTCTTTTCCTTCGGCATGGAGAATATTGCACCATCCCGGAGAAGAGGATAACACGGCGATATCATAGGGGAAACCATATTTTCTGTACAGGGATGGGGAGAGGGCGTCATACGAGGCCAGGGTGGTAATAAAGAATATACCATCCGCTCCCGCTTCTACCGCGGTTCTGACCAGAGAGCAGGTCCGTTCTGAAATATCGGTGAGTAGCTCTTCTTTCTGCGACGGGGATACGGATGCATCAGTCAGCAGGTGGGGATACATGGCCGCAGCGCTGGAAAGAGGGCTGCGTACGGTGAACAGGACAGGGGCTGAATTTTTTTTCATAGGGATGAAGGATTTCAGAACCTGGAGCTGCTGATGGAGCGGGCCGTGATTTACCGAGCCTATTGACAGATCCGTTTTTCCATCCGGCACATGGCGGCCGGTAGAGGAAATAGGTATGGGAGGGATATTATTTATCGTTATGATGTCAGAGTCATGGCGTTCATAAAACGCGGCGGTCTTTTCCGCCTGTTCTTCCGGGCAGGTATACATGGATGGGGCCTGCCAGAACATGCAGGGAATCCGGGTTACCGGCTCATCGGCAATAACCGATTCAATCAGTTCTCTTTTTATCATGATGCACTCCTTTCCAGTAGTTTATTAAGTTACCTTCATTATACACAAAGGGGAGCCCGGATGCCTGTGTGGACATAAAAAAGCAGAAAGAATCAATGGAACAAAGATTCTTTCTGCTTTTCTGACTTTCGTCCGGGATGACGGCAGAATGATGTGTCAGCATGGACGT
>OGYX01001230.1_pt1 | contig 18753 bp, 18 predicted proteins | sample 1576601 | NCBI WGS metagenome assembly OGYX01 (sample SAMEA3541561, study PRJEB24748) | human gut metagenome | biome: human gut; feature: human-associated habitat; material: faeces | place: China | collected 2012 | reverse complement strand
TATGCAGTTACTGTTCCTCCTTGCGCAAACAGTAACTGATTTTGCCGATGCTTTCCAGATTGGCATAATCCACTGCCACCACTGTATTGTACGGAATTTTCAGTTCAGAAAATTCCTGCCTGTGTCCAGTAACTATCTGCTGCCTGCACCATTTTTCTCAGCTTCTGGAAAATCCCAGTGTCTTCTCCAGATCCTTCTTAAACGTCAGCACATCTGTGGAAAGCTCCGCGATCCGGGCATCAGTCATGCGGCTTACAGGGGCGGAGATGCTGAGGGCATAGACCGGTTCCTTGTGGTAGTCCGGGATGCTGACCGCAATACAGCGTACACCTTCCTCGTTCTCCTCATCATCCATCGCATATCCGGCTTCCCGAACCCCGCGGATCCGATCCATGAGATCTGACAGACTCGTCACTGTATACGGTGTCAGGGAGGTGATCTCAGAACTGTTCCAGATATCTTCGATCTCAGGATCCGGCAATTCCGCAAGCAGCGCTTTGCCGACACCGGAGCAGTATAACGGGATCCGGCTCCCAACTCTCGACACCATGCGGATCGAGCTGACTGTGGACTCCACTTTATCGATATACACGGCCTCCGTTCCCTCTCTGCGGACCAGATGTACCGTCTCTCCCGTCTGCTCTGAGAGTTTCTTCAGAGACGGATGGATCAGGGACGCCATATTCGTCTGTTCCAGGATCTTACTTCCGATTTCCAGAAATTTTAAGGACAGCGCATATTTTAAGGATTCCTCATCCTGACGGATATAGCCCATGTACTGGAGCGATGTCACGAGGCGGTGCGTCGTGCTCTTATGAAATCCAAGCTCAGCGCTCAGATCCATGATCCCCATAGGGCCATTTTCCGCCAGACGCTCGATCACCTGGAACAGGCGCTCTGCGACCTGGATCGGATTTTTTCCTGTTTCTTCCATTCTGCTTGTTCTCCTATCTAACCCGGCAGATCATTCCTGCCAGCCGGGTATTCGCGCAGATATAACTGCAGCTTCCTGCACAATTTCTTAATTTGTGCCTGTTTGGCAAATCTGCAGGATTGCCGCGCAGTCCACTGCCGATCATATAAACCGTGTCTTCTTCGTCATTTCCACGAACTCTCTGTTCGTCCTTGTGCGGGCAAACATATCCAGGATCTTCTCCACAGATTCTTCTGCCTTCATGGAGTTTGTCGCCTTGCGAACGATATCCACAGCTTCCGCTTCCTCGCTCGTAAGCAGGAGGTCGTCGCGTCTTGTGCCGGACTTTAAGATATCGATGGCCGGGAAGATCCTCTTCTCGGAAAGTTTTCTGTCGAGTACAAGTTCCATGTTGCCGGTACCCTTAAATTCCTCGTAGATCACGTCATCCATACGGCTTCCGGTATCGACGAGGGCTGTTGCGAGGATCGTTAAGCTTCCGCCCTCTCTCATGTTTCTCGCTGCACCGAAGAATCGCTTCGGCATGTGGAGAGCCGCCGGATCAAGACCGCCGGAAAGTGTGCGTCCGCTAGGCGGAACAACGAGGTTGTAGGCTCTCGCCAGTCTCGTAATACTATCCAGAAGGATCATCACGTCGCGTCCATGCTCTACAAGACGTCGCGCGCGCTCGATCACCATCTCAGAAACGCGTTTGTGGCGCTCCGGGAGCTCGTCGAAGGTGGAATAGATGACTTCCACGTTCGGTCCCACAACGGATTCCTTGATATCTGTGACTTCCTCCGGACGCTCGTCAATCAGGAGGATGATCATATGCATGTCCGGATAGTTTGTCGTCACGGCTTTTGCCACCTGTTTTAACAGGGTCGTCTTACCTGCCTTCGGCGGGGACACGATAAGACCACGCTGTCCTTTACCGATGGGGGCGAGAAGATCCATGACTCTCATGGCCGTCGTATTTTTTCCGCCTCTGACTTCCAGATTCAATCTCTGGTTCGGGAAGATCGGGGTCAGGTCCTCAAAGTTCGGGCGGCGTTCCACGACACTTGTCGGGTAGCCGTTGATCGTCTTCACATAGAGGAGTGCCGCAAATTTCTCTGTTGCGGATTTCACTCTGCGGCTTCCGCGGATGATATCACCGGTCTTCATATTGAAGCGGCGGATCTGGGACGGAGCTACATAGACGTCGTTGTCGCCCGGGAGGAAGTTCTCGCAGCGGATAAATCCGAAGCCATCCGGCATAACTTCCAGGATTCCGTTTGCCTCGATGCCGCTGTCAAGGTCCTGGAGGTCGTTCTTCGGGTCCGCAGTGTAGCTCTGGGTTCCCTGGTTTCTTGTCTGGTAACCTGCCTGGTAGGTTCTTGTGCTCTCCTGGATGCCCTGGGCGTCCTGGACACTGTTCTGGCTCTGGCGGTCCTGATAGGAAGTGCCCTGTGTCTGTGCATCCTGACCTGCGGACTGGCTGTTCTGTCTGTCCTGATAACTGCCGCTCTGACGGTCCTGATAGCTGCCCTGACGGTCCTGGTAATTATTCTGGCGTTCTCTGTAGTTATTCTGGCGGCTCTGGTATCCGCCCTGGCGGTCATTTCTCATCTGGCGCTCGCCGCGGTCCTGACGATCAGATCTCTCATAGCGTTCGGTTCTCTCCTGACGTCCTGTATGTTCCTGACGGTCTGCACGCTCCGATTCCGCAGACGCCCTCTCCGGTGCCGCGCTTTCCGTTCTCGCGCTTCCAAAACCGTTTCCAGAAGCTGCTGCCTCTACAGCTGTCCCCTGTGCCGGCACTGCTGTACTTTCTCTATTTTCACTGTTTCCCGCCGCTGCCTTTTGGCTGTCGGCACTCTCCGCTGTCTCGCAGAGACGGTCAATTAATTCTGCTTTTCGTAAGCCGCTGATATTCTTGATTCCCTGGCTCTTTGCCAGCTCTTTTAACTGAGTCAGCGGTAATGTCGCTAATTTTTCACGCATAATGGATACTCCTTCATTCTTATTCCGGTTTTATCGTCTCGTTGGGAATCATAAAAGATTGTAACAGCCTCTCCGTCCCCGGACCGGCTGCCTTTGAACCATTAGATTTGAAACTCTTCTCCGATGGGATCACCGCAATTACGCAGTATCGGAGGATCAGTATATCTCATTATAACGCACACATTATAAAAAAGAAAGAGGGAATTTTACAGATTTGGAAAACGAAGCATCTGCACAGTTCCCTCTTTCTTTATTGCCTGCAGCATCTACAGCTTAATTGTCTTACCGCGTATACAGCGCTCAGGCAGCTCAGCGAATTATTTCACAAAATTCCTTATTCTGTCTCCCCGGCTTCTCTCTTGATAAACTCCATATGCTCCCGTATCTTCTTCTCATACCCGTTCTCCGACGGCTCATAGAACCGCATTCCCTCCATTCCGTCCGGCAGGTACTGCTGGGTGACATAGTGGTTCGGGTAGTCGTGGGCATACTTGTAGCCGAGACCATGTCCAAGCTTTTCAGCGCCCTTGTAGTGCCTGTCCTGAAGATGGGCAGGTACCGGCATGGTCCGCGTATCCGCCACGGTCTTCATCGCTTTTGCGATCCCCATGTATGCCGCGTTGCTCTTCGGCGCGGTGGCGACATAAGCTGCCGCCTGGGAGAGGATGATCTGGCTCTCCGGCATGCCGATCCGCTCAACGGCCTGGGCCGCGCTCACCGCCACCACCAGGGCGTTCGGGTCCGCGTTCCCCACATCCTCCGACGCACAGATCATGATCCGTCGGGCAATAAATTTCACGTCCTCGCCGGCATACAGCATCCGCGCCAGATAGTAGACCGCAGCGTCCGGGTCAGAACCACGCATGCTCTTAATGAACGCGGAGATCGTATCGTAGTGGTTGTCCCCGTCATGGTCATAGCGCACCACCCGTTTCTGGATACATTCAGCCGCCACATCGATCGTGATATGGATCTTTCCGTCATCGGATTTATCTGTCGTCAGGATTCCCAGCTCCACTGCGTTCAACGCCGCTCTCGCGTCGCCGTTCGCCACATCCGCCAGGAAATCCGCTGCCTCGTCCGTGATATCGGCACCGTAGGTTCCCATTCCTTTTTCCGTATCATAAACCGCCCGCATCACAAGTTCCCGGATATCCTGCTTTTCCAGCGGTTTTAACTCAAAGATCCTGGATCTTGACAGCAGGGCGTTGTTCACCTCAAAGTACGGATTCTCCGTTGTCGCGCCGATCAGGGTGATCGTTCCATCCTCAACAAACGGAAGCAGATAGTCCTGCTGGGACTTATTAAAGCGATGGATCTCGTCCACGAAGAGGATCGTCTTCTGCCCGTACATACCGATGGAATCCTTGGCGTTCTTTACGATCTCTTCCATATCTTTTTTCCCGGCTACAGTCGCATTGATCTGCTCGAACCGGGCACTTGTCGTGTTTGCGATCACTTTCGCCAGAGTCGTCTTTCCCGTTCCCGGCGGGCCGTAAAAGATCACGGATCCAAGCTTATCCGCCTTGATCGCGCGGTAGAGGAGCTTGTCCTTCCCGATAATATGTTTCTGCCCGACCACCTCGTCCAGAGTCGTCGGACGCATCCTGGATGCTAACGGCGACTCCTTTTCCATCGTGTTCGCTCTCATATAGTCAAATAAATCCATGGCTGCTGCCTTTCTGCGTTTTGCAGCGCTCCGTTTCCGCATGAAATATCACCATCTGCGCGCTGCATCCATTACCACTCTTTTTGCAGGTCTTAATCGACCATCAGTTCGTCTACTGTAACAAAAGTATACCCTTTCGCTGTCAGGTTGTCAATGATCCGGAACGCCGCTTCCACAGAGGTTTTGAACTCGTCATGCATCAGGATAATGTCCCCGTCCTCCGTATCTTTCACCACTTTTGCGGTGACTTTCTCCGTATTTTTCAACCGCCAGTCGATGGAGTCCACATCCCAGAATACGGGAATCATGTCCACAGCCTCCTCCAGCTTCGCATTCCAGCTCCCATATGGCGGACGGACATACTCCGGCCAGTCCCCGGTTACTGCCCGGATCTTCTCCCGTGTGTCACAGAGTTCTTTCACTGCGTCGGAAAGCTTCTCTTTTGTGAGGTCTTTGTGGGTCAAGCAGTGAACACCAATGAGATGTCCGTCCTTTGCCATCTGCTTTACGAGATCTTCATTTCCGTCGATGCATTCGCCCACGAGGAAAAAGGTCACGCGGATTCCGCGTTCCCTGAGGCCGTCTAAGAGCGGCTTTGTGTATTTGGGATTCGGGCCGTCATCAAAGGTGAGTGCCGTATACTTTTTTGCGATGTCTTCCTGCTGGCCGTACAGATCTGATACAGCCTTTTCCGATCGTCCGGCTCCGCTGTGATCATGTCCCGAAACCTCAGTGGTCATCCCTTCGCCCGGCACAGGGATTCTTCCCGTATCGACCGGTTTTCCCTCGTGCGTATCAAATATTTCCCCTCTTCCCTTCCACATCCGCACTGCCCCCCAAGCCAGGATCATATCCACGATCAGGATCACAATAAAAATAAAAACTTTCTGTTTGAATTTCATACGCTCCTCCAGCTGCATGTATTACCGATACGTAACTGTTCGGTACTCACAGTTACGCGCAAAAATCCATTCCAAATCGGCTGTGCCGATAGGATTTTTGCCTTCTATTCTAAGTTTTCTTACGGTCAGCGCAGTAAATGCGCAGACCTACTGAACAGTTACATCGATACAATATATGCGGCCGCCCCACACTTTACCGCTCTGTTTTCTCCCTCAAAAAAGACAAAGCCCCTGAAACAGCTGTATTGGGGATAAGCTGCTTCAGGGGCTCTGCCTGCTCAATATGTACCATAATATTTCCCTTTTCAGGGAAATCCACACCGGGAACATGAATTTTTTTGCCGTGGCGAGACAGCGGGCCTCCCGGCCTTCCATTTTCCTGGCAGGCATCCAATCTGCCAGAAAACCGGTCTCTATCACATCCACCACGATGTGATTCTGCAACGATGTGATTCTGCAACGATCCGGCGTCTTCATAGCTGCATGATCTCGTAACTGTTCAGTACCGCTATCATTGCATGTTTTCTATAACAAGGAGTGAAATACATCTGTCTCAAGTGGGTGGACTCGGGATCCCTGTGAGTGGATCCCTGGTCCGGAAAAGGATGGGTATTTATAACTGAAAGTTTGTTTTCCTTCCTTTTTGTTTGGTGTCTTCATTATATGCCATACTATATGGAATGTCAATAGTTATTTCAAACTTTTTGTTTGCATTAATGTTATTTTGTTGACAAACAGTTTGTCATATGCTATTCTGAACTTACATCGAAGCCTGCAGAGGCATTTCTTTATACCTCTGTTTTGTTATTTTTTTCACATAGCGTATATACGGCGAACACCCCGGGGGAGATGTCCGTTTTTGACGCTTATCTTATGGGGGTACATTTATGGAAATTTCCCAGTATCTTGACTTTGACTTTCTGATCCGTTTTCTCGAGGGACTCCAGAAATTTTTAGGCGAAAACAGCGAGATCCTGATCCACGATTACCGGAAAGGATATGATCACACCATCGTTTACGCCTTAAACCCGGCGGTCAGTGGCCGTGCGGTTGGCGGTTCACCGAAGGGCGGAATGATCACACAGCTCGGAAAAGACATCGAGCCGATGAAAGACAGCATCCAGACCTTCTCCAATGGGCCGAAAGACCGTTTCTATAAATCTTTCACCACACTGATCCCGGACGAAAACGGAAAGATCGTTGGCTCTGTCTGTGTGAATCTGGACGTCTCGGATCTCCTGAATGCGCAGCGTGCGCTGGGTGCTTTTGTTCAGTACCCGATGACCCATCACGCGCCGACAAATGATATCGATGCCCTGGCCACAAAAAATGTGGATGACATTCTTAAGTACTACATGAAACAGGCGGAGCTTCTGGTCGGAAAACCGATGGGACTGATGAACAAGGAGGAAAAGATCCGCGCATTGGACTACCTCGACCAGAAGGGTGTCTTCAAAATTTCCAAAACCAGCGTTCTTCTCTGCGAGACGCTTCAGGTATCAAAATATACGCTCTACAACTACCTTGAGGAAGCACGGAGCGGACGCGGGGATAACAGCAGCGAAGAATAGCTCGCTTCTCATAAAAAACCGGAGTACAGGCATCTTGATATACTTGTACTCCGGTTTACATTTCTCGCAACTGTTCAGTACCTGCATAGCTGCGAACAAAAAGCCCATTCTATTAGAGCTGTTTCTGTGCCACCTCAATAACACATTCATGTTTCTTAGTCACTCTGTCATAATTAATTCCAACCAATAGCAGATTTCCCTGATAATCTTTTAAAGCACTTCCATAATTCTTTTCTCTGATCTGGTTCAGCGCACCGGCTACGCTTTTATCCCACTTCAGTTCAATCACCACCGCCGGTTTATCCAGATGCGTCTTGCGCGGAATCATACATATATCAGCAAAACCTTTTCCTGAAGGTAATTCGCGGATCATCGTATAGTATTCCCGTGCAAAATAGAATGCAAGATTGACCGTGCAACTGAGCGAATTCTCGTCATTATATTGAAGAATAGACATTTCCTCATGCGCTTTATCAATTCCGGAGGCGACAGTATCCGCATCCATTGCCCACAATGCCTCTAATAATTTTCTGGATGACTCCACGGAATCTGCAACTCCATGCCAGTTCATTGTACTGATCGCATTTACATACTCCTGTGAGACCTCTTTGTTTGGTATCGCTGCAGTTTCTCTGATACTGTCATAGGTTAAATATCCAAGATGAACCAGTAATGTCAGAATATCATCTTTTGTCGCAAATGTGGTCATATCATTGCTGAAGGTTCCAATATTGATTGATACCGACTCACCTGCAAGCATTCTCACCACTGAATCCTGCAGACCATCCATATCCATTTGGATATAAATCTTCAGAGCTTCATATGTTTCTGTCTGATTCCAATAAGTACCGAATTTGTGCCGCAGCATGGCTTCAACAACAGACTTTGGACTGTACATGGAGTAATATCTGTCACCCGATTGATGATGAGCAATCAGATCATATCCATCATACCACTGTTTTGCCTCATCGAAACTCATTTGATACTTTTTACACAGGTCCGATACTTCCTGCTCTGTAAATCCAAAATATTCTGCCATATCACCAGGATCTGTCATGGAATACTCAGTAAACATGTTAAGTGCCGAATGGGATCCATATTTTTTTATAGGCAGAATTCCTGTCATATAAGCCAGAGCAACATAATCCTTGTCCTTAAGCCACGCGCGAAGAAAATCCAGATATTTTTTCTGCGCATTCTGATCCTGCTGATACTCCCGGAAAAGGCAGTCCCACTCATCGATCAGAATCACAAAAGAACGCTTTGTTTTCGCATAGATATCTTTCATCACCTGAATCAGATTATTTTCATCCCGGAACCGAATATCTCCAAAATGTTCCACAAGATCAAACACCAGGTATTTCTGCAGCATGGCCAGCATATCATCCATGTCGTGGGTCATGCTGAGAAACTCCTGCATATTGACTTTGATGACATCATATTGGTTCAGATGAACATGGTAAGAAGCTGCCCCGCTGATTTTTAGAGACGCAAACAAGCTGGAGGAATCCTCTCCCCGGTCATAATACGCAGCCAGCATATCTGCTGCCATTGACTTTCCAAAACGCCTTGGCCGACTAACACACAGGAACTTCTGCCGGGTATTCAGAACCGCATTTGTCTTCTCGATCAGTCCTGTTTTATCCATATAAATTTCCGAGTTTAAACTTTCCTGAAATCCTTTGCTTCCCGGATTCAGATAGCTTCCCATGTGACTCCCTCCCTGCGAAATATATTTATATTACTCTTATTATACCTGATTCTGATTGAGATCACAAGAACCGTCCGTCTTTATGCCTTATGAAACCCCTTCCGATAACAGAGTGTCCTGATCACGAGCTACCGATGATCAGCCGAACGTCTGCCAGACCGGCAGGTTCAATTTTCTGTCAGATCGTCACATCCTCCAGCACCTTCAGCTGATCCAGCCCCGCGCTTCCACCTGAGATCAGGAAGCAGACCTTCTCATCCTTTTTCACCTTCGCAAGTCCCTGTAAGACCGCACCGACGGTGATGGCGGAGGACGGCTCGCAGAAGATCTTTCCCTCTGTCAGGAGCAGCTTCCATGCTTTTAACAGATACTCATCCTCCACATCAAAAAATCCGTCCACGTTCGCCGCCACATACGGATAGCACTGGTCTCCCGGCATCTGGGACACAAGAGCGTCCGCGATAGACTTCTTCTGTTCAACCTTCACCGGCTTTCCGGCCGCCAGACTTGCGCTGTATCTCGGAAGCGCTGCCGGCTCTGCTCCGTAGACCTTAACACTGTTATCCATACCCTTTACCGCCGTTGAGACACCGCCGATGAGTCCGCCGCCGCTGACCGGAACGATGATCGTATCGATCTCCGGACACTGTTCCAGAATCTCAATTCCCGCGGTTCCCTGTCCGGCCATAATCTCCTCGTCGTTGTACGGCGGAACCATGGTCGCATTTTTCTCCCTGCAGATCCGCTCCGCAACGTCAAACCGCTCAGATGTCTCACACTGAACGACCTCCGCTCCCAGCTCTTTGATCGCATTTACTTTAATAGCCGGTGCCGTATACGGCATCACGATCGTCGCCTTTGCACCAAGCTTCTTTGCAGTATACGCCACTGCCTTTCCGTGGTTTCCCGAAGATGCCGCGACGATCCCGCAGCTTAACTGCTCCGGTGTCAGCATCCTGATCTTGTTGACCGCTCCGCGGAGCTTAAATGCGCCGGTGATCTGCATGCACTCCGCCTTCAGATACACCTGACAGCCAAGGTACTCGTCCAGCTTTTCCAGACGGATGAGCGGTGTTCTCGTCGTGTACGGGGCGATCCTGTTTTTCGCTTCAAAAATTTTTTCCAAGGTAAGAGACATATGTTTTTCCTCCTCTGCGTTGATGCATTGATTGTACCATCCGAAACCCCAGATGTAAAACAAAAGAGAGCCAGATTTCTCTGGCTCCAAAAAAGGGGTATTTAAACATATGAGATTGAGCTAAATATAAAGGGCAGGTCTTCTGTCTTTAAAGGATGGAAGTTTGCTCTCCACTTCCTTGATCCGATCCGTATCCACATATACCGGAATCAGTTCTTCTCTTTCATTTCCAGCTGCAAAGGCAACTCCCATCGGATCGACTGCTACACTCTCACCCATCGCTGTGCCTCCGCACTGATCACACGCAAGTACGAAAAATGTGTTTTCCAGTGCTCTGGAGGTAATCAGTGTACGGAACTGATGACTCTTTAAATCGCCTTTGAACCATGCAGTCGGCATAATGACAATCTCAGCTCCTTTGGCCTTCTGGTAACGTGCTACTTCCGGGAAACGAACTTCGTAGCAGACAAATAAACCGAGTTTTCCAAACGGAGTATCTACTGGCTCAAAGAACTTGTCTCCAGCTTTATACTCATTGGATTCCTTGTATCCGAACGCATCATATAAATGCGTTTTTCTGTAAGTCTGTACGATTTCTCCCTTGTTATTCACCATAACAACTGTATTGTAACAGCGATGATCAGCCGGATCCTCAATGGTCTCCTTCATTCCGAATGTGAGCCATACATCATGATCTGCGGCTAATTTTTTCATTCCCTGCACAAATTCTCCGTCCAGCGGTTCCGCAACCGCATTTGCTGTTGCAATGTCTGTACCAGCCGGAAAACGGCTCATAAAAGTTTCTGGAAAAATAATCATACCCGGATGATATTTTTCTGCTGCTTCCTTTACTAAGCTGTCAGCTTTCTCGAGATTATCTTTTGGATATTCAGTTGGTGCGACCTGTGCCATAACAAATAAGCTTTCCATGTCTTTCTCCCACAGAATTTATTTCCCTTATCATACTACATATCACACACTTTTTCTATATACAGATTCAGTGTTTTATTTGGCCCTAAAAAGCCATTTTTTAGATTCCGACAGAATACAGAAAGAGACAGGCATCCCCGTCTCTTTCTTATCGTACACAGTTCTTTCCCCCATTATCAGCTCTTTACGATCGACCGATTATCTTTATCCCCACACCATCTTTCTTTTCCTACTTAACCCACTTTTCAACCTTTTCCACATGGAATCCAACAGCATGGGCTATCTGCTCCAGCGGCAATCCTAGTTTTCGAAGATTTATGGCCGTCAATTCAGCCTGCGTCTCTCGTCCTTCCTCATAACACTCTTTTTCCACCTCATCCATTGTCCGGTACATCTCGTTCACTCCCTTCGAATTTTCCTTGAGATACCTTGTTCTTTCTGCCAGCAATCCGTAATGCATGTCATCTGCATCTGCGCAGTTGAAATCATGCATCAGCTTTCCAATGGCGGAATCGTCACGGTACTCTCCGTTCACATATAGAATATGTGCCCCATCACCAAACGGTTGGTTTAATGTCTGATTCATATTCTGGATCATATACACCGCCTTTCCCGCCTGATAATAATCCTTTTCTGTGATAAAAATCACCCCCCCCTCAAATTGTATTTTTTCAACAATCCTAAAAAAGCGGATCTGATATGAACTGTTGATTGTGTGACTTTTCCCCGTAGGGCTCGCCGAGATAGGTTTCGAAAACACGTGTTATTGCCGGATTTTTGTTTTTATCCCTACTCACCCATACAATAAAACGTAAATTCTCCTTCTGCCAGGAGCTTCCCCGTATCGGTCTCCACGACCTCGGCTTTTGTAAAGCAGACGGTCTTCCCGCGCTTTGTGATCTTCGCCAGCCCCTGAATGTTTTTTGCGCTGCTGCCGCGAAGGAAACGGAAAGAGCTGTCCAGAGTCACATATTTTCTTCCGTCATTCCTCGTTACAAGTCCCGCGGCAACCTCCGCCATCACGAACATCAGGCCGCCGTGGACGGTCTGCATGGCATTCAGGGAATCCTCTGTGATCTCAGCCCGGACCTCGGCCCGGTCTTCCGATAATGCGACCGCACGGATCCTGTTGTGAAGCATAAATGGGTTTGTTTGATTCACACGCTCCATCTGTTCTACATACGTTTCTTTTCCGGGATTCTCCATATCATTTCCTCCATATTTCTACTTCTGTTCTTCTGCTTTTTCACATGATCTTCTGTCTATGACGATGATCATTTATTCGTGCAGTTTGCAGCATCGATGGCGATCGCCAGCATCAGTGCCATAATTTCGTCCTTAGGATCCAGAATGTCAATCACATAGGTATCGCCCCAATGGAACGGCTTCTTTGAAATATGAACCACCGCACAGCACTCCTCATACACATCGTAGTCCCAGGCCAGAAAATCGCCCTCACACCGCCATCCGTTGTAATCCAGTTCATACCGCGGCTTAAAGAAGGTAAACTCTTTCTGCACACTTCCGAATTCTTTTCCATCGATCTCGATATCGAATGCCGGAAGCAGGGTAAGGAGGCGTTGTTTCACCATGCCGACTTCCCGTCCGCTCTTGTCGTATACGTGGATCTGATGCCCCAGTGCAAAAAATTCCGCTTTTACAAAATATTTCGGTTCTTCCTTCTCATCATACACGTCATATGTATCGGTCCATGAAAAAACTCTTTGTTTGATCAGCAGCTGCATCGTTTTCTCCTTTCTTAAAACGTCCGCTCCCATCCCGCAAACGCCTCATCCACCGCCGCCAGATATTCCGGCACATGCTGGGATTTGCGGATCTTTTTGGCTAATTTTTCACTGTCCGGAACCTCCTCTAACATATAGCTCCAGAGGTCTTTCATACGGAAAAGAAGATTTCTGTCGCCGGACATGGTCTCGCGGTAATATTCAAAGATCTCATCGTGGAAGGCACGGATCCGGGGCATGAGATTGTCTCCCGTGTTTCTGGACTCCGGTACTGTCTTTTCCGCCTGCTCCGGTGATGTCTCTTTGTTTCCGTTTTCTGTTCCTGCACAGACCTGGGCATTTTCCACACCGGCTTCTTCTATTTTTATCAACTCTGCCAGTGCCGGATTTCTGATGAGTCCCCTCCCGATCATCACGTTTTCCACCGTCGGGAATTTCTCCCGAAACTTTTTCATATGCTCTGCCGTGAACAGATCTCCGTTGTACACGATAGGATTCCGGCTTTCCTTTAAAATATCCGCAAATACATCAAGATGCGGAACACCTTTATAAAACTCCTTCTGGATCCGCGGATGCACCGTCAGTTCGCTGATCGGATACCGGTTGTAGATTGCCATGATCTCCGGCCACTCTTCCACTTCATTCTTTCCGATCCTGGTTTTAACAGAGATCTGGAACTCCCCGTTTCTCACCGACGCATCCGAGAACACTTCATCAAAAAAACGATCCAGATCATCCGGGTAAAGTAAAAAACCGGAACCTTTTTTCTTCGCTGTGACCGTCCCTGAGGGACATCCAAGATTCAGGTTGATCTCCCGGTATCCCATCTCTGCCAATTTCTTTGATGCCAGAAGGAAATCTCCCGCCCGGTTCGTCAAAATCTGCGGCACCACCGGTACCCCCGCATTATTCTCCGGCAGCACATCCCGCATCTCCTTCACGCTCATCCCCTGCTCCGGTCCCGGTGCCAGAAACGGCGTAAAATATTTGTCCACACCACCGAAATACTTGTGGTGCAGATTCCTGTATGGATATGTTGTGATTCCCTCTAATGGGGCGAAATATAGATGCAGCATGTCATGTTCCTCGTATCTTTTCCATAAAATCTTCGATTTTTCCAGACTGCCATTCCGGCATTCCCTGAAAAACGCTTTTTTATTATCGTACCACATTTAAACTTCGAGAGCAAATTTAAAATATCCACAGAACTGCCACCGACTGTTTCTTTCTGCTGTATGGCAGAAAAAACACCCGCCAGCATCGATCTCCATTCTCTGGATGGCTGTGCCAGCGGGTGTTTTTATGGGGTATAAAGATATAATGAGGGTAACAAATATTGTCGACAGAACTGTCTGGGATATACAGCCCTGTTTTTTTACTTTTTGATCTCCTTGATCACATCGATCACGGTACCATCACGGTACTCGACGATGCAGACTACGCGGTCTGTCGTCTCAATCGGCTTCGGAACGCCCGTTAAGGACTCTGCGAGCTGCTGCAGGTACTCAATGTTCACAAGCTTTAAGTTTGCGTTCTCTAAGTCTTCCTTCAGCTCTGCATAGTATTTATGCTTCGGGTTCAGCGCAATGCCGGCCTCTGTGACAACAGCAGCTACGGTCTCACCAGGAGTACAGCAGGTGAAGACTTTTTTTGTGATGGAAGGAGTTCTTCCGCGGACTACCGGCAGGCAGACGATGGAAATGTCGGATCCGGCTGCCACATCAGGTCCGCCGCCGAGGCCGCCCATCATCTCACCGGAAGATCCGGTCAGAATGTTGACGTTGAAGTCTGTATCGACCTCCAGCGCTCCGAGAACGCCGAAGTTTAACTTATCCAGCATGGACCCCTTCGTGAACGGGTTGGAATAGACCGCGTTGTCGATCTCCACAATTCCCGGCTCCTCAGCGATAGCTCTCGCCGCCACCGCGTCGAAGGACTGGCTGCACTCTAAGACTCTTACGAGTCCCTTCTTATACATGTCGACGATGGCCGCGGTCATGCCGCCGAGAGCGAAGCTTGCCTTCACGCCTTTCTCCTCCATGCGGTCTGCCAGATAATTCGTGCAGGCGATACTGATGGCACCGGCACCTGTCTGGAAGGAGAAATTCTCCTTGAACATTCTGGAAGCTGCCATAACGTCTGCCGCCCGCTCCGCAATCAGAAGATCCCTCGGGTTCTTTGTCATTCTGGCCGCACCTTTTCCGATCTTATCCGGATCGCCGATACGGTCAACCTTTACGACATAATCTACATACTGCTGGGAGATACTTGCCGGGCAGCATGGATAATCCACAAGATAATCGGTAATAACAACAACTCTCCGCGCATTCATGGCATCCACAAAGGAATATCCAAGGGAACCGCAGGCATTCGGTCCGATCTGACCAGTGGCGTTGCCGTACTCGTCCGCCGCGGAAGCGCCGATGAAAGCCACATCAATCTGAAGCTCTCCTGCCTCGATGGCTCTCGGTCTGGAACCGTGGGTTCTTAAAATAACCGGCTTTTCCGTCAGTCCGTCAAGAACTGCGTCACCTAATTCGCCTCGAATACCGCTGGCCTCGATGCGGTCGATGGTTCCGTCTTTTACAAAGTCCACGATGGACGGATTCTTGATATTGACAACGGCACTCGGTGCGAAACGGAGTCTCTTGATCCCAAGCTCGCGGATCGCGGTCAGAACCTGTCCGATGATCTCATCGCCCTCACGGAAGCTGTGATGGAAGGAGATCGTCATCCCGTCTTTTAAGCCGGTCTTTACGATCGCATCCTTTAAATTCTCCGCCATCTTGCAGTCTCCGGAAACGTGCTTTCCTGCTGTGCGGAGTGTGTGTACCGGCGCATCGGAGGGAACGGTCGTGTAAGCGCCCGTGTACGGTTTTACGACATAATTTCCGATCTGCTTCGGGATCTCGCGTCCCACTGCGTTGATATAAGTCTCTCTGCTCTGTTCCATCCTATATCACCATCCCTTCTGTGCGGATACCGGCTGCCTTCGCCTGGGCTAATGTCGTGAGAGCCCGAAGCTCCATCGGCTTATCGATCATGCCGCCGTCAAGAGTCACAGCACCTTTATGCTGCTTCTTTCCTTCCTCCACTGCCTGTAAAACGCGGAGCGCATACTTGATTTCCTTCATACTCGGCGTGAAGAAGGAATTGACCGTGTCGATCTGTCTTGGGTGGATGCAGGTCTTTCCGTCGAAGCCAAGGTTCTTTGCGAGAGCCGTGTCCTCCTCAAGACCCTCTTTGTCATTGATATCAGAGAATACGATATCAAGGGCATCGATTCCCGCGGAACGGCATGCCATGAGGACCGCATTTCTCGCATAGAATACTTCCAGACCTTTCTTCGTTCTCTGGGCCTTCAGGCTTGCAGTCAGGTCCTCTGCACTGACGGCCATCGCAACCACACGGGGATCAGAGTGGGCGATCTCCATGGCGTTGATGACACCCATGTAGGACTCAATGTTGCAGATCAGCTCGATCTTTCCGACTTCAAGACCGATCTTCTCCTCGATGGCTGCGATTCTTCTTGAGATATCCTGTACCTCTCTCGCGTACTCCACCTTCGGAATACGGATGCAATCCGGGTTGGCTCTGACTGCCGCCTGTAAGTCTTCCTCCAGGTATTCGGAATAGATACCATTTACACGGATGCAGACATATTTATCCTTCGGTCTGTGGTTTTTTACCATGTTGTATACAAGGAATCTCGCCGCGTCCTTCTCGACCGCCGGAACGGAGTCTTCAAGGTCGTAGATCAGCATGTCCTCATTGTAGAAAATCGCCTGGATCATGTTTACCGGGCTCGCACCACTGGCATACAGGCTGGTGCGTTTTAAGTGGATCGTCTTCTCAGCCATTATCTCGCATCCTCCTTTGTCCAGTCGTATTTCTCCTCTGCGCCGCGGCAAATCACGCATTCCATTCTCGCCTTGATGACGCAGTCGAGAGCGCCCTTGTCGCGGATCTCCACGTAGGCGTCCTTGACACCGAATTCTTCCAGTGTATTATTGACAGTTTCCCTGATGGAATCGCCGAACATGACTGCAACATCGCTCTCTAACTCGATCTCGATGCCCTCACCGCCGTTCGGACGGATCACGATCTGGCAGTCGCTCGATTCTAAGGTTCCGGCCACTGCCGGTTTCTTGATCTCCATAGATCATACCTCCTGTTTTCTAATTACTTAGCATAACTGTTCCATACCTTCACAGTTATACGCAAAAATCCGCCCCAGATCGGGGGACCGATGGGATTTTTGCTTTCTCAACAACATTGTGGCGGACATACAGACGGAACATCTGCACGACCGCCACTCTGGATGATCACTTACTTATTTCTTTTTTTCTCTCACATAGCTCATGATGAAACCGGAGAATGCGCATACACTTGCTACCCATACGGAGTAAGTTTTGATCGCGTTGTTCAGTCCGAGAACGATAGCACCGTTTCCCATCAGCGCTCCGATCAGCTGTCCGAATACAAGAACCGCACCCATGAGCAGGAATAACGGAAGTGTGATCTCAAATACTACCATACAAATGTTGTAAATCGTCTTTTTCATGATCTTTCCCTCCTTAAGCGCCTACTACCGGGAAGATACCCAGCATGATAAGAATTGCGATGAGGACAACCGGAAGCGCGTAGTGGAACAGCAGGTTCTTAAAGATCCTGGACGGTTCATTCAGTCCGGAAATACCGCTTGCGATATAGATCGGCGCGGAGTTCGGCGGGATGCATCCCTCGTTGGAAACAAGAAGCAGGAATGCTACGCAGCATGCCACCGGTGCAAGCCCGAGGGAGCGCAGTGCTGCATAGGCAAGAGCACCAAGGGCAGTTGTGGAAGCAGTTCCTGTGAACGGGCCAACCATCAGTGTGGTGATCACCGCGATCATGATAACTACAAGGACCGGAGATTTGCTTCCGAGTGTATCAAATACTGCAGTAAACTCATCCTGAAGACCAAGCTTTGTCAGTACGCTTGCGGCTGCGAAAGCGAAGAATAACAGACAGCCAACCTCGCTGTACTTCGGCGCGGACGCTTTGATCATGTCCTTCCAGCCTTTCAGATCGTGGGGCAGATATTTCCAGCCCTCAACGATTGTAAAGAAGGTCATCATGATCGGGATCCACATTACTAAAGAAATTGCCTTAAAGGATTTTTCTGTGTGGGCGTTTAATGTCGCTTTGATCGCGTTTCCGGTCGGTCCCATCTGGAACAGAAGCGGAATGATGATTCCGAGGAAAATGATCAGGGAGGAGGCATTCTTTGAGAATGCTGCTCCGAGACTTTCACCTGTTCCTGCGGATGCCTTTAAGCCGTCCTTCTTTGCATAGCAGAATACAACAAAGAGACGATATACAAGGATCACAAGGCCGGTACACATAAGACCTACATATAAGGTGTTGCTTTCAAGCTCAGCAGCGATCGCTTCCATACCGAGTAAAAGGAGCATGGAAGAGGATGGCGGGAAGATCATTCCCAGACCGGCATTACCGGCTACGATCGTTGTAGCGCGTTCAGTGCTCCATCCACTCTGTTTCATCCACGGGATCGTGATAGAACCAACCGCAGACGCGTTACCGGAACCAGATCCGGAAACCATGCCGAACAGGGCGCTTGCGATGGTGGATACATATCCGGAACCGCCCGGAAGGCGTCCGAGTACACTGTTTAAGATTTCAACGAGTCGTCCGATAACGCCCGTTTTATCCATCATAAATGCCATAAATACGAATGCCATGGAAGCATACACAACTTCCTGTTTTGCCGCTGCCTTGATACCTGTCTGGGCTAATGTGAACACGTTCTGTCCAGCAAAGATTCCACCCATCGCGAGGATGATCAAGAATGACCACATCATGGCCTCTGCCATTTTTCTCTTGAGGACCATATTGATCACAAGAATGGCGGCAATGTAAACAAGTAAGGAAATAATTCCAATTCCAATACCGTTCATGTCCGTTCCCCCTTCATGTTTTCGTTGACCGCTTCCCATGGATGTTGGGGAATAGCGGCCGGTTTTCTTTATCATTCTGCGCGCAGTCAGGTTTTTCCTGATGGCTTCATTATAGTAAAGCGGGGGATATTTGTTAAATATGGAAACTATGTTGAGGTCATAAGTAAAAAATATGGTAACTATTCAGTACCTTCATAGTTACGTGCAAAAATCCATTCCAGATCAGCT
>OGYX01001226.1_pt1 | contig 18785 bp, 20 predicted proteins | sample 1576601 | NCBI WGS metagenome assembly OGYX01 (sample SAMEA3541561, study PRJEB24748) | human gut metagenome | biome: human gut; feature: human-associated habitat; material: faeces | place: China | collected 2012 | reverse complement strand
CAGGTCCGTGTGGTAGTAATACCTTGAGGGTTCGACTCCCTTCTTCTGCAGGATTTAAACAGGAACTTGGAAACAGGTTCCTGTTTTTCTTTTGCAAAAATGATGAGTGCAATCTTGTGTTGGCTTTCGGCACGGGGATTGGAAAGAGGAATGAAAAATGGATTTTTACAAACGTCTGGGGATCGTATGCCGGGCAGTGCCGGAGGGAAAAGTCATTACCTATGGTCAGGCAGCTCTTTTGTGCGGTTATCCAAAGAATGCCAGACAGGTGGGTTATGGGTTAAAAAAAGAGCTGGCAGGAGATGTGCCAGCTTATAAGGTAGTAAACAGCCAGGGAGTTCTTTCCGGTGCCGCTTCTTTTGAGCATCCGGATCTTCAGCGGATGCTCCTGGAAGAAGAAGGGATAGAAGTCTCTATGGACAACAAAGTAGATCTAAAGAAATATGGATGGAAAAATTCCCTGGAAGATGCAGAATTTTTCCGGAAAACATTTCGCAGGAAGGGGATCTAGTTATTTAAAATTCTTCTTCCTCCTGGGCCGGTATACGTACCGTCACCTCTGTGCCCTGTCCGGGAACACTGGTGAAAGACAGGCCGTATCCGCTGCCGTACAGGCTTTTAAGACGCAGGTTAGTATTGGATACGCCTACATGGCGGGAAGAGGAGCCTACGGCTGCCTGGGTGCGTTCATCTAAAAGAGAGTCCAGCTTTTCCGGAGGAATACCGGCCCCATCATCCGAAATTACAAAAACAATATCATTTTCTTCGCGCCAGCCTGTAAGAAGGATGGTGCCTTTTTTTTCTTCTTTCATCATAATGCCATGAAGGAGGGCATTTTCCATGATCGGCTGAAAGGTAAGCCGCGGGATGGAAAAATGGTCAAGCTCCGGCGGAACGTCCGCAATAAATTCCGCACAGTTGTTGTAGCGCATGTTCTGAAGCTGCATATAAAGGGAAACATGGGTCACTTCATCCTGGACGGTGCTGATCAGGTCTTTGCTTCCTAAAGTCAGGCGGTAGAAGCGGGTAAGAGCCTGGACGGCTTCCGTTACTTTTTCGCTTTGCCCGGACTGGGACAGCCAGTTGATCATATCCAGGGTGTTATAGAGAAAATGGGGATTGATCTGTGCCTGGAGGGCGCGAAATTCCGCGATTCGCAGTTCGGTGGCTGCTTTTTCTTCATAATCCATCAATTGATTGATCTCCGCAGTCATATAATTATAGGTTCCTGAAAGAACACCGATCTCGTCATTTCCTGCAGCTGTCAGTTCTAAAGGCTCCGGCCGTCCTTTTCGTATGGTCTCCATCTGCAGGGCTACGCCAATAATACGGTCTGCAATAGACTCAGACAGTTTATAGGCGATAAAAAGGGCAAACAGGGCGATCATACCATAGGTAAAGGCAAAGTTAAGGACAACGGAGTGACCGATCCCTGCAATCTGGTCCCTGGGGATCAGGGAAACCATGTACCAGTCTGTATTTTTTAAAGAGAAACAGGCTGTATAGGCAGAAAAATCCTCATAGTTCACTAACTGAAACTGTCCGCTGGCATCCGGGTCTGACTCAAAAGCGGTAATTGCAAAGCTACCTGAAAAAAGAGAAATGTCGGAAGCGGCTACCAGGTCCAGATCATCATTGATCAGAAAAGAAAATTCCCCTTTAAGGGAAGAGTCTTTTTTCAGGATCTCTTCAAAGGCATCTTCGGAAAAATAGATGGCTGCATAGGCAGCGATCTTTGGGACATCTTCTTCGTTGGAACGGTAAAAAATAGGCTTGATATAGGCTAAAGGACCATTTTCATCTGCCTCTTTTTCAGACAGGGCACTTTTTGGAAAAAAGAACTTTGACCAGCCTTCTGCCTTAAAGTATTCTAGCCAGGGACTGGAAACTTCGGAAAGAGGGACAAACAGTCTTTGGGTATTGGTATTAAACTGCTCCAGGCGGTGATAGGTATGGTCATCATAATAAAACCGGACAGACTCAATGAGAGAATGATCGGTAAGTGTATCTGTTAAACGCAGCAGGTTGCTGATCTTGCTTCTGGATGGGATCAGCCCCTGGGCCTGGGCATTGGAAATATCAAACATATCCCGGATCACATAGGAAGAAGTCAGGGTATCAGAAGCATGGGTCACATGGGAAACAAGGTTTTCAACAGAAAGTACGGACTGGGAACTGAGGGCCTGTTCGGAGCGGATGGTATCATCCATAACGATCCGGAAGATATTTAAGAAAAGAAAACAGATCAGAACAGCCGTAGGAATAAGAAAAAGGATGGTATGGGATACCACCAGCTTTTTCTTTAAACGCATGTCATAGATATAATAATGAAGGATACGGTCAAAAAAATTCATCGAAGCATTTTCTCCCTGTATTCAGATGGTGAGAGCCCTACGATCTTGCGGAAGGCCTTGCTGTAATAATTTCCGTCGCTGTAGCCTACTTTTGCGGAAATGTCTGTGATCTTATAAAGGGGATCACTTAAAAACTGTTTGGACATTTTTATGCGGTAATCTGTAAGATACTGGTTTAAGGTCTGACCGGTCTCATTTTTAAACAGGGTACACACATAGGTAGGAGACAGGCGTACATGTTCGCTGATATCCGGAACAGAAAGAGATGGAACCGCATAATTCTGGTGGAGATATTCTTTGATCTGGAATACAACAGGGTTTTCATCTTTATTGGAAGCCAGACGGCTGAAATACAGTTTTATTTTTTCACAGAAGAACTGGTGGAGGGTCTTTAAAGCAGCACAGTCCATGATCCCTTCCCAGATGGACTCTGACTCCAGGCCTTCTCTCTGCCACAGGGAAATGTGGTTGGACATGCTGATCTCGTCTAACTTAACCAGATATTTAAAATACAGATCACGGACCTGGCTGGAAGAGATATTCTGGCTGCTGCATACAGACTGATAGAAGCGGTCAGCGGCTGCAAGTGCGTCTTCTTCATTATTATTGGTAAGAGCTACGGTCAGATCCATCATAATATCAATCAGGGGATGACGGTTGTTTTCGCTTTCTGCTTCCATTAAAAGGGTATTTGGTTCATGGAAAAAACTGCGTTTTAAAAGCTCTCTTGCTGTTTCAAAGGAAAAAGAAGCCCGCTTAAATCCCAGAACAACCGGTCCCATGGACAGGAAGAAAGAGGAAAGTTCTTTAAAATGCTCCATAAGATTGTGGGCACAGTCAATTAAAACCGGTTTTTCCGGTTTTTCACTGCTGTAGATAAAGCAGATGATAAAACGGTCTGTTTTAATGAAATCAAGGGCATGGAAGCCTTTTTCTGCCAGATAAGCCCAGAACCTGCGCCGGATCTCTGTAAGCAGGTCAGAGGAAAGTTCCGATATTGGTATCAGACATTCCAGGATCAGGGCAGTAAAATATGAATTTTCCCCTACAGGAGGCTTTAATTGTGCGCCGATCACAGGAGCCTGTTCTTCCGGGTCTGTTTCTGCTAAAAGCTGTGCCAGCTGGGAACGCAGGTTGCCTTCATGCATCCACTGGGCGTTCAGTGAGGTGTACATGGAGCGGTACTGGTGGATGCCCTCGGCTAAGGCTTCTGTCAGCTCATTCATATCAAGAGGCTTATCCACATAGCTGACAGCCTTTAATTTAATAGCAGCTTTCAGATATTCCTTATCTGAGTAGGCGCTCATAAACAGGATAATGGCATTGGGAAGGGCTTTCAGGATTTCTTCTGCCATCTCCACACCGCTCATACGGGGCATGCGCACATCCGTTAAGATAAGATCCGGTTTTTCTTTCAGGGCGATCTCAAGGCCGTGGACGCCGTCATCTGCCATAAAAGTGTGGTGGATCCCCAGTTTTTCCAAAGGAAGACTTTTAAGAATACCTTCACGGGTCAGTTTTTCGTCATCAACGATCAATAATTTCATAGAATATATTGCTCCCCTTAATAAAATCAAAAAATATTACTGTATATGATAGGATTTTACCATGGAATTAAAAAAAAAGGAATGTTATCATAAAAATGTCCAAAAGATAACCCGCACAGCCGGGACCTGGCTTATTGTAAGCCACATCCCCAACGGGTGCCGGTTGTGATTATTTTTTATATACGATCAGGAGGAACTGAAAATGCAGAAGATAGAGTTAAAGTTTGACCAGCCAGAAGAGATCATTGATTTTGTACGTATTATGAACCGTTATGAGTGCGATGCAGATGTAAAATACGGCAGCATGGTAGTGGATGCAAAGTCCATCGTAGGTGTATTATCCCTGGCACGTTCCAAAACTGTAGAAGTGATCCTTCATACAGATGAATGTCAGAACCTCTTAGATGAGATCGCACAGTTTGCAGCATAATACAAAAATATTGTTAATCTTCCCCTGGAAAGCATCGGTAAAGTACCGGTGCTTTTTTGTGTGCTAGGAAATTCCGTTGGAACTCCCTGGTACACAAAAAGGCACGACCTGCCAACGATGCGCACTCGCGCGATGAGGAAGTTTGTCGCAAGCGACCGCGCTCGGCGCGAGAATGTGCCAAGGCACATTCTTATTTACATATGGATTTACAAAAATAAATGAATGTTCTATACTTTATAAAAGGGTAGTACGCAAGGAGGAAGGTTAAAGATTATGACAGAATTTCTGCCGGGTATTTATAAGGTTCTTCAGAAAACAGATCGTGGCAATACCACGGAGATCAATATATTTATTATTCCTGGAAAAAAAGGGGAAAGAAGCCTGATGATCGATGCCGGGTTTCAGGATGAAAACTGTCTGGCACAGATGGAGGGAGTATTAAAAGAGCTGGATATTTCCTATGAAGATCTGGATGTATTTTTAACCCATAAACATCATGACCATTCAGGACTGGCAAGTGTGTATGCAGACCGTGGTGCTACCATTTATATGAACCCGTTAGAGGAACGCCACCATTATGACTGCCTGTTTTACAACACCAAGAAAACGGATCCCCAAGAACAGGATAAAGTCCTTCATAGTGTAGGAGTTACAGAAGAGGGTACACCGGAAGTCTGGGATATGTTTGAACGGGTGAGAAAAGTAGTGGAAAATCACAATGGCTGGACCTATGAGGTGCAGGATTTCCCTTATAAGCCCATAGCACCGGGAGTTGTACTGCATTACGGTGACTACACATTTGAAACAATAGATCTGAAAGGACATACCTTTGGACAGCTGGGACTTTTCGACAAAGAGCATAAGATATTTTTCTGTGCAGACCAGGTGATCGATGGGATCGTTCCTATTGTTGCAACAACGTATCCGGATGAACATCTTTTAAGGGACTATTTTGTTTCTTTGGAGCGTTTCCACCACGAATTTAAGGATTGTCTGCTCCTTCCGGCACATGGAAAAGAAATTTCTGATGCAAAAAAAGTCATAGACCGTATTGTATTTTCCTATCTTGACAAGGTAGAGATCATGCATAATATCCTGGAACATTCCAGAAAAGCAAGGACGATCCGGGAGATCGCAACCATTGTCTACGGAATGCCTCATCCTCCGAAAGATACAGCAGAATTTATTAAATTAAAGATGATCATGAGCAAATGTTTCTCCTGCCTGGAATATTTAAGGGATGAAGATTTTGCAGTCCGTGAGGAAAAAGACGGGACCTTTTACTGGCGGCCATAATTTCTTTCAAATACAATGTCCGTGAAAAAGTACTTGCAATTCCATAAAAAAAGAGTATAGTTACTTAAAAATAACTATTAAAACAACATAAGAAAGCAGAGTAGGTTTATGTGCGTTAAGTGCCGGCTGAACAGGGAGTTGTCAGTCAGACGAAAGGAATTTTGAAAGAAAAGGTTCCTGCGGTACATAAGCCGCATCCCGCTGCATCAGAGAAAATCTTGATTATCTCCGATTGTAGTATGAGGTATCTGCAAAGGAGGTAATTTTTTTATGGAAAGATTAGCAACTTTGTTTACCGGTTCCTTCAGACAGTTAAAACAGGTAAAAACGGTTACGGTATGTGCCATGCTTGGGGCTGTTGCCATTGTTCTCGGTTCATTAAGCATCGAGCTTGGAAGTACCCTGCGTATCGGTTTTTCCGGTATTCCCAATGAGATCGTCCACATGCTGTTCGGTCCTGTAGTGGGAAGCGTTTTTGCAGGCACTATGGATATTTTAAAATATCTGATCAAGCCTACGGGAGCATTTTTTCCAGGCTTTACGCTCATTGCCATGCTTGCAGGCCTGATCTATGGCAGCTTTTACTATAAGAAGGAATTAAATTTCTGGAGAGTGCTTGCAGCCCATATTACAGTGGCTCTGATCTGCAATGTGCTCCTTAATACCTGGTGTCTGTCCATTCTTTACGGAAAGGCATTTGCAGTGCTCCTTCCTGCAAGACTGGTAAAGAATGCGATCATGTGTCCTATCGATGCTTTTATTTTTTATCATATTGCCAAAGTTTTAGATGTAACAGGTGTATTTAAGATGATCAGAAAAGAATAAGATCTTAACTGAAAATAACTTTTGCGAAAAGACCTGAGGTTTGAATACTTCCGGTCTTTTTTTCATACATTGAAATAACGTACATTGGGGCAGTAAGGAGAGCCGGCTATGGACTTTCATATAAGCCAGTTTCTTTCACCGGGGAGAAAAGAATTTGTAAAAGGGACGCTGCTTCTTACAGGGGCCGGGCTTTTCTGCCGTGTTTTAGGCTTTTTTTACCGGATCTACATGTCACGCACCATAGGTGCAGAAGGTCTGGGACTTTACAATATGATCCACCCGCTGTTCAGTATTGCCTTTGCGGTTTGCGCCGGTTCCATCCAGACGGCTCTGTCCCAGTACATTGCCGCCAACCAGGAAAAAGGACCGGCTGTTTTTAAATGCGGTCTGTTCCTGTCTCTAAGTCTTTCTGTGATCCCTCTTTTGCTGTTGTGGAAAGGAAAAATGTTTCTGGCTGGGAATATCCTTTCGGAACTCCAGGCAGCCTGTTATCTTCCGGTACTGGCAGTTTCCGTACCATTTGCCTGTCTCCATGCCTGCATCAACGGCTATTATTATGGAATGAACAAGGCACATATTCCGTCTTTTTCACAGATCGCAGAGCAGGTGATCCGTATGGGTGCAGTGTGGCTGTTGGTGGGGTATCTGGAAAAAAATGGAAAATCGGTTACAGTAGGTCTGGCAGTAGAAGGCCATCTGATCGGAGAAATGGCATCGGCAGCTTTTACATTTCTGGCGCTGTTTCTGGTGCCGCCGCAGAGGAAAGAGAGACAAAATAAAACACTGATAGGGGAAACAGGCAGGCAGAGGCGGGAGCAGAAGCGTGTTGAGAAAGAAAATGTCCTTGGAGATAACGCGGTATTTGCAAATCTGGGTCCGATCTTAATTTTGGCACTTCCTCTTATGGGCAACCGTCTGGTGTTAAATCTTCTCGGAAGTGCGGAAGCTATCCTGATCCCCAGCCGCCTGATCGATTATGGTCTGACCAACAAAGAAGCATTATCCATATATGGAGTACTTACCAGCATGGCGCTTCCCTTTATCCTGTTTCCTTCGGCTCTTACGAACTCCATGGCAGTACTTTTACTTCCATCGGCTGCCAAGGCACAGGCGGAAAAAGACGAAAGCCGCATTTCTACCATGGTCACACTGTCTTTCCGGTACAGCTGTTACATGGGTATCCTGTGCATCGGTCTTTTTACCCGGTTTGGCAAAAGCCTTGGCACGATCATTTTCCATAATGAGCTGTCCGGCTCTTTTATTATGGTACTTTGCTGGCTCTGTCCGTTTATGTATCTGGCAACTACTATGGGAAGCATCCAAAATGGCCTTGGAAAAACGGGTATTACCTTCCTGCAAAATATGTTTGCCATGGGGATCCGTCTGGTATTTGTGCTGTTTGCAGTGCCGCTGTTTGGTATCCGGGGATATTTATGGGGCTTTCTGGTCAGCGAACTGCTTTTAGCCTTTTTATGCTGTTTTTCTGTCCGCCGTCAGGTGGAATTTCACTGCAATATGGCAGACTGCGTTTTAAAGCCGGGGCTGGTGCTTTTGATCAGTCTGGGGCTTGAACTGGCCTTGTGTACAGCTATTCCTGTAACAGGCAGTTTTCTGGAAATAGTATTCCATATGGGTATAATAACCGTCTGTTATGGGGCATTTTTAGGGGTGATCCTCAGATAAAGGGGAGATAAACCAACTAACTTTGTATGAAATTAAAACAATCTGAAAATGTCAAGAAAAGTATGTAAAAAAATAATGAAATAGCAAAATGCACAAATATTAGATTGCATATCATTGATATATAATCTGTATTTGTGCATTATTACTAATCAGGCAAATTTGTCCAAACGTTTGGACATTTTGAAGGGACAGAAGTTATTTTTAGGCATAGCAAACAGACGTACACCGGGTACGCCCAATTTTGTCCAGACGTCTGGACATTTTTATGCCATTTCTTTTGCTTGCATTTCACGGGCAGATAAGCCATTAAAGATTGCCCTGGGGTAGTCGTTCATCCAGTCTTGGATACGGGACACTTCTTCTTGGCTGTACTTGCCTATGTCTGCGCCTTTTGGGATATGCCGCCTAATCATCTTGTTTTGGTTTTCATTACTGCCACGCTCAAAGCTACAGTAAGGGTGACAGTAATAGGCTACTGTGCGTTTGATATCTGGGGCAATGACAGACCGTTCTACACCTTGTATATCCAGAAATTCCATGCCGTTATCCATAGTAATGGTCTTGAATGTCTTGCGGAAGTTGTCTGCGCCATAAAGCTGTTCCAAACGGTCTAAGGTCTTGACTACACTTATCTGCGTCTTATCCGGGATTTTAAAGATATACTCAAAACGGGTTTTGCGCTCTGTAAGGACGAGCAGGCAGTCTTTATTGCCACCTTGACCACCAACAACCGTGTCCATTTCCCAATGACCGTAATCAGCACGATCTAGGATAGTTTTCGCTCTTTCTTCTATACTGCGGCCTTTTACATTCTTTTTGGATACGGCAGATACTTTGTGCATGTTGCGTTTCTTACGATTGCACTTTACGGGCAAGTGCTTATTTGTAACATTGAGGAAAAGTCCCTTATCCACGTAGTTGTATAAGGTATTTAGGCAGACTTTGGTTTTAAATTGAAGGTTGTTCTTTTTTATATGTAGCAAAATGGCTTCAAGAGAATAATGATTTTCTAATATCATTTTTTCGATAAAGCGGATAAAAGCTAAATCATTACCAACTTTTGGCTCTCTGCCTTTTTCACGCTTGTTTTCGTCTGCGATTGCTTGACCCCTGTCAGCACAGTAGCGTTTATAGGGGCGTAAGTTGCTATCTACCATTTCAACAGTACCTCTTTTTATTTCTCTGTAAATCGTCTGATAATGCCGTCCGAGCAAGATAGATATTTCTTTAATGGTTCTCTTTTCATTGCGATATGCTTCTATGGCGTATCGCTCACGTTCTGTTAAATCTTTTCTCTTTCCCATACTCATGTACCTCTCTGTAAGATATTTCAAGGTACGCCAAAAGAAAACGGCATGTAAAGTGTAAAATGAACGTAAACGCACTTGACATGCCGCTCCCTTTTGGCGTGTTCCTAAATATCTGCTCCCTACTCAAGGCCGTACACCGAAGCCCACGACAAGAGTCTTTTCCAACCAGGCCAAGGGGAACCCAACTCAAGGCCGTTCACTAAAGCCCCGTAGGAAGTTCCTTTCCGTGTATTTAGCCTGTAGATCATGTAAACACGATTTACAGACTAAAATACCCTCGTGGGAACTTCTGTCCAACCAAGCCAAGGATAGGTGCGTTGCACCTTTGTCTCCGACAGCTGTTCCCCGCCTTTCTTTGCCGCCCTTACACCACAACTGCACAGACGCCCACGCCCTCCGTGTTGTTGCGGGCGGCGAAACTGTTGCGACCATAACGGTATCTCAAATAGGTAACTCTTTCTCTGGCCTAGAAACTCTATTATTCTTGCGGTGCAGACTTTCTTTTTCTACGCTTTACAGACTTGTATTTCTCTTTGTCTTTTCTTTCTTGTTTCACCTACGTTAAATCTTTTTTATATATTCAAGGTTGCATATCCACTTACAGGGGAACGTTTCATTTAACTTTAGATGATTTAGAAAAGATTTACGGGGTTTACAATACAGAGTTGACGAAGATAAATAACGTCTGCTCCGCTACAAAAAAGGGCAGTCCGTATCTTAAGAAGGATAGGAGTTCTATGCTGTGAAAGTATCTATTTTTGATGCCTTTTATTTGCTTAACTGTTTTGCCAAGGTAAGAAAGAATATACCGTAGGATACAATGCTTTGTTTCTGCGGATATAGGTTTATAAGTAAGAGATAAGATGTGAGAGGTTATGGGTATAAGTCAGAATGTATCAATAGGATTTTGGATATTTTTATGCCGTGTAAGCGTTGTCCACCCCTACGGGGATGTACGAGGGTCTTAAAGTTTGTTGGGCTGAAACGTTTCCGCTCCGGCTCTTTTCCGAAACCGCTCTGTTCTTCCAAGTATTCACCGCTAGTTTTTTGACCCTTCCCGGCTTTCCTTTACCCGTTGTCATGCCCTTGTTACTTGGACACCATAGCAAACGGCAAACATAGGGTAAAGGGGCAAGATGTATCACAAAAATATTTTTTGAATTTTTAGGTGAGGTGGTAATAAGGTGTTGTGTTGTGGATAAAAATTAAAAAAATATCCCTGTGACCCCTTTACCCTCTGCCCGCCGTCCGCTAAAAACAGGTGCCGTAACAAAGAACATTGACAACTAAATAAAGAAAATCCAGAAAGGGGCTTAAAATGTATCGCAATGAATACTTGGAAGAGCAGAGGGAAATCTCCAGAAAGAACGGGAGTAGAAACTGGTTCAGATTAGAAAGTATCAAATATGAGTCAGTTCCAGATTACGAAGATAAATCCTATAAGGACGAAATCTTCTCAGACGTTGACCCTAACACGTATTTTTACAGCTAACAAATATCCCCCCGGCGAAAGCTGGGGGCAAAAAGAAAGGATACATACCATGAAGATGAATAAAATCGCCTTAAAGAAAATCAGAATTGAATACCTTGAAACAGTGGTAGACCGACTTGAAAGCGAAATCGGATATGCCCAAAGGACGCTTGAAAGTGCAAAAGAGTCTCTTTCAGAAGCCGTAGCAAGGATAGTTGCGGAAGATGATGAAAGAGCAGTACAGGATAGGGATAATGATATTGCGTATTACAAACAATACGTAGAGTCTCTTGAAATAAAAGTTCAAGAAGGTAACAAGCTGTTAGCCGAACTGGAAAAGATGGTGTAGGGCGCAAGCCTTACACCTCTTTTTAGATTACAGAAAATAAGCCCAAAGGAGAATGAAAAATGTACGATTATTACGAAGCAGTAAAAGAGGACATTCTTACATATGTCAAAGAAAATGTGGACATGGAAAATATCGATTATGACTTTGACGAATTGAGAGAAAAACTGAATGAAGAACTCTATACAGTAGATAGTGTTACAGGTAAAGCCAGTGGCTCTTATACCTTCTGTAGAGCAAAAGCGCAAAAATACGTTGAAGAAAACAAAGACCTCATACGTGAAATGTGTAGTGACTTCTGTAATCAGCAACAGATTATGAAATACTGGTTCAATGATGATTACAAAGCAATAGATGTTTGTTTAAGGTGTTACGTTTTGGGAACAGCTATCGACCAAGCGGTAAACGGACTGGAAAGCCAATACGAAGATGAAATCTGGAAGGCGGTTTTATAAGCCGCTTTCCCTCTTCATATAGCTTAATTGCACACCCCTTCTGGATATTTCAAGAAAGGACGGTAAATATGCACGGTAGAGAGTTTAAAGTAAATGGAATTTGGTATAGAAGAGTTTCCAAGGCTAAAGCAAGAAAAGCCTATAATGAGGGCAAAAAGGTTATGTTTTGTCCAAACAATCTAAGACCGGGCGAACCGTGTCACATGGAGATTATCACCGACAATAAAGGATATGAAATCACCATGGAGTCAAACAGTACATTTGACAGAAAAGCAACAGAGTTTGAAATCTACAACTGCAATGCGCTGACAGGTTATTACGCCGCTTACTACATCGAATAAAAATAAGCCCAGGGAGCAATCCTTGGGCTATTTTTGTCCAGACGTTTGGACATTTTTAGAACTGGTAGTATCTTATATTGTTATATGGAGTTTCTACCGTTTTAAGGTTCTGTACCTCACCGAAGCTATTTAGTAACATTTCCAGTTCAGAGAGGGAAAGCAGTAGCGTTGTATGCGTTCCAGAGTTTAAGTTTTTTGTACACCAGTATCGTTTCTTGTTTTTTATACTGTCAAACATATCCTTTGTTATGTATTTAGATATGTAGTGGGATACACGTATGGTACTTTGTACTTGTGTAGCCGTGGTAAAGCCGTAAGGAAATCCATTTATGTTGTAAATCGGCAAACCGCCTTTTGTGGTATGCCCGGAAAATTTGAACTTCCATAAGGACATATCTATATTACTGAATACTCCGTGTAAGTGGTATCGCCCGGATTTATGTTTTTCCGGGACTACAAGGTATTTTATGTCGGTATTTTTATTTCTGCGTATGAAGCGGAAATATTCAGACATACACTCTACTACTTCATCATAATTGTATGAGTCTACCTTTTTAGGGTCAAAGGTGAATGTTAGGAACCATTCCCAGACATTATCACGGGCGTAATTATAAATTTTATTTTTTGTGCGGTTATATGACACATAAAAAGAGTGGAGTGGATTTTCTTCCTGTTTTTCTTTTGGAGCTTTTATGCCAAAAGCCATATAGGAATAAATTTCATTTAATTCGCCGTCACGTTCTACAAGGAAAGTATCACTTTCTTTTTCGTGACCTGTGATAGCGTGGGAGTAGTAAACTACTTCTGTGGACTCTAGGTATTCAGAAACTTTTACATTGTACATTTTTAATCAACCCTTCCATTTTTGTCCAGACGTTTGGACAAAAGTGATTTTTACCAAAAAATTTTCAATTTTTTGGTGAGTTAAGTGTTGCCATAGTCAAGTAGGCAACACCCAACTACCCAGACTTAAGCCGGGAACTTTTCTTTTGCTTATCCGTGATAAGTCTCTGGAAAGGAAATGGACTAAGCTGTAGCCTTTTTCCTGTTATAATTGAACTGCATTTCCTTCCAGACTTCATCTATGCGCTGGCTCACTAGAGCGGCGGCATCAGAGGAAGAAAGACCGTCTTTGAGCCTATCGAAATAGTAGCGATCTGGGTAAGCCCCAAACTTAATGCGAAACTCCTTTTCAATATCTTCACTGAGTTTGTTGTTTTCACTGTATCTTGACATAATATGTTTTCTCCTTTATCTGTCTGTTTTTGATTTTGGTATGTTATATAAGCAAGTTTGGGATATTTTGCATAAGGCACAGGAACTCTTACAACGGAATTTTGTCTTGCTACATTCTTTGTAGCTTCTGCAAAATTTCTGCACACATTGATAATAAGGGCATGGGTACATAGATACTCCTTTCATTTTGTCCAGACGTCTGGACATTTTTCAGACCCTTTCGACATTCCACGCTCCTACTTACTTTACAAGCAAGGGGGTATTTGATACAATGGTATCTAAAAGGGGGCGTTATGGAATGGCGATTTTGTGGGCGAGGTTTATAGCAAATGCAATCACTTTTTATATTCTATGGAATTACATTACATCACAGCTTAGAAGATATGACTCACAGGGACATAAACTTGATAAAGACCAAGTAATTGACAATATAAAAAATGATAGGCGTTTCGACTGGGGTACAGGGGAAGAAGAGAACTGGCGTCAAAAATGGAACCCCAGACACCCAGTTGAACGCAAGCCGGTTACGTTGTTTGGCATTATAGTTAAAAGCTTCTTTTTGTACTACGTTGCGGGTACAATCATAGAAGTTATTGTTTATAAGATTACAGGTGTATGATTTTACATACAGAGGGGGCAAGACCATGGATAAAAGATTAAAAAGTCTTGATGAAGGCAAAGACCTTAAAATCATAAGTGATGAAGCACTGGACAGAGCCATAAAGTATAATGCGACTAAATCTAAGACAGCCGCTCATAACCAGAAGGTTTTAAGCGAGATGAAACGTCAGGAGCCAAATAAAACTCTGAGCGAAACAAAACGGACTCCAGAACAAAGAAAAGACCCTGATGGTTTCAATGAAACTTTCGGCTTTATATTTCACATAGCAATAATAACAATAGCTTGTATACTTTTAGATGCATTTAGAAAAACGCTGTTCTTTTAAGAAAGAAACTTCTCTACAACAGAAAGTATTCCAGAAGCAGTTTTCTTGTCTTGCGTAAGGGCTTTCTTTGTTAGCTTTTCTATCAGACAATACAAAATATAAATAAGTCTAAAGATTGTGAAAAGACAACCACTCACGATCATGATGTATGTAATGTAAAAAGCACCTTCACCGACTAAATAACGGTATGCTCCAACAGAAGCAAAGACAGGTAAGCTAGTCATACCGCCACCAAAAGCGGCAGTCCAGTCTCGGACATAGCTGTTAATCTCTGTTAAGACTCCGTAGAAATGTTGCAAGGACACGGCAAGGTCTGAAAAAAAAGTTGTAATAAATTCAAATAAGTTTTTTAATCCCTCAAGTATGCCGCCGCTAAAGAAATTAGATAGTGACGGCATTTGAAGTGGAGTTGCTGAAAACATGATTATTCCCCCTTATACGTGAAATTTCTCTATCTTCTTACGCAGTGTAGCGATAACAGAAGCGAAGAGAACGAAGTAAACGCAGGACATTAGTAATGTAAGTAGTCCTATTCCCTCAGTTCCCGGGAATGGGATATTAATACTCTTTAAGAACTCTAAGCCTTTTAATACATCATCATTAAAAAGAGCAGTGCTTGCAGGGATTTTATACAGGTTGATGATAAGGCATAAGCAGTTTATGAAAAGCACCAAAAGAGCAATAATAATAGCGATAAGAAGTATTAGAATGTTGAGGATATTTCCAAACAGGCTACCGTCACCAGTATTATCCTCTTCTTCATCTTCTTCCAACTGCTCTTTCCATTCTGGAAGAGCCGCCGCTATTGCCGCTACAATGCTTGCCGGAAGTGCTTTGATAAGCGCAATTACATCTGCAATCGAAAGTGCTTTTGTTAATGCTTCAATGTTTTCAAGGGTAGCCGCAATACTGCCAAGGCCTAAGGCTTCCAGGACTGCTTTTAAAGTATTCGCTAAAGCACCTAAATCAATTCCAACGGATAGCCCATCTAAAGACTGAGCAAGTTCCTTTAGCCGTTCTAAGACTTCTGCCAAGTTGGCATCAGCCGCGTCTTTGATACCTTCCAGTGTACCTGCTAGAGAGCCAAGACCTACACCGTCTATAGCAGTACCAACTGCCTTACCGACTGCATCAGACCAAATATCAATATCCCATGTCTTAGCTTTATCTTGGATACTTACAACGGCATCTGTAAGTGCGTTCTTTTCAAGAGCGGCATCTAAAGCTGTTTTCCAAAAATCAATGTTTGTAAGCATGGCAAGACCAGACTGCACTACTGTACCCCAGTTATCAATGTTGACATTAATTCTGGACTCAAGACCATTTATCCATGCATCTATATTCCAACTGGCAATATTTCCAAGAGCCGTGGACATAACAGACAGTTCAAGCAATTTGGAGTCAATCGCTTGAATGGCTTGTCCAATGGGTGAAGCTACGAAACCGTCTACGATATTTTCTTTTATTGTAGTCGGTAAAGTCTGCATAAGGGCGTAGATACTAGCAATGACATTACCAGATGAAGCGATTGTGGAAAGGATAGAGATTACTTGCCCAAAAAGACCTGTATAGTCATTAGCGGTTGTATCACCGGAACCGGGTTTATCTGTATCTGTTCCAGTGCCGGGTGTAGGTTCTACGGCATCTGCTACAGCGTCTACAGAGATATTTGCTGTGATAGCGGATACCTTACCAAGGTCAGCCGCAGTTTCAATAAGTTTGCGGATAACTAGGAAATCACCGAAAGCAGTAGCAAGTTTTCTAACAATTTTGTATTTATTGTTATCTTTATTGTTGTTGTCTGGGTCACCGTTGTTACCACCGCCCTCAATGGTAATGTTATTCTTTAGGATAGCGTTCGCTTTATCTACATTGGCTGTGGCGGCTCCATCTACATATTCGCTGTAGTAAGAGTCGATAAATTCATCTATATCGGACGTAGTGACAGAAGCACCCAGACTTGTAGCAATAGCCGCTAAAACATATTGCAAGTTGGAATATGCTTCTTCTGCGGTAAGGACGGTATTTGCGTTCTTTGTAATCTTCCATACGGAATTGATGTTTGATACTACTTCATCTGCGGTATCAGAAGCATAGATGGCGGCAAGCAAACGTTCGATTGCGCTACTGCTTGATGGAAGAGTGATAGTATCGCTAGGCGTATAATTGTTAAAGAAATTGGAACGCAGTGCGGGCCAGGTTTTCTTTGCGGAAATGGTTTCGCTACTAAACCAATAGCCAGAAGTAGGGTAGTCAGACGCTACAATCTGACCGCCAGCGGTATTATATACAAGATACGACCTTAATGCAGCGCTATCTTTAAAAACCGGGTGTCCCAATGACAAAGCGGCATTAGCAGGAATATAAGAAACACTTGAGTTACTTCCTGTTACTTGTGTTTTATCATATTGATAATAACCGGCATCTTTATAAATATTATAATAAAGAGTACACCAGTCATTAGCAACTAGTGCTTTAAAACCCGAAGGGTCAGAAGTATCTATTTCTGCAACACCTTGATATATGCGACCACCGCCATAATTTGAACTATAGCTATAGTAAAGCCCCGTTTTAAAATAATTAGCAGGCTTATAAGCAGCACCTACATCAGCTTGAATATAATCGCTACCGTATCGCCAAGTAATAGAGCCAAGACATGTGCGAGTAGAAGGAATAAAACCATACGTTCCTTTTGCTGACGAAGCACCTGCTTGGTAAGTTCCTTCTGTTCCTTTCCATGTAGCTGTACCAAAGAAATCACTTACCATAGACGTAAGGGACTTCATGCCTGTGAAGCTGATAGCCGCACTTGTGGCTCCTACGTCAAGCCAATCCTGTAAGGTTTTCATTTTTGCTGAGTCATTTCCAAAAGTACGCCTAGCCCATGGTTCAAACTGGGTAGAAGCAAAGTTTTGTATAGCATCTTTACCCACATAAACACCAGCGGCGGCCGCCGCTATACCAAGAATTGCATAAGCCGCATCATCTACACCCGCTACATAGGTAACAATATCGGAGTCACCCGTTGTATTTATGGTTGTTAATGGGTATTCGTCAAATGTCCATGCAATGTCGGAATAATCACTTGGGTCTGTTTCTTCTAGGATTTCTGCAATCTGTTCTCTTAATTCTTGAAGTTCTTCATCTTCTGAGTCGTAGATTACATTTCCGTTTTCGTCAAAATAGAAGGGCTCTCCTGTATAAGTGTCGGGATTGAAGTTTGTTGTTGTAGGTTCCGTATCTTCTGCGGTTGCTTTTGCAGTTGTATTTGTTGGTGTAGTTGTTTCCGTAGAAGTAACTACAGGCTTTTTAATATAGATAGCGTCACTGGAAGTAGCTGTGCTTGCGTATGCGGATACAGGATTTTCCATAAGTACAACAAAAGCAAGCATAAATGAGAGCATCTGCTTGCTGTTTCTTTTTAAATGTCTGAATAGATTATCCATAGCATTTAGTTCCTTTCTGTAAATTTGTCCAGACGTTTGGACATTTTTGTCCGGGTTTTCATTTCTGAAACACTGGGGCTTTTCTTTGCCGAGCAAAAGAAAAGCCCCCATATGTGTCCTCAAAAGAAATGGAAATCATAGATTAACAATAAATCCATAGTTATCCCGGTAAAATTGCGAAAGTTTATACTTCCAGTCCTTCATGCTCCAATCAAAGTCAAGCGGTATGAACTGCGTATCATAGAATACGTTTTCAAACAGCTTGTCATTAATTGGAACCGCATGGACGGAACTGGACATATCCGCAAGATTGATTAATTTGTAGTAGATGTTTCTATCGTTTTTTGATACGACTACTACCGTCTGGGTCTGGTTTCTTAAGCGGTTGTAGACCATTTCTGCTTCAATCGTGGTATAGACGAATAAGCAATTCTGTTTGCCTATCGTGTTAATGAAGATAGAGATTTCTTTCAGCTTCTTATAGTCCTGTGCGTCCAGTCCGTTATAGATTTCATCTATGAAGAGGATTTTTGGGGTTAAGTCCAAAGGAAAATCCTCTAATGAATTAATATAATGAAAATCATCTTTTGGGCTGTATATGTTGGTATAGACCGGGACATTAAAGGCTTCATGGACGGCTTTTACAAGTTTATAGGCAAAGAGGGTCTTTCCAGAACGCTGTGCGCCAAGACAGCCGATTATAGTTCCAGGCATCAGTTACCACCACCATTCTCATTAAGGGTATTCACCTTGATACCCCGGACAAGCTCATTCTGGGTATAAGCGGAGAGCAGTGACTTAAGGTTCTGACTGCCAAAGAAGTTGATATTTTTGTTATTCTGTAACTGCCTGTCAATATCCTCAAAAACGGCTCTCCATTCCGTAAGGTCATACTTTTCGATAAAGTACATAAGCTGGAATTTTAAATGCATCTGTGTGGAGTCCATGTAAGGGATAATGCCGTAAATGGACTTGATCGGGTCACCTGTATCCACAGGAGCGGAAAAACCACTCATTAAAGACTGAAAATCTACTTGCATATCATCACCCCCAAAGACGTACAAACATGATAAATGTGAGTACAATATTAATAATCAT